>OGML01001083.1_pt1 | contig 25321 bp, 23 predicted proteins | sample 1572951 | NCBI WGS metagenome assembly OGML01 (sample SAMEA2581883, study PRJEB24529) | metagenome | biome: Human gut stool | place: China | collected 2011 | reverse complement strand
GTGTTAAGCCTGTAGCTAGCGTTCATCCTGAGCCAGGATCAAACTCTTCATTGTAGAATATCTTTAACCTTCACCCATAAGGGAAAGGCATCTGTTCTGTTTCCGGACTCCCTGAACTTACCCGTTTATCTCGTTTCTTTTCACACCCCCAATATATGACCAGCATACACGGGAATCATGACGGTTCGTTTCTTTTTTACCCTTGGATGACCTCTAAGAAGAACAACGTCCTCCCAAAAACCATCCAAGCTCTTGTACTACTTTCTCTCTTTATGTAAGACTTTCAATGAACTCTTTCTATTGTTACACTCCCAATCCGCACTGCCTCACAAGGCCTTGCTTCCCGAAAGCGAGTGCAAAGGTAGACACTTTTACCGTAACTGCCAAATATTATAACCACTTTTTTTCAAGCGGAAACTCCTGCAAATTTAAGAAAACTTCCCTAAACAAACAAGGAATATGCTGTAAAACATATATTTAACACTCGGAATCATGCACGATTTAAGAGGAAACTTTTTTCTTAATGGAAAACGAAGAAGAGGGAAGGAGCGGAGAAAAGGGGAAGGAAAACGCGGGAACGAAGGAGGAAGAGGAGGAAAAGGGCGGCGGGGAAAAGGGGACGGAATCATTCTTTAATGAGCAAATCTTCATCCAAAACCGCATAAAACCGACAAACTATACATGCATATATACACAAAATATAATTTTACCCATAACTCCCCCCCTAACACCCTGCTGTTACTCAATACGCCCCCGAAACGCATTTCCAAAAACCAATAACATATTTCTATAAGGAACAACTTGATACTCTGACTAAATGACACAACGACTACCGCACTACATCCTCACGTAAAAAAGTAGATTCCTCCAAGGCCATCTCCATAAAATCCATAACACAAGCAATCTCCCATACTGAGTTTTATCCCTCCGACGAAACCAATTTAAACATTATTATAAGGTATAACGTTTGTAAATCGTAGACATTATTGTACATTTGCGTAATTGTGTAGCTTTACTTACTTTATACAACGTATGAAAGATTTCGTCAAATATACTTTGGCCACGCTCTGTGGCTTGTTTCTGGCTGGCATAGCCCTCTTCATATTAGGCATCCTGTCCATTGCGGGGATGATGACCATGGAAAGTGCCGCCCCATCCATCAAACCCCAATCCGTACTTCGCCTGACGCTAAACGGCGAATTACAGGAAGATGCACCGAACGATCCTCTCGGAGACCTGTTCGGCAGTACTTACCCCACCCTCAGTCTGAGAGAAATACAGACAGCCATTCAAGGTGCTAAAGAAAATCCGAACATAGACGGTATATATATAGAAGCACAAACCCTCTTGGGAGCAACTCCCGCCATGATACGAGACATCAGGGAATCCCTCGCCGATTTCAAGAAAAGCGGCAAATATATCATCGCATACGGAGACCACTATACCCAAGGGGCTTACTACATTTGCAGCATAGCTGACTGCATCATCCTTAATCCACAGGGACAGGTGAACTGGTGCGGCATGGCTTCGCAGCCTATTTTTTACAAAGACCTGTTGGAAAAGATTGGCATTAAGATGCAAGTGTTCAAAGTAGGCAGCTACAAATCAGCCGTGGAACCGTTTACAGCCGCCCGAATGAGTGACGCCAACCGCGAACAGGTCACGTCCTACCTGAACGACATCTGGCAAACCATGCTGACGGACGTATCCCGTTCGCGCTCCATCAAAAAGGACTTGTTGAACGAATACGCAGACAGTATGCTCACATTCCGTCCCGCAGAAGAACTGGTACGGAATGGCATGATAGACAGCCTTTGCTATATCGACGGGATAAGCCGAATGTTACGCGCAAAAACCGGAAAGGACAAAGGTGCCCTGCCCCTCGTCAGTGTGAAAGAACTGGCGGCTGCCACCGAAGCAACCCCGAAAAAAGGTGATAAGATTGCAGTCTACTATGCATACGGAGACATCGTAGACCGAAAAACAGAATGGAGCGAAAATGTGATAGACGCAGAAACCGTATGCCGCGACCTGAGAACACTGCGTGAAGACGAATCGGTCAAAGCAGTAGTACTTCGCGTAAATTCCGGAGGCGGAAGCGCTTACGCCTCCGAACAGATATGGCATGAAGTGAAATTACTCCGTGAAGCCAAACCCGTGGTCGTATCCATGGGTGGAATGGCAGCCTCGGGGGGTTACTACATCTCCTGCGCCGCCAACTATATCGTGGCCGAACCGACTACGTTGACCGGAAGCATCGGCATTTTCGGCCTCATTCCCGATGCAAGCCAACTGCTCAGCGACAAATTAGGCCTGCATTTCGATGTTGTAAAGACCAATGCACACGCCGATTTCGGTACGCCTGCACGCCCATTCAATCCTTCGGAAGCTCAAATGATGCAAGGATATATACAACGGGGTTACAAATTGTTTACCGAACGTGTAGCAGACGGACGGAACATGAAAACCAGCCAAGTGGAAAAACTGGCCGAAGGACGGGTCTGGACCGGACGGCAGGCCGTGGAAAACGGATTGGCCGATGCCAACGGCAACCTCCAGACCGCCATCAAAAAGGCTGCTTCATTGGCCCAAATAAAAGATTACCATACGGAATACGCACCGACTCCGTCCCCTTGGTACGAGGGTTTGTTTGACCAACAGAAAAAGGACTATCTGAACACGGCCTTACAAGAGACCCTCGGAACATATTACGCCCCACTAATGAGCCTGAGACAGATCCGGCAAATGAGCGTTCTGCAAACCCGGATACCGTATGAGCCGAACTTTATCAACTAAACCGTCATGGAAGGAGACTTAATCAAAATCAACGAATGGTTGTTGCCGGTGGCTTGGCTTTACGGAATAGGTGTAAGGATTCGCAACGAGCTTTTCGAAATGGGAATCCTGAAATCCAAAAGTTACGACATACCCGTTATTTCGGTCGGCAATATCACCGTAGGCGGTACCGGGAAAACACCACATACGGAATATCTCATCCGCCTGTTACGAAAGAAGCATAAAGTGGCCGTGTTGAGCCGGGGATACAAACGTAAATCAAAAGGATTCATTTTAGCCACATCCGAAACGTCTATGCCCGCCATAGGCGATGAGCCTTATCAGATGAAACAAAAGTTTCCAGATGTCTATGTCGCTGTGGACAAAAACCGCCGCCGGGGAATTGAACGGTTATGCGACGAGCAAATCGCACCGGGGACAGAAGTCATCCTGTTAGACGACGCGTTCCAACATCGCTATGTAAAACCAGGTATCAACATCCTGTTAGTAGATTACCATCGCTTGATTTGCGACGACAAGTTGCTCCCCGCAGGACGTTTGCGCGAACCGAAAGAAGGAAAAGACCGGGCCAATATCGTAATCGTAACCAAATGCCCGGAAGACATCAAGCCCATGGGATTCCGGGTCATCAGTAAGGCCTTGAAGTTGTACCCTTATCAGAAGTTGTTCTTCTCGACACTGAAATACAGCCGTCTCATACCGTTGTTCGAAGAGGGAGAATATCCTTTGGACGAGTTGCTGCCCCACAAGCATGTCTTGCTGCTTACAGGCATCGCTTCACCGGAACAAATGAAAATGGACCTCGAACATTATGAAACGGATATCACGCCGCTTTCTTTCGGCGACCACCATTACTTCTCGGCCAAAGACGTAGCCCTAATCAATGAGACTTACGCCCGAATGTCCTCGCCGAAGCTAATTGTAACCACTGAAAAAGATGCGACCCGCCTGAAGGACCTCAACGGCCTGAGCGAAGAGGTTAGAAAATCTCTCTATGCCCTGCCGGTCGAAATAGAGATACTGCAAAATCAACAAGAATCGTTTAACGAAAACATTACTGGTTATGTATTCAAAAATTCAAGAAACAGCATCCTGGCTAAAAAGTAGGATGACAACAAGCCCCACAACGGCTATCGTTTTAGGTACCGGATTAGGTAAACTGGCCAACGAAATCACAGATGCGACCCGCATTTCATACAAAGAAATTCCCAACTTCCCAGTCTCTACGGTAGAAGGGCATTCGGGTAATCTTATCTTCGGAAAACTGGGAGACAAAGACATTCTGGCCATGGAAGGCCGCTTTCATTACTATGAAGGCTACACCATGCAAGAGGTCACTTTTCCCATTCGTGTCATGTATGAGCTGGGTATCAAAACCTTGTTCGTCAGCAATGCTGCAGGCGGCACCAACCCCAAGTTTGAAATTGGTGATCTGATGATAATCACCGACCAAATCAACGCACTTCCGGAGAATCCGCTACGCGGTAAGAACTTCCCGACCGGTCCCCGTTTCCCGGATATGTCGGAAGCCTACAACAAGGAACTCATCCAGCAAGCACTCGCCATTGCCGAAGAGAAAGGAATCAAGGTACAGCAAGGCGTATACCTCGCTACACAAGGACCGACTTTCGAAACTCCTTCTGAATATAAAATGTTCCGCATTTGGGGCGCTGATGCGGTGGGTATGTCTACCGTACCCGAAGTCATCGTAGCTAATCATTGCGGAATCAAATGCTTCGGTATCAGTGTCATCACCGACCTCGGAGTGGAAGGAAAGATTGTGGAAGTCAGCCACGAGGAAGTACAGAAAGCTGCCGATGCCGTACAACCCCTTATGGCCGAGATTATGCGTGAGATGATAAACCGCGCTTAAAGCCCATAAATTTATGCAAGAAACAAACAGGACAGAAATCTCTACGCTCGGAGAGTTCGGGCTTATCAAACACCTGACAGAAAATATCCGGCTGAAAAACTCTTCCACCCGCTATGGAGTTGGTGACGACTGTGCCGTCATGGAATATCCGGCCGACAAACAAGTCCTCGTCACCAGCGATTTGCTGATGGAAGGCATACATTTTGATCTGACATACGTCCCGATGAAACATCTCGGATACAAGGCTGCCATGGTCAATCTCTCGGACATTTATGCCATGAATGGTACCCCCTGTCAAATGGTGGTCTCCATTGCTTTAGGCAAACGTTTCTGTATAGAGGACATGGAGGCTTTCTACGATGGTCTCAAAATGGCATGCGAAGCTCATGAGGTCGATATTGTAGGAGGCGATACGACATCTTCGCTTACAGGGTTAGCCATCAGCATTACCTGCATCGGGGAAGCAGACAAAGACAAAGTGGTTTATCGCAACGGAGCCAAAGAAACCGACTTGATCTGTGTCAGCGGAGATTTAGGAGCAGCCTACATGGGATTGCAGTTGCTCGAACGCGAAAAAGCCGTTTTCACCCAACAGTTGCAGGAAGCACACAGGAACGAAAAAACAAAAACAGCAGAGAGATTATACGAAGCTCAACCGGACTTTAGCGGAAAAGAGTATTTACTAGAACGACAGCTAAAGCCAGAAGCACGACGCGACATTGTGCAAGCATTGGCAACCGCTAATATCCGTCCGACTTCCATGATCGACATATCAGACGGACTCAGTTCCGAATTACTGCATATTTGTACGCAAAGCGGTGTCGGTTGTAGGATATATGAAGAACATATTCCCTTAGATTACCAGACGGCTGTTATGGCAGAAGAGCTGAACATGAATGTCACGACCTGCGCTCTGAATGGCGGAGAAGACTATGAATTATTATTTACAGTCCCCATTGCCGACCACGAAAAAGTCAGCCAGATCAAAGACATTAAAATAATAGGCCATATCACCAAGGCCGAATTAGGCTATGCACTCATCAGTAGGGATGGCCAGGAATTTGAACTGAAAGCTCAAGGCTGGAACCCGCTTAAAGGCTGATGTGCCGCATTGTTTCAGCCAGGTTGGACAACAATCCTCCTTGCTATCAAAGACAATCCGTCTGCATTTAACTACACTCTCACCTATCTTCTCCGACCCAGAAAACAGGTGAGAGTTTACTTTTTTCTCCTACATTACACAAAAATATATCGAATATATTTGGCATTTCAAATTAAATCGCTACCTTTGCACTCGCAAAACCGAAGTAAGTCGGTGCCATAGCTCAGTTGGTAGAGCAAAGGACTGAAAATCCTTGTGTCCCCGGTTCGATTCCTGGTGGCACCACTTGAAAATCAGAGAGTTACATTTTAGTAGCTCTCTTTTTTTATGCTCTTTTATGCTCAAACAGGTGCTGAAACAGAGAAATGTTTTCTCCAATGTTTTACCCAAAATGACAACAGCAGATGTTATATGCTACAAGTACAAACCATTGAAAAATGGAGAGTTACCCCTAAAGATTAAAGTATGTAAGGACAGGAAGACAAGGTATATCAACCTTGGTGTTTCTACCAAATTAGAAGAATGGGATTTTGAGAAGAACCTGCCAAAATCAACCTGTCCCAACAGGGAAATGCTTGAAAAGTTGATTTCCTACAAAATAAGTGAAGTCAAAAGTAAAATAGTAGAGCTAAAAGCAGAAAACAAGGAATTTTCTGCTACTACTCTTGTTGAGAAAGTGTCCCATCCAACCAAAACTATTACTGTTGGAGAACTATTCAAACAGCACATTCATAATCTTAAAGAAGAGAAAAGGACAGGTTACAGGCTATCCATCCAACAGACCTATAATTCATTAATCAAATTCAACAGACACTTGGACATTCCTTTCTCTGAAATGGACTATAGCTGGCTGAAAAGATGTGAAACATGGCTGAGAAAGCAGGGCAAGTCTGAAAACACCATTGGAATAAGATTCAGAAATATCCGAATGATATTCAACTTAGCTATCAACATGGGATTAGTAAAGCCTGAAAGTTACCCATTCAAACAACTCAAAGTTTCCAAACTGCATCAGGAAACAGCTAAAAGAGCTTTGACTAAAGATGAGATATTGTCTGTTGTGAATTACAATATCACAGGAAAGGACTTCTATTGTAAACTGGCTGTTCATTTATTCACATTCTCCTACTTCATGGGAGGTATCAACTTTGTTGATATGGCGTATCTGACTGGGAAGAATATAGTGAGCAATAGACTGATTTATAACAGAAGAAAAACATCCAAACTGATAAACCTGCCAATGCAGGAAAGAGCCTTATTGGTCTTGAAGGAGTATAAAGACAGTAATAAGCCATACCTATTCCCTATCCTTTCAGCCTCCCATAAGACAGAGCAGCAAAAGCTGAACAGGCTGCATAAAGTGATAACCAAGGTGAACAAGGCATTAAAGTGCATTGGTGAGGAATTGAATATTCCAATCAAATTGACCACCTATGTGGCCCGCCACTCTTATGCAACAGTCTTAAAGAGAGCAGGTATATCTACTTCTATCATCTGTGAATCTTTGGGGCATAGTTCAGAAAAGGTAACTCAAATCTATCTTGACAATTTTGAAAATAATCAGATTGACAAGGCGATGGAATTGCTAAAATGAGTATATTTGCGCATCTAACTCGGAATATATATAGAAAAATTCTAAAGTTAGGTGCGCAAATCAGACAACGTATGGAAGAAAAAGCAAAATCACTTAAAAAAGCATGTTATGAGCTGGACACTAATTATCCATCACTGTTTTCAATGGTGAACGGGGCAAGATTCATCAAAAAGGACGGAGTTGAATTAGTTACGCTTGATATGGTCAAAGACCATGATGGAGAATATTCTGATTGGACTATAACCATTGAGCAAGGACAAAAGATAGGCGAAGTAATGGACAGAATTCCTTTTGGAGTATTAAACAAAACCATTACAGGCTTAGGAGCTACGACTTTAGAGATAACGAACCAAGAAAGGGATTCCATCATAGTAGTTCCGACCAAATCATTGGCATATGGCAAGTACAAATCAGCCAACAACCATTTTGGAGATGGATATGCTTTCTATTTTGGAAGTCCGATAAAGGAAATCAGAAGTGCGGTGAAACCAGCTCAAGTAAAAAACTATTTGGACAGCAACAATCAGTGGAAAAAGAAATTCCTTGTAGTTGCTGACAGTCTACCACGTCTTATAGAGATTCTTGACTCCTACAACATAGATGTGTATAACAGTTATTTTTTAATGGTGGATGAAATAGACACCATGCAAGCTGATAGTGCCTATAGACCTAGGTTGGAGTATGTCATGGACTATTACTTCAAATTCAACCAGAAGTTTAGAAGTGCGGTATCTGCGACCCTGAATGATTTTTCCAATCCTAAGATGGAATATGAATCAAAGATAGTCACCCGTTGGAGAGAAAACCCTCGAAGGAATATAGACCTAATATATACCAACTATGTGGATGATACGGCGGTTAAAATCATAACACAAAAGCTGTCCGAGAATACAGATGCTAAAATACTCATAGCATATAATTCTTTAGATGGAATACTTAATATATTAGAACTGCTTAAAAAGAGAAATGTTGATGGTGTGAACAATTCAAATTGTGGAATCTTGTGTAGCGAAAGGAATAATGACAAGGTTAAAGAATACATTGAAGATGCAGACAATGTAATCAGTGAAGATGCTAATCTCCAAAAGAGAATAGTGTTTATGACTTGTGCTTATTTTGCGGGTATTGACATTCAAGACAGATGCCACCTTATTACAATTACATCCCATTTGCAACCATTTACTTATCTGTCCACCCAAAGAATGGAGCAAATTGCGGGAAGATGCAGAAATGGCAACCTATCTGAAACCATAATTTATGATATACCCCCAAATATACCGAAAAGTCATTTCCGTGACAAAGAAAAATATAAAAATTCATTACTCTCTCGTGCCGATGTGTATGCCGAATTTATGAATAGTACAATGAGAGTTGTAGAGAACAACCCTGAACTGAAAGAATTGGGCAAATTTATTGATTCTTTTGTTGATTATTCCGCAAAATCAAAAGTGACCAATGCGGATTACCCTATAAAAATAATAAGAAAGAGTGCTGTTGAAAAGTGTTTTGTACCATCATATTTCAATATAGATGCCCTCGTTGAAAAATGGCATCTTGCATACTCTTTATATACAGACCGACAGAATTTATATCAAGAGCTTTTGTCGCAAGGACATGAGATACGTCAACTTGACGGTTATTGCATGAGAAGAGAAAAACACGATTCTTCAGCTATAATCGACATTAAGGCACGTAACAAAGAATATAGAGCAGAACGTGTCAGGGAGTTAAGGCCTCTGTTGTTAAATTGGAGCCAGGGTGGGCGGAATGAGATGGAATATCAAAAAATATACAAGTCGCAGGATAAGCAAATACAGAATCTGTGCCATGAGTTCAAGAAATTATCACCATATATAGATAATGAAATATTGTTTGACGGACTTGCAGAAAAAAATGAGAACAGGAAAGAGCTGAGGAACTATGTAAATGCAGCAGTATTCCATGCCATGTCATCAGATAATGCTTTTAAGGCAGATGTGTTGGCAAAATTTGACTATCACACAATTCAAAATCATTTAAGGGAGAGAAACATTGGAAGGGTCAGGAAAATGGAAAAATTATTCAAAATAAAAGATGTGTTTCGCATCCAATTAAGGAAAACGGACCTCTCAAATGATGTGATACCTGAGTTCTTCTCCTGTTTCTTTAAGACCTCAAGGAGTGGAAGTGTTGACAAGATATTAGGATTAAATCCTTTAGATTTACCAGCCCCTCTTCAATATATAACAAGTGATGTCAGCCTTTTAGACTTGTTTATATTCCCATAAGTAAACACCTATTCATATTCCCCTGTTTTCACTATTGAGTACAGGGGATTATTATACATAAACATCAATAATGCATAACTATATATACTGAATCAGCCACATTACAATATCATATAAATCAAGTATAAATTGAGATATATTCATCCACCCAAAATCTTGGATTTTATACATCAAGACTATTACTTTCATTTGAAATTTCTTCCCTCTCATAATGCTTTTTATTTTAGAATAGTCGAGCTAATGAATTTAGGTTGAAAAATTTTCTGATTTTTTTTTGCAACTTTCTTGTCTTTAAGAGCATGAGTTACACCATCCAATCACCCTCCCCATCATTCAGAGTGGGGATAGTCCCCCTCACAACAATTAAAATCATAAATTTATGGATAGCTTAAAGTTCATTGAAACAATGTCTGTTGCAGACTTCAAGACCAAAATGGAAGTGGAAAGAATTGATGTGAAACAGAATCCTCATACGGGGAAATGTTTCTTTGTGTATGGCTGTGAAACAGGTGCAGTGAGTGAAAGATTCCTCAAGGGAGACATCACAAAGCCTGTCATCTCACAAGTTTGTTCTCCTGAAACAGGGGATATGTTCTACATGCTTCATCAACAAGGGGACGGTGGAGCACCTACATTGGCAACTTTGTGATATACGAGTTGCATGTCTTACATGGGCAGTTGGATGAAAGTCTGACTGCCCTTTTATTTTTCTGATTGTAAAACCATTAATAGTTTTTCATATGATGCAGTTAAGAGTTTCATCAAAGAAGCAGGCTAAGATAAAACTTGCTTTACAGGGCTGTGCAGGAAGTGGCAAAACTATGTCTGCCCTTCTTTTAGCCTATGGACTGTGCAATGATTGGGGCAAAATAGCCATCATTGACAGTGAGAATGGAAGTGCAGATTTATATGCCAATTTAGGCAATTATAATGTGTTAGCCCTTCAAGACAACTTTACTCCCGAAACCTATATGGAAGCCATAAGAATATGTGAGGATGCTGGGATGGAAGTCATTATCATAGATTCCATTTCCCAATGTTGGGACAATTTGTTGGAATACCATGCCAACTTGCAAGGCAACAGCTTTACTAATTGGCAGAAGGTCACTCCAAGAATCAATGCTTTCATGCAGAAGATATTACAAAGTGAAAAGCATATCATTTGCACCATGAGATGCAAGCAGGATTATGTCCTCAATGAGAAGAATGGCAAGATGATTCCTGAAAAGGTTGGGTTAAAAGCTGTGATGAGGGATGGCATAGACTATGAGTTTACCATAGTGTTTGACATCAACATGAAGCACCAAGCCATTGCAAGCAAGGACAGGACAAATCTCTTTATGGGAAAGCCAGACTTTACCATCACACCAACCACGGGACAAATAATCCTTGATTGGTGTAATGATGGTGTGACTGTTGAAATGATAAGACAACAGATAAATACGGCTAAAACCATAGAGGAACTCACAGCCATTTATCATAAATATCCCGAATGGTATCAACAACTGACCTCTGACTTTATGCAGAAGAAAATGCAGTTGCAAGAAGAACTGAATAAACCGAGTATTAACTATAACCCCAATTTTATAAGATATGGAAGCAATGCAGCTACAGCCAGTCAAGGCTAATCTGATTTATCCAAGCAGGGTAAACAGGACATTGGAATTATCCCTGCAACAGGATATTATTGACGTTGAGCCTGTTTTGTCAAGAAGGAAAGTAAAAAGACTTCCTTTCATTGAAGCCAATACCAAAGAAGTTACCATTGAACACTTGAAAGATGATTGCATTGTACCTGTGTTCAGCAAGGACAATGAAATCACAATCAGCCATCCCCACTTCATTGAATCTGTCAGGGAAGCAGCCAACAGGGTATTTCCTAATGAACAGATTGAAGAACCTGAAATCAGAGTGAGCCATATAATAAAAGGTAGAACTCCCGAAGCTATTCATAAATCAGTAAAGGACTTGTTGGAAGAAGACAAGACCATTTATTATGAGAGAATGATGTTCTGCTTTGAGATACCAACTATCCATGAAGATATAATGGGCAACAGACTGAACTTAACAATAGGTGGTGTAAGGGCATATAACCATGAGAACCTGTATAACAAGAAAGGAGTGGAGAAATTCAAACTTTTCATTGGGTTCAAGAACCTTGTGTGTTGCAACATGTGTGTATCTACTGATGGCTTCAAGTCAGAACTAAAGGTGAGGGATACAAATGGATTGTTTAATGCTGCTATGCAACTTTTCCAAGACTACAATGTAGCCAAGCACCTTTATTATATGGGGGCTTTCAAGGATAGTTATATGACAGAACAGCAGTTTGCCCAATTCTTAGGCAAGAGCAGATTGTACCAATATCTCCCACCTGAGCAGAAGAAAAGGCTTCCTCAGATGCTTATGACTGATACCCAAATTGGTATTGTAGCCAAGTCGTATTATAATGATGAAAACTTTTCCCTTCCTGACAACCAGAGTGCTATATCCATGTGGAATGTGTACAATCTGCTTACAGGAGCAAACAAATCATCCTACATTGATAACTTCTTGGACAGGGCTTATAATGCCACACAGATTGCTGATGGGCTTAACAAGGCTCTTTATGGTGATAGTGAATATGTTTGGTTCATTCAGTAATAGGATGTTTCAAGTCCATATATCCATTATGGTAGGAAATTTTCCGTTTTGACTTATGGGAGAAATAATCTTTGCCATTATAAACCTGCTGATAGGGGCTTTTGTACTCTGTTACTTTGGCTCTGAAAGTAATAAGAAACCGTGATTTGTGGTTTGATTGTTGGATGAAGCCTCGGAGTATATCAATATTTCGGGGCTTCTTTAATTTAAAATGCAATGAGAATTAGAGATATGTGATAAAAATGTACCTTTGTATAATACAAGGAGAGATATAAATCATCCCTTCATGACAAGCTATAGCCCACACCTCGGACGCCAATATGGATTGGATTCTATAAAATTAGCCACTTGATTGTTTGTTTCTTGCAAAATTATCGTATTTTTGCAAAGACAATTATATTAGTGAACAATGAAATAGAAGTTTAACAAGACATATTGAAAAAGAAGTGTTTGCTTCTTGCTTGATGTTATCAGAGAAATCGCCAATTTCAACAGGATATAATCATCATAAGCAGGTAAGTGAATGCTCGCACCACAAGGTGTGGGCTTTCCTTGTTTGTATGGTTATAGGTGTTTGGCGATACCTTCTGATACACACCCAAGGATTAGCCCACACCTTCTTTTTGTGGTATGGCTACAGAAAGGCAGCATGGATAAGGAGTATATCATATTTCAAGAAGATGGCTTATTTGGAGCTAAAGACCAAAAGGGAAAAGTTGTCATTCCACCTCAATATATGGAAATGCAACCATTTAGTTGTGGATTGTCTTTAGTAAGAAACCATCAAGGTGAATATGCCTATATTGATATTACAAACAGGCAAGCAGTACCTTTTGGTTTATATTTTTGGTGTGCCCCTCAATTCACTTGTGGTTTTGCCCGTGTTATTGAATGTGTTCATCATGAAAAAGATAAAAGCATATTGATGGGCGGAAAATGGGGAATCATTGATACATTAGGAAATGTTATTGTACCTTTTAAATACGATAAAATATGGACTCTTAAAGAAGAATATCTTTTCTCCATAAAAGCTTTCATTAATGAAAAAGAGGAAAGGTTGAATCTTCATGAATTGGCTACTAATACCATTTTTGATGGTTTAACTTACATCTGCACTTATTCGGTAGAGGCATTTAAAGACTTGGTTAACTGTAATCATATATATGTTAAGGAAATGCCAAATACGGGACAACTATATTTCACTTATGGAGTCAATATTGGTCTCGTGTATCTAAAAGCCATTCCTCAAGAACCTGTCATATCCATTGTGGCAAACAGCAGTGGTAAGATATTTCCTTTGCTGATGGAAAAAGCAGACATAGGTAAAACTACATTACCTCCTACTAAGGCTACTCCTAAAAGAATCATTTCAAAAACAGCATCTCACAAAACATCCTTTTGGGACTATGAGTCTGGAAAAATGAATGATGCAGATGATTGGAGTGACCCTTATGGAGATGAACAAGCATTCTATAGTGGATGGAATAGAGAAGATGTTGAAAGTGGATTGGCTGATGCTTATGAAGGAAATATAGATGCGAAATGGAATAATGACTAAAAATGTAATATATATGGAATTCCCACTAACATTGGGCTTGCAAAAAACAGGTTTACCCCTAATAGTAACATCAGGAAAGTTAAAGAACTTGTGCTTTCTTATAGACACAGGAGCAACACATAATATCCTTTTCACCTATGTATATGAACACTTTAAGGATGAATTTAAGACCTTAAGTGAGAAGCAAAATATAATGGGTATAGAGGGACACTACAAAGAAACCCCTACTATTGAAGCAATATTCAATTTTGAGGGAATAGATTACACTTCTATCTTTTCTGTGCTTGATGCTACTGATGTTGTGCAACAAATACAAGAAGAAACAGGGATGCAAATTCATGGTATCCTAAGTACCAATTTTCTTTTAGAAAATAAATGGATAATAGATTTTGAAAATTTGATTATAAGGAAATAATACAATGGCAATAAAAATATATGATAATTATTTTTCGCTTATCATCAAAGTTGATAGTATCAAGCGAATATATGGAGAGAATAACTTCGGAGCATTCCTGAAAGAATTCTTTCCTAAACCCGTAGAAAAAATAAAAACAGAGGTGAAAAAGAAAGACAATTGGTTCAAGTCTTTATTCAGCAAACCCCAAATCACCTATATTGAAACAATTGAACCCAAGGAGGTATGTACTCTTGATGATTATTCTTTCATGCAAGGCGCTAAAAAATTCAATCACATAACAAGCATTTATGGCCATGATGGAAATCTTGTATTTATTTCTTGCTTTCAGGAGGATAATATATATGCCTATTGTGACCTTTTAGACAAAAAAGGATTCTATGGATATAAAAGTACAATATATATAGAGAATGTGGATTATGTTATATTTGAAAAGAATGGATTTCCCATAAGTGTTCAGTGGTTAGAAACAATAGAAGAGGATAAAGGCTCTGAAATTACATCTCCTTCGCACATTTATTCTATATCTCCATTTAAGCAGCCTATCCGTCCCATGTCATTTCCAAGTGATCAAGGTGGAATTGGGTATGATACCGAATTACAATGGGATTTATGTCAGAAACATATTCAAGATAAAAAGTTTAGCTGTTTTACAGACCTGATAGACATAAATATTATATATGATAATTGTTCTATTGCTCATAAATTATCAGAAAGTAGGGATGATTGGTTTAGAATATATGAAGCCCCAATAGATTTAACAAACTTTTCAATAGATTTAGCACACTTTTCATTGAATCGAGAATATAAATTGCTTACTCTTATCGGGGGGTGCATACGTTCATACAATTTCATTCCTCTCTATCGTTTTATGGATGATAATCTTACCTTCCGGATGAATGGAGGTAAAGGGGAGCAGCCTGTTTCAAAACATGAATTAATTCTAAAGTTAATGCGAGAAGTTCTCTCTTATAGAGATAGAGGGCTTGACATTCAATATCACATTCAATTCCAACACATAAGAAACAAATATGTTGGAATTATAAAACGGCAAAGTGAAAATGTAATAATAGAAATAGAAACAAACCCAAATAAAATCAAAGAATTTAGGATGCTTGATGAAGCCTTGCTTATTCTCAGCCAAATAGCAGAAGAATGGAACAATGGTCATGCTTTGTTTATTGAAAGATACCTTGCTGATGATTTTAAATACATTCTTTGTGAGGGAAGAGAAGTGTTTGGGAATAAAATACTAAATAAAATAGAATATATCATATGGTGGGAATGTACACTTAAGACAATAAAAGAGCGGGGTGATACTTTTTGTTCTTATTACACACACACAAATGTTAAGGGTATTGCTTGTTCTTTGAATGGTTTACCTAAATCCATCAGATTCAGCATAGAAGATGGGTTGATTATTTCGGCTAAAGAATTTTGGAAACTATAAAATGTAATTTTCAAAACAACAATAGACTTATACAACATGACAAAAGAAGAATTGCGTTCATTGACCATTGAGCAGCTTAATGGCATGACAGAAGAACAACTTGACGTGGTTGCAAACCAAGTTATTGAACTTCTTGAAGAAGATGAGATAAAACAGCTTCCGAAAGAAGTTAGGAACAAGCTGAAAATTTCGCGAGAGGGAGGTTTAGGCAGTTGGAAAACATGGATTGCCTTAATTATTTCTGCCTTGGTAATGAGTTTGATGCAGTTAATCATGGGTAAGTAGGAACCTGTCACGGATAAAAATAAGATGATTGAAGCAATAGCTAACAATGCTCCATCAGAAGCAACCACAATGAAATTTAATGCTTTTGTGTTGCTTACGGTTATTGGTGGTGCTTTATATTACTTTGGCAAAAAAAATAGACAATGAAAAGGACAACAATCATAGGAATAGCATTTGCTACATATGTTGTAGCAATGATTGGTATGTTTTTTGGTGTAGAGAAATATATAGAGTCTAAAGATAATAGACTCCGTAGAGAAATGCACGATAAGATTGATGAGCTGTTTCAAGGCCGAAAACAATATGTAGATGTTGCATACTCAGGCTACAAAGTTGGATACGAAAAAGTACCTATACCAACATTGCCTAAGCCATCAAAAGACCTTATTAATGCTGATACAACAGGACTCTTGGGTAGTATATCTAAAGAAATTGGCAATGAATATGAGGATAACTATGGTAAGTTGACTAAAATGTATAGAACTCACTATTTGAGATCAGATTGGGATAGTGACTTTGATTATGAGGATGGTTGGAACTTGGTTGTACTAGAGCACGACTATGAGGGCGTTTATAAGACTTGCATCTTTCCTTATGCTGTAGGGTATTTCAAACAAGACTATTATTTTGGAGACTCTTATTTACCTAGTGTAGCTAGTGCTGTGAATGATGCTTTTGAGTTTTATACAACCAATAACAAATCCTCATATTATGGCTCTTTTGAAAAAGGTTGTTTTAATAGAGTGTGGTCACAAATCAATGATGCTCAAAATGAGTACTATTATATGTCAGAGGATAAAACATCTCGCTTTAACATAATGGGTAAACCTCTTTTTGAGAAATATCCAACAGATGGTAAATACCACTCTTATCAAAATGGATATATGTACAATGGTTTTTACAAAGTATTTATTGCATCAACTCAGCCTCAAACCTATACCATAAAGAAACGGGGATGGAGACCTGATGAGCAAGATAAGAAAAATTTATGGATATACTGGGCTATAGGTCTCACTGTACTCTTGCTGATAGTAGTAATACCATTGTGGATTATTGAGGCCAAACATAACAAAATAAAGGAGGAGTCTTTGTATGACAAGTTAAAGCGTTTATGTAATCCTGCAAACTTTATTAAAGGGGGAAACTATGATAAGGAAAAAGTAGATAAAGCTAATGTGATTTACAAAAGGCTTATGGAGATTACAGCAGAGGACAAAGAGGCTTTGGAGGAGATACGGTTGCAAGCTGTGGCTGATTTAAGCATTATCCTTATTGACTCTGAAAAGTTGGCTGATCTCAAAGAGAAGGTCAATCCCAAGAACTATTTGACTCCTTATAATGCAGAAAAGGTAGCTTTGGCAAATGAGCTATTCGCTATTTTGTCAAAGGATGGATTGACATATGATGATTTTGTTGATGTAGAAGAAAAATCAAAACAATTATAATTATGAAAAAAATAATCACTATCGTATTATTAAGTCTCTCTTGTTTTTATTGTTCTGCTCAAGAATTGCAAACAACAAAGAAAGAAAACATTTACACAGTAATTCCAAATGTTGAGAATCTATTTGTCTTGATGAATTGTACCCTTGACCAATTTGAGTCAACAATGAAGAAATACAAGTATTATGAAAGGAACAGCAGAGGAACTTTGGTTACATATTGGAACGGAGAATCCTTGGACGCTCATCTTGCTAATGCTGAAATTAATTGGTTCTCATATTTTGCTGGTAATACGAATAACAAGAGCATAGTTTGTCAGATTGTAATTCCTAAAAGTGGACTTGCCCCTCAATCATCAGCAAACTTATTGAGACAAGTAAGACCATTCTATCAGAAAAATGCAGATGGAGCTGATGTTTTTCTTTTTAATTATAAAGGTCAAGCTGTCGGCGTTTTTCTTTCTTACACAGAAGGTTATGTAAATATCAGAATGTCTAGTTTTGGTCCTGCTGATAGCAGATTAATGGAAATGAAATAGTTGTTATGAAAAGATTATTTATAGTACTAATCCTAGCATTATCTGCTACTATCTCCAATGCACAAAGTATTGAGAAACAAGCTGTCTATAAGTATGGCCTTATTGTCTATCTAGATGGCAATGGAGTTCCAAAAGACTCTATGGAAGCACAAGGTATTATTTTATTGGCAAAGTTTGGAAACCAAGAGATGATATCTATAACAATTGGAGATCAAGAGGTCCATACAGGACTAATTATACGCAAGAAAGAGGAAAAAGTGGACTCTAATACAAAGCTTGTTGTATATCTTGCTATCCAAGAGTTTAACGGTTATAAAGTTCCACTACAAATATTTGAAGAGTACAATTTGGCAAAATCAAAGTTTATTCCAGATAATTTTACTGTGATGATTTGTAGTGCTCAAACAGGCGAAATGATACAAGGGCAATCTTTCCATAATGTATCAAGATTACGATAATTGTTAGGGAACTGAGGTCAGAAGATGAATATGCACAGTTTGAACCTGATGATATAATTGAAGAAAAAGCAAAAGCAAAATTCAAAAGCATGTATGGATATGAATATAGAAAAGGATGAAATATTTATCAAAGTAAAAGGCATTGGTTTTGTATTCCTTCTTGACAAGAGAATGAAGCACAACCTTATCAGTCCTGCATTCTTGGCTTTCTTCGATTTTGGAAAGAGGCCGATGTATTCACTTCCAGAAAGTAATATAAGAGAAGTGAATACAAAACCTGTCTATGACCATTTGCAACCCTTTCTTTCTGAATATGTGAACTCCATTAGCACTAATGATGTATTCCATTATGTGGGGAAGAAGGTTGTCCTTTGTAAGGATAATAAATTGAAGAAGTGTAAGGCTGTCAAATTCAAATTTGAGTATGAGGGATGTCCTTATACCATGCTGTTCTTTGTGGACAAAGGCCCTGTGGGTCAACAGATTTGTGGAATAATAAATGGAAAACTCTAAAAACAAATCAAAAATGAAGAAGTATATAATAATGGGAATATGCACCATGCTTGTTGTGTTAACAAGTATAGCTTGGTATTTGAAGTTCCAAAAAGCATCTGATGAAGATAAGGATATGAAACCATGCAATGCCATATACTATTGGAAAACTCAATTTCAATTGAATAATTATGAAAAGTCCTTTATTGAGAAACATGATATAAGAAAAATATATATCAGATTCTTTGATGTTGACTATGGGCAAGATAAAGACGGCCTATTTAAGGCAATTCCCATAGCCACGACTTTGTTCCATGATACCGTACCTGCTGAAATTGAGGTTGTACCTACCGTTTACATAACCACCAAAGCCATAAACGCTGATTCTACATTCACCCAATTAATGTACAAAAGGATTATAGCTATGGCTAAACGGAACAAAATAAGGAATATACATGAGATTCAAGTGGATTGTGATTGGACAAACAGCACCAAGGACTCTTTTTTCAAGCTATGTAAGGATTTACGCAACATACTACATAAAGACAGTCTAAGCCTTAGTGCAACTATCCGATTACACCAATTGGACAAAGAATGCCCTCCTGTTGATTACGGAGTACTTATGTTGTATAATACCGGCTCATTATACAATTCCAATGCAAATTCCATTTTGGATTATAATGACGTGAAGCCTTATTTAAGTTCCAAACAAGAATATGCGTTGCCATTAGATGTCGCTTTCCCCATATATTCTTGGGGTATATGGATGCGGCAGAATGACTTTAAGTCTATTCTCCACAAAACTGACTTTACGGATACATTGTATTATAAGCAAATGGACAAATGGAAATACGTTGTTTCAAAAGAACACTATTTGGAAGGACATCACCTTAAAAAAGGTGACATTATTCGTTTGGAGACATCACCTTTGGAAGACATAATAAAAGTAAAGCAATTGGCCTTTTCCAAAATTAGGCGACATCCTCGCAATATCATCTTATACCATTTGGATTCATTAAACATAGCCCAATATTCAGAAGAAAATATTCGTCTTATCTATAAATAGTGATTCATGAAACGTTCCTTCTTCATTTTTGTATTATTGACATTGCCCTGTCTACATCTATTGGCTTGCGGCCCTTTTGACAGGTTATACTTACCGGAACAATATTATACATTCCGTATCTGTGGCAATAACATGAATGGATTAAAGTCTCCACAACAAGATTTGAAACAAGAAATTCAAAAAAGTATTGAAGAAAATTGCCTATATTGGGGGAAAATAACTTCAAAAGACATACCTATTTCCGACATAAAAGCGGTTGTTTATGACTGGAATTATGAGCAATTGAGCCAACTCCATACTTGTACGAGCAATGGAATATACACACAATACAACAATGCATTTGCCAATTGGCTCATTAAACATAATGATACGGAGGTTACATCCTATCTGTTACTTGCAAAAAAATGTGAGGTGGTACGTAACCAGCAGGCTTCTGAATGGTATTATCCTGTAAAAGGGGACAATGAATGCATGACATTGGCTGAAATCTGCACACAAGCAAAAAAATATCATTCCAAAAGACTTTTAGACCGATATACACTTCAAATAATAAGATGCCTTATATCTATGCGGCAATATAGCGAGTGTTTAAATCTTTGGTTGGAACGAAAACCGGATTTTCAAGAAAAGGTTATTCTTGACATGGCCAAAGGATATGTGGCAGGCGCATTCTTTCATTTAGAAGAAACGGAAATAGCAAAAAGGATGTTCATTGAAGTGGGAGATATTTATTCTTATATATTCTGCTTACAAATGGGGGGGAAACCTTATAATAACTTGGATTTATTATCGCTATTATGCAAAAATGATATTAATGACAGCAGAATATTACCTTTGCTACAATATATAATCCATACTATTGAAGGGTATAAAGGAAGCTATGATTATTCTACATTAAATAAGCTTGCAGTGGAAACCATTCCAAAAGTGACAGCCATATATAAGGCAGCTTGGTATTATCTTACAGCCTATACTTATGACAAGCAAGGATACAGTTCTGTGGCTTTGAATTTTATAAGGCAAGCCTCAAAATACAGAGCTAACCAAGACTTGAAAGATGCTATTCATGTACTCCGTACTTACTTAACTGTCAAATGTGCTCCTAAATATGACAGTTATTTGGAAGATTACCTTTACAATGACTTATTGTGGCTTCATAAAAAAATTGTTTCTAATTTAGACTCTACAGTAGTTGTGAAAGCTTCAGAACAAAGGGATGGGTTCAGTCAGTATTATTGGAATGACATGATGAGGAAGATAGTAATTTCGCAAATAGTACCTAAATGCATCACTTCTGGATATAAAGTCCGTGCACTGCAATATCTAAATTATGCAGACAACTGCATTTGGAAATTACGAGGAAGCCATGCGAACTGGAAGACATCAAAATGGTCCGACTACAATGAATATGACTATCAGACGGATTTTTTCATCAATCTGGACTCCATAGGAGTAAAGCATGTCAAACGGTTGGCATACAGGATGAGGAATCCATTATGCAAATTAGACCATTTTTTATATAAATACAGCTATAATGACATAAATTATATCTATGATATTATTGGCACACAACTCATTGCAGAAATGAAATATAAAGAAGCTATACAATACATTACATTGATTCCTGACAATTTTATTCAAACAAGAAATATTTACAAAACCATTGAATATGACGCGTTTAGTAGTGGTTATATAAAAAATCAAAATGGCAAGTCTTATAAATTAGACTTTGCAAAAAAGATGTATGCTTTAGAAAAAAGTATAAAGGACGCAATAAATCCAAATGACAAGGCAGAACTCATGCTTGAATATGCCCGTGGTTTGCAAAATTCCATAAGCCATTGTTGGAGGCTTACATCATATTATGATGGAGAATGGATATGCTATCCTTTCCATAGCATGTATCAAATACATTTGCGTGACAACATTGCCAAACGTTCCTACAGAATAATAGGAAATGCTTTCAAGTTATTTACCGATGCAGAAAGAGCTGCAAATGCCTTATACAAATGGAATATGTATAAGACTGCGGTAAGAAAATATCCCAAGACAAAGATAGCACAATATATACGGGGACATTGCGATGAATTGATTGATTATAAACCTATTCAAAAATACTCCCCTTCTACATTATTATACTAAAAGGAGACGGGTTATGAAACCAAAGAATCAACATTCAGATTAGTACAATTATTATATATAAAAATAAACTTAGTATTAACTTGAAAATACTCTTTGTTTTATCCACTGCATTAACCATAAGAGAGAGGGAACAAGTATCTAATTGATACGCAGTAATTTCAATGCTTATCAATTTATTACTGAAAATCCTTGTGTCCCCGGTTCGATTTCTGGTGGCACCACTTTTTAAGAAGGCAAAACGATGTAAATCCCTGAATTTCAAAGAAGTTCGGGGATTTTCCTTTTCCAAGAATAGGCAAAATTAGTGGGATTGAAGCAAACCATACGTCCTTATTCAAGGGACTGTTTTTAAAAGCCCGAAATGTTCCACTGCGAGGTATTTACTTCATTCTTTTACAGCACGTTGCACTATTTTACATAACAGGGTTCTCGGTTCGATTTCCTAACTTTGTATCATTAAAAATTGAGCCGTATGGAAAGAAAAAGATTCAGCGTGTTGTTCTTCATCAAGCGTAGCAAACTGTTAAAAAACGGGGAAGCACCCGTGCGTGTGCGTGTCACTTATGACCGCCTATACGTGGAACTTCAACTAAAGCGGAGCGTAAAAGTCCCACTTTGGTCGCAGGAAAAAGAGAAATCGACAGGCAAAGACCGAAACTCCGTAGAACTTAACCATTACATTGACGCCCTGCGTGTGAAATTCTATCAGATTTACCAAGACTTGGAACTGGAGGGAAAGATTATCTCCGCACGTGCCATAGTGAACCGCTATCAGGGAAAGGACGAGACTTTCAAGACATTATACAATGTGTTCAAGGAGCATAACGACAACTGCCGGAAGCTAATCGGGACGGACTATGCCGACATCACCGTAAGACGTTACGACAATTGCCTTAAATACCTCATGGAACTGGTTAAACGGGATTACAAGGTAGATGATATGTTACTGCGTGAGGTAAACGGGGAACTGGTACGCAAATTCGATTTATACCTAAAGACGGAGAAGCATTGCGCACAGAATACCGTTATCCGGTACATGAAATGTTTTAAGAAAGTGATAAACCTTGCCATTGCCAACGAGTGGCTGACAAAGAACCCGTTTGCAGGAATCAAGTTTCACGAGGTGGAGGTAAACAAACAGTTCCTAAGCCAAGCCGAGATAAACCGGATATGGCAGAAAGAGTTCAGGATTGAACGGCTGGAACTGGTACGGGATGTTTTTATCTTCTGCGTATATACCGGGCTGGCATTCATAGACGTGTATAACTTACGCCCCGAACACGTTTCAGAGGACAGCAACGGCAACCTGTGGATAGTGAAACCCCGTGAAAAGACAAACAACCTCTGTAACATCCCGCTTTTGAGCATTCCCAAACAGATACTTGAAAAGTATAAGGATAACCCCTACTGCATGGATAAAGGAACTTTGTTGCCCGTTCCCTGCAATCAGAAGATGAACAGCTACCTGAAAGAGATTGCCGACCTGTGCTGTATTAAAAAGAACCTGACCACGCACACAGCCCGGCACAGTTTCGCTTCGGTTATCGCACTGGCTAACAACGTGTCACTGCCGAACGTGGCTAAAATGCTGGGGCATTCATCCACCCGAATGACGCAGCACTACGCAAAGGTATTAGACCAAACGATACTAAGGGATATGCAATACGTAGAGAGAAAAATATCATTTTTCAGCAACTTTAATGCTGAATTGTAAACTTTTAAAAGGAAAAAGGCCTATATTTGCATTTAAAGTAATCGTTATAACAGCCATGAACAGAATCATAGAAAACTTAAAAGTAAATAATCCTGCGATATATCAAATATTGCAAGAGCAAGAAAAACAAAAATGGGAAATAACTAGTGGAACTCGTTATAAAACCGTCAGTGACACTGTTTCTGCAAATTCTTCAATTGAATATAACATTAAATCTAAACCGAATCAATTATGCCAACATGGAGTGAAATATTAACAGAATTAAAAGTCGAAAGTGCCCAAGGGAATTCTGCTCCTTTTGATTTTATTCGACGCAAATACCTTTCTGAACTATCTAAATATACAAACAGAAATATTATTTTGTACGCAACTGCTTTTACCCAAAAAGGTGGAGCTCCCGAATTACTTTCGGTAACAGAGGAAGATGTGCAAGGAATGATGGAAGTTTCATACGGACTTGAAAAAAAGCCTGTAGATTTAATTATACACAGTCCGGGAGGTTCTCCCGAAGCAGCAGAAGGTATTGTCGAATATTTGCATGCTCAATTTCCTGAAGTAAGAGTTATTATTCCCCAAATAGCAATGTCTGCTGCCACAATGATTGCATGTTCAGGAGCTAGTATTGTCATGGGAAAACATTCTAATATAGGTCCCGTAGACCCACAGTTGATTATTAATAGTCCTAACGGTCCCACAAGTAATCCTGCAAAAGCAATAATTGACCAATTCTATAAAGCATTACAAGAAGTAAACGAACCCAATAAACAAGCATGGGCTATATTACTTAATCAATATGGTCCTTCTGTCATTACACAATGTGAAAATTATATCAAAATGTCTGAAAACTTAATTAGAGATTGGCTTAATAGATTCATGTTCAAAACAGAAGCTCCAGATGTCAAAGCTCCTATTATAGAGAATATAGCATCTTTTTTGGCTAATCACGATAACTTTAAAAGTCATGGTCGCCATATATCCCGTGAAAAAGCAGAATCAAAAGGGTTAAAAATAGAATATCTTGAAAAAGACTCTCAATTACAAGATTTAGTTCTGTCTGTGTTTCATGCTACAACTCATACATTTTCATCAACACCTGCAATGAAAATTATAGAGAATCAAAATGGGAAAGCATTCATAAAAATTCAAAATTAACAAGATATTGAAAAGACTATCCGCATAAACATGAAGAAGCCAGCAACACAGTTTTCAAGAAACCATGATTGCTGGCTTTTAATTAATCAAACAATAAATACAGAAAACAAGATTTCACGTTTTCAAGATTTCATTTTCTGTAATACCTTTCCAGCAGGTCTAAAATCTCGCTTTCCCGGTAGATGATTTTTCCCGGAAGCTGCACATATCCCAGCAGTCCCGTGTCCCTGTAATCCTGCAACGTCCGTTTGCTGATGCAAAGCCGCCTGCACACCTCATCACCCGTCAGGTAGTGTTCACCGTTCAATACCGGGCGATAGTTCATTACCACGT
>OGML01001078.1_pt1 | contig 25391 bp, 19 predicted proteins | sample 1572951 | NCBI WGS metagenome assembly OGML01 (sample SAMEA2581883, study PRJEB24529) | metagenome | biome: Human gut stool | place: China | collected 2011 | reverse complement strand
AAGCCGATTGGAAACAGAAACATTTCCAATCGGCTTATCTTTTTGTTAGGCAGATTTCTTTTCAGCTAATGCCCGGACTTCCTCAATTGAAAGGTCGGTGTACTTTGCCACCTTTTCACAAGGCACGCCATCTGCCAACATTGCCAATGCGTGTTTGACCGATGTTTCATGCTCGGTTTCATCCCGCATTTTTTCCATAGCTCTGCACATAGCTGCCACTCCCTTCGTATCTTCTTTGAAATAACGAACTCTCTGTGCCAAAATGGAATAATTCATATCCTTCGAGTTGGTACAGAAAAAGTCATGCATTAGTTTTCCCAATGCCGTTTCGTCCTTGATTTGTGAGTTCACATAAACGATGTGAGCCTGATCGTTGAAAAACGTTCCCGTTTCCCGGACTGTACGGTCAACATGATAAATTGGAAGGCCTGCCTTTAATACGTCATTTTCGGTGATAAAGATAACGTATGTTTCGTTCAGCGCATCGTAATCATCGCCCGCATCAGTCAGGTTTGCATCCAACAGGCTACTGTTGTACCGTGCACGCTTTTCACTAGCACCACGGTCACTACGCTGCACCTCAATATTATATGCACGGTTTTCCCGATCTACCGCCAAAATATCCAAACGAACGGAACGGCCTTGCAGATTTTTAATGCTGTACTGACCATGAACCTCTTTAACGGTCAAGTCATCACGTTTCAAGATGATTTGCAAAAGAAACTCAGCACAGGCACGTTCTTCAAACACTGCAGCCATGAAATCATCATCAATCAGACGTAGCCCACGCAACCGCTGCAAATCTTCTTCATGTTTCCGTTCAAAATCCAGTTCCTGTTGTGATTTTCTTTCCGGCATTGGCTCACCAGCTTTCTGCTTACTTATCCAAAATAATAGTACCATACTTCCGTGATTTTTACAAGAGAACGATTCAAATGTCATCAGGAGGTGATGCCTATTCCGTGTCCGCATTTCAAAATTACCATCGTCAAGCGCAGCCAAGGGCAGTCCGCTGTTGCCGGGGCCGCTTACCAAAGCGGCGAACGGCTGTTCAGCGAGTACGACCAGAGAACAAAATTCTACAACAAGAAGAAAGAGCTTGTCCACGCTGAGATCATGCTGCCATCCTATGCGCCGCCCGGATATGCAGACCGGGCGACCCTCTGGAACGCCGTAGAAGCTGTGGAGAACCAGTGGAACTCCCAGCTTGCCCGGCGCATCGTGCTGGCGTTCCCGGTGGAGGTGCCGAAGGAGCAGTATTTGTCCATGATAAAAGAGTTTTGTCAGGAGCAGTTTGTTTCCAAGGGCATGATTGCCGATTTTGCCATCCACGACAAGGGAGATGGCAACCCACACGCCCACATTCTGCTGACGCTCCGGGCAATGGATGAACACGGCAAGTGGCTCCCGAAAGCCAGAAAGGTGTACGACCTTGACGAGAACGGTGAGCGCATCCGGCTCGCTTCCGGCAACTGGAAGTGCCACAAGGAAAACACGGTGGACTGGAACGACCAGAAGTATGCCGAGGTCTGGCGGCATGGCTGGGAGACCATTACCAACCGCTATTTGGAAGCGGCTGGCCGCCCGGAACGTGTTGACCTGCGCTCCTTTGAGCGACAGGGCATCCAGCAGATACCGACCGTGCATCTCGGTCCCGCCGCACACCAGATGGAAAAGCGTGGAGTGGAAACTTTTCTCGGCAACCTGAACCGGGACATTCGTGCAGCCAACAGCCTGATGCAGTCCATCCGCAGTGCAATTCGTGGGCTGCAACGCTGGATCGCAGACCTGAACGAAAAGAAGCAGCTTCTTCTGGACGCTCTGGAAAAGGCGAAAGAACCCACGTTGTCCGACTTGCTGGTGGATTACTTCAACCTTCGCAGCGAGCAGCGGAGCAATTGGTCTGGCAAGGCAAAGCTGAAATGCACTGTCCGGGACTTTGAGGAAGTCAAACGGGCTGTGGACTATCTGAAAGCCCAATCCCTGAACACTGTTGAGAATTTGAACGAAGCCATTGACAGCTTAAACCAGACCGCCGCCCCTCTCCGCAAGCAGTTGAAGCAGAACGAAAACCGTATGCGGGCAATCGCTCAGATCAAGGACGCCGCTGCCGTCCATGCCAAGCTGAAAACCGTCCACGACACCTTTATTAAGAAAAACTTTAAGCTGACCAAGGACGCTTACGCCGCCCAGCACAAGGACGAACTGGACGCATTCAACAAAGCCGTCCGCACCCTGATGAAGCTGAACGGCAGCACAGCGGTAGATTTTTCGGCATTGGATGCCGAATTTTCTGCGCTGCAATCCGGCAGCGCAGAACTGCGTACCAAACTGGAAACCTTGCAGCCGGATGTCTCTGCCCTGAAAAATATCCGCAAGTATATCGACATGGTGCTGAATAAGCAGCAGCTTTCCACACCGGGCGGCAAGCCCCCGGAGAAGGAATCGGTGCTGAAACAGCTGGAGCAGCTTCAGCAGAAAAAGTCCAACTACAAAACGATTTCTACCACCCCAAACCGCGAAGAATCGCTCTAAACGATCTTTCTGTCACCGATATGCCGTTGCAATCAGTGGCAGAAATACATAATTCATTTGTTTTTTGCTGGCTTTTGGCTATTCTCGCTGGCTAGTGAGTAGAGGCGTACTTTTAAGGCAGAAATTTTCTCCAACACCCCCCATTTTAGGCCACTTTTTCTGTTAATAGTAGAAGCGCCTCTTTGAAAGCCGGTCATTTGTGACCTTTTTGTTAATTCTCAAAAAGATGGTTGTCTTTGGGCTGTTTTCGTTGCCTACCTATTGAGAGGATTTTTTCAAAAGCGGAGATTTGGTCTCAAGAATTACAATTCAATTACAAGTTTCTCACCAATGCTACGAAACAGGCGTTCTCGATGCCTACCAAGTGTAGGGCATCTTTTTCAAGACCATTCTCGGACTATTATGACGTTTTGTTTACAAAATTGCTTGCAATGCTACGAAATGGCCTTTTTCATCGGCTACCAAGTAGAAGGATGTTTTTCGTCCGTCAAAGTCCAGAAATCTTCCATATGTTCCTTGACAAGTGAATAGTTCAATCGTCCGGTACTTCACAAAAGGTACTTCTGTAACTCGCAGCCCGGTCATAACGAAGACGGGGTGGCTGAAATGCCAATGGTGCGGTGCAAGCCCGCCGCCGGACGATTCCCCACTCCTAGGGAAGTCGAGGACCAATATGGGAGACCTTAACTTATTAACGCAGTTGAGCACTTGTTTCGTGCTTTTCTGCGACTGGAGAATTGGAACCCACCAATTCTCGTTACATACTCTTTGTTCCTGATTTCTGCTTCAGCTGGAGGTGATCAACATTTCAGAATATCTTACCACGCAAACTCTGCTGCCGCCGTTTCTCCCATACCCACGCTTCCTTTTGGAACTTGACCTGAGCCAGACTGCAAAAATGACTTATGTGCTGCTGCTCGACCGTGCCACGCTCTCGCAGAAAAATCTCTGGATAGATGAACGTGGTTTCGTGTTTGTCATTTTTACGATTTGCTCTTTGGCTGAGCAGCTAGGGCGCAGCACTGTCAGTGTTTCCAGTGCGCTTAAGGAATTGGACGCTGCGGGATTGATTGAGCGCAGACGAACGCGGTTTTCTTCGCCCAATCACATCTTTGTGAAAATTCCAAATGTTGAATAGTTCTGCGTTTTTCACGATTCAAGAACCGCCAAAATCACGATTCTGTGATGCAGATTCTTAATGGCATCTGCAAAAGATATTTTTCCTATGCAGTATAGCAGCCTTTAAGACTGTATCAAAGAAAACTTTCACCTAACCAACGTAATAAAACAAAAAGAGAAAAACGAATAGAATCCATCCATTCCTTTCCGTATTTGCACCACATGAATGAGGAGGTCTGCCCTTGAACAAAGAAAAATCTGAGAAGAAGCCCACCACACGCAAACGTGCGCCGAGAAGTCCGAAGTCCGTGCGCCTGATCGTGGAACGCCATTATATCGGCAATGTGCCGATGAATACGCTTTTTCAGCGGCTTGCGGAAGAAGAAATTCGTAAAACTGCCGAATCGTATCTCGCCGCTGGCTAATTGGACGTTTTACTGCGGAAAAGGGCTTGCATCATCACGCAGCATCCGCTACAATGTGATTGATGAGGTCTCTTTTCCATTATGGAGGTACACATGGAAAAGGACAAAAAAGTAACTGCTTTATACTGCCGACTGTCAAAAGATGACGGTTCAAACAGCGAAAGCCTGAGCATCCGCACTCAAAAGGCGATGCTTATGGAGTATGCCACACGCAACGGTTTCGGGAATTGCCAGTACTATGTTGATGATGGTTACAGCGGTACGAACTCTGACCGCCCTGCCTTTCAGGAACTTCTGGATGATATCCGGGAAGGAAAGGTGGCAACAGTCATTACCAAAGACCAGTCCCGACTTGGACGCAACCACATCGAAACCGGAACGTATATGGAAATCTTCTTTCCTGAACACGGTGTCCGCTATATTGCAATCAACGATGGTTATGATTCCAACGAGCAATCCCAGATGGATATTGCCCCGTTCCGAAACATCATCAATGAAATGTACGCCAAAGACACTTCCCGAAAAATCAAGAGTGCCCTTCGGACACGCAAGAAAAGCGGAAAGTATATCTCCAGCGGCGCACCGTTTGGCTACCAGAAAGACCCTGCCGACCACAATCACCTTGTGATCGACCCGAACACCGCCCCCGTTGTTGAGTATATCTATTCAATGGCAGAGGAAGGGCTGGGGCTTCACCGCATCGCCAAGCGGCTCCACGATGAAAAAGTCTTGAAGCCGTGTTACTACAAGAAAGAGATGTTTGGCCGCTTTATTGATGATGAAAAGATGTATGATTGGGACAGTGCCTATATCAGTCAGGTTCTGCACAGCCCAGTCTACGCCGGACACATCATCTACGAAGCCAAGCCCACCGTGTCCATGAAATCCAAAAAGCGGCGTTATATTCCGTTTGAAGAACGCGCTATCGTTCCGAATACACATGAAGCAATCATCCCACAAGACCGTTGGGAGAACGTGCAGCGAATCCTTTACAGCCGTTCCAGTAGTTTTATGTGCGATAAGACCGACTACGACAATATCTTCAAGGGCATCGTCCGCTGTGCAGACTGCGGCAGAACGATGTTAGTCAAGGTCGAGCACAGGCGCAAACGTAACAGTGTTCTGGATCAGACCTTTTATTGTTGCAGCACTTATCGGAAATATGGTGCGAAAGCCTGTGACTCTCATAATTTGGAAGCCCGTGTTCTGCATGAAGCTGTCTTTGCGGACATTCAGGCACACGCAAAGGCCGCTGTGAGCAATCGGGAAGCCCTTGTGAAGAAGATTGCAAATCAGATGCACCTCCGGGTGTCCTCTGACCGGGCGCAGCACAAACGGGATTTGAAGCAGTGTAAAGCACGAATCGCAGAAATCGAAGACCTGTATGCAAAACTTTATGAGGACGTATCAAAGGGACTTCTCCCGGAGAAACGTTTTCAAATGCTTGCAGATCGCTACGACAAAGAACAGGCTGAACTGACCGAGAAGATTGAGCAGTACGAGCGGGAAGGCCGTGCTGAACACGATCAGCTGGACAAGATTCAGGATTTTATTGATGAAGTCAGCAAGTACGCTGGCATCACCGAACTGAACTATAAGATTCTGCATCAGCTGATTGACAAGATTCTGGTATCCAAAGCGGAAAAGGTCGATGGCGAATACGTCCAGAAAATCCAGATTTTCTACCGCTTTATCGGCCCATTGGATGCCATCGAGTAACAATGTCAGAAAAGTCACCTCCGAGAACTATCCTACAGATGCCGGACGTGAGGGCGAGCTTATCTTCCGGCTGGTGTACCAGCAGGCCGGGTGCAAAAAGCCCGTTTCCCGCCTGTGGCTTTCCAGCATGGAGGATGCAGCCATCCGGGAGGGGTTCGCCCGCCTCAAACCGTCAACTGAATACGATGCGCTGTACAATGCAGCGCTCTGCCGGGAACGCGCCGACTGGATGGTCGGAATCAACGCGACCCGGCTTTTTTCATGCCTGTACGGCCATCCGTTGGCGGTTGGCCGGGTCATGACGCCTACGCTGGCCATGACAGTCGTACGCGAAGCTGCGATTTCGGCCTTTGTTCCCGAAAAATTCTATACGGTCGCACTGGCTCTGGCCGAGGGCAGCACTGCATCCAGCAAGCGTTTTTCGCAGAAAGCAGATGCCGAAGCACTGCTCTCTGCCTGTCGAAAGGAGGCAAGCACCGCTGTGCAGAAAGTGGAGCGCAAGGAGAAAGCTGAAAATCCGCCTCTACTGTATGACCTGACCACCCTCCAGCGAGACGCCAACCGTCTGCTGGGTTTCACGGCGCAGCAGACCTTGACCTACGCGCAGTCACTCTACGAAAAGAAGCTCATCACTTATCCCCGCACTGACAGCCGCTTCCTGACCGAGGACATGGCTGCTTCTCTTCCGGATCTGGTGACAGAGTCGGCCAAAGCCTTTGGTGTAGAGGACACCATTCCCGTCCATGCACAGCAGGTCATCGATGGCAGAAAAGTCACCGACCACCATGCGCTCCTGCCCACCGCAAGCATGGCGAAAGCTGACCTTTCCGCTCTGCCTGCCGGGGAGCTGAGCATCCTGCGGCTCATCTCGGTACGGCTGTTCTGCGCTGTGGGCGAACCTCATCGCTATGCCGAAACCACCTTGACCACCACCTGTGCAGGCGAAGAATTTACCGCCAAAGGAAAAGTAGTGCTGTCGGAGGGCTGGAAGTCCGTCGAGCGCACAGTGCTTGGCGATATTCTCGGCAAAAAGAAGGAGCCGCCTATTCTCCCGGATGTACAGGAGCAGAGTGAGTGCGGCATTTCCGGTGCAGAGCTGAAAGAGGGCAACACCTCACCTCCGCACCACTTTACCGAGGATACGCTCCTGCATTCTATGGAGACTGCCAGCGCAGAGTCCATGCCGGAGGGCGTGGAGCGTCAGGGCATCGGCACCCCGGCCACCCGCGCTGCTACCATCGAAAAGCTGGTGGCAAAGGGCTTTCTGGAGCGCAAGGGCGATAAAAAGACCAAGGCACTGCTGCCTACCGATAAGGGTAAGGCCCTTATCACCGTGATGCCCGAAGAAATCCAGTCAGCGGATATGACCGCCGACTGGGAAACGAAATTGCTGCGCATCGAGCGCGGCGAGATGGATCCGAACGAATTTATGACAGAAATCAAAGATATGATCTCCTCGCTGGTGAACACCACCGAGGTCGTGAAGGGAGCAAATATGCTGATGAAGAACAAAGTTGCTGGTATCTGCCCGAACTGTGGTAATTCTGTTGTGGAGCGGGAAAGGGGCTGGTTCTGCGAGAAGCGCGAGTGCCGCTTTGCACTCTGGAAAGACAACGCCTACTTCAAGCGGCTGGGCAAGCATCTGGATGCCCGCATGGTAGACAAGCTGCTGCGGGATGGCCGGGTACGGCTGAAGGACTGCAAGAGTCCCAAGGGCAAGACCTACAATGCCACAGTGCTGTTGGCTGCAGAATCGGACGGCCATAGCAAATTCTCTCTGGAATTTGAAAATGGAGGTCACTGATGGAAATGGAAAAAGAAGCAGTCTATCTTATCAACGGCGACAAATACCTGCATCTGCGCGAGAACGGTGCAGGCGTCGGCTTTGCCACCTACAGGCGCTTTACCGGTGAGCCTCTGGAAAACGGCCAGATTTCCAAGCAAAACCTTCCGCCCGATGGCCGAAACGCCATTTCTGCGGCGCGGAATTGGTATCTGTTCGAGCTTTCGGACGATGAACGCAAGGCCATCCAGTTGGAGAGCGTCCAGATCCTCGAAAACATTCCGCAGGCAGGCATTGGCAGACGGCGTATCTGGGAACCGGAAACCATCCCGCCCGACATTCGGCTCATCAACGACAGCTATGACGACATTTACCGTATCCCGGACGGCGGCGTGATTCAGGTTGACTATTCCGATGGCAGCAGTTATACGGCACGACTCGAACGACTGGACGACTACCATTTCAACCTCGGCGGCTTTGTTCCGTACCATATCTGCCAGTTCGCGGAAATCATGGAGCGCAATGGCTCCAGTGTTTACCCGGAGATTCAGACGCAGGACGAAATGGGGGCGTGGGAGCTGGGCGGCAAAGGTTATATCGCCATCCAGTCCACCGACGAGGGCTGGGACTACACAATCTACCACAGCGATTATTCTGTGATGGACGGCGGGCAGCTCGACGCCCCGGAGCTGACCATCCAAGAAGCCCGGGAGCAGATTCTGGAAGCACACCACCTTGAGAAAGGGCGTCGGACGCTGCAGGACTACGACCTTGTTATGGACAAGGCCGCAGAAGCCGAGGAACTGGGGCTTTCCAACAAGCCTTCTACACTGGAAAAGCTGGCAGAGCTGACGAAATGCGATATGCCGGAGTGCAATCCCACCGGATGCAGGAAAGCGAGGAACGGCCATGAACTTTGACTACGAGGAGCTGATGCTGATGATGCTCTACAACCCCGGCACTCGGCTGGGGCTGATACAGGAGCTGCGGCTGATGCAGTGCTATCTGGCACCGGATGAAGCCGCCCTGCGGGAACTGTCCGAACGGGTCATTGAAAAGCTGAAGCTGCTGACCGATGCTGCGTTCGACAAAGTGGAATTTCCGCTCGACTAAATTTTTCTGACAGCGGACAATACACATCTCTTTTATCTCAACCCACAATGTGCTATACTCAGATTTGATAAGAACTTTTTAACATATCATTTATACCGCTAGAGGATAACGTCGTATGGTTGAGAAAATAGAATCATTGCTTACAGAAATGGAGTTTTACTGTAGTGAAAAGCATCCAGCAGGAGCCTTATTGCTTACTGGAGAATGGGGTGGAGGCAAAACATACTTTGTTGTCAATAAGTTGCAGCCACATCTCAAGGATAGTCACATTTTTATTCGCATTAGCCTTTTTGGAATAAAGAGTGTAAATGAGTTACAAGCCTCTATAAAAAAGAAATGGATTGAATGTATCGCTGATTACATAGCAATGAGCAAAATCGATGTAGGTGCCACGTCTAAGGTGTTTAATGCATTGAAGCCATTTGCAAAAGCGTGTGTAGATACATTTATTGACACATCCGTACCAGAAGGAAAACAGGGAATCGCTAAAAGTCTTTTTTCAATCAGTGCAGACCAATTGATTACAATCACCAACGAAATCAATGGAAAAATTATCGTTTTAGTATTTGATGATTTAGAACGCTCTTCAATTCCTTTTGGTGAGCTCTTAGGCTGTATCAATGAATATGTAGAAAATCAACATTTTCATACTATTATCATCGCCAATGAAAACACCATTAAAAAAAGAGAGAATGAGCATTCAGGAGCCTCTGAAACTCTTAAGTATAATGAAATCAAAGAAAAAGTTGTAGAGCGTCAACTTGAATTTCAGAATGATCCACTAGAAATAGTCTCAGCATTGATTGAAAGTGAATCCGCATATGTCGCATATCATTCTTTTTTGGTGCCATTGAAGGGCAAAATCGTGGAACTTTTTAGCTGTGATAGAGAAAAAAGCGACCGTCCACGCAATGTTCGTAGCTTAAAAGTTGCTATTCGAAGTTTTCGAAGAGTATATGATAAGCTGGTTGAATTCGGCATCGAACCGGGATGCGAGCCTCGATGGCTATATTCTTTTATAGCATATACAATGGTGTATAAGACTGGTTCACTGACTCAAGACGATGGAATATGGAACCCTTTAGACTCATCAACAGTTAAAGATATGTATCCCGGATTTTACAGCAGTGACTTTTTGTTTCCGAGCATACGAGTTTGGATATGTACTGGCTTTTGGGATGAAGAACAATTAAAATCAGATTGTACACTATATCTTAAAAAGCAAGAAGCAACTAGTGCCTATGATATGGTTAGGCTATACAATATTTTCCAGCTTGAAGACGAAATAATAGAACGAGGTTGGCCAGAAGTAGAGTCTGCTGCATATTCAGGTAAACTTTCTTTAGATGATTATGTTATTTTTGTTGGAAACTATGAATGGATGATGCCGTCCCCAGACAAGGAGACAAACCAAATGATGTGGGTGGGCCACATGAACGCGCTGAAGAATCAGATCGAGGAGAAGATTCGGGCGGAGCTGATCTACAGCTAAGTTTTCTGGATGCAGCCATCCCCACCGAAGCAGAACAAATCGAGATAATCGACCGAGCGGAGAACGAGAAATCGTCCTCCGCTTTTTCGTTGTCACAGGCTGAGATCGAGAACGAGCTGCGCCAGCATGGTACTGGCTTTATGGACGGAAAGAAACGGGTCATAGAGCTGTACCAGACCCAGCCTGACCGCAAGCTCCGTGCCAAAGCACTGGCAAAGGAGTTCGGCACAGGCGGAAACTCCCACGACTACCTCGACGGCAGCAGCGGCTTCGTAACCCACGACTGGAGGGGCCTGCAATTCGAGCATTATCCTGACCACGAGAAAACACTTCTCCGCTGGAGTCAGGTCGAGCAGTACATCGATTTGATGATACAGTCCGACCGTTATCTTACCGACAACGAAAAGGAGCTTCGTGCCGCCGTGCAGGAGGCAGAACGTCAGCTTCCCATGCTGGACGATGACTCTGCCGCTGAATATTCCGCGCTGAAAGCACTGTACCGGAACACGCTGGTCGGTTTTGAGCTTGGCGGCTTCTATCTGTTCTACGGTGAGGACGCCCATACCGTCACACGACTCCTGAATAACAGGCTGCTCACACAGGAAAATGCCCTCGGCAGAGTCGATGTTTCCGGTTTTGTCTCGGAGCGGTGGGCGTCCGAAGCTAAAAAGCTGTGGGCAGAGGGCAACAGTGTCTATCTGGCAGGGCTGAACGAAAACGACCCACACCATCATCAAACAAAGTTTCTGAGGGAAGAAGATTACCTGCCTCTGGGTACGCGGATCCGCGCCATCTATGATGCAGTCGAGCACATGGGCCTCCAGTCCGGCAACATTCTGGAACCGAGCATGGGCGTCGGCAATTTCTTCGGTATGCTGCCCGAAAGCATGGCGGACAGCCGTTTGTACGGTGTGGAGCTGGACTCCATCACAGGCCGAATCGCCAAAATGCTTTACCCTCAGGCAGACATTACCGTTGCCGGCTTTGAGACTACCGACCGCAGGGATTTCTATGACCTCGCCGTCGGCAATGTTCCTTTCGGCCAATACAAGGTCAATGATAAAGCGTACAACAAGCTGGGCTTTTCTGTCCATAACTACTTTTTTGCCAAAGCCATCGACCAAGTGCGTCCGGGCGGCATCATCGCCTTTGTAACCAGCCGCTTCACACTGGACAGCAAAGACAGCACGGCCCGCAAGTACATGGCCGAACGCGCCGATTTGCTGGGAGTGATTCGCCTGCCCAATGACGCGTTCAAGAAAAACGCCGGTACGGACGTGGTCAGCGACATTATTTTTCTGCAAAAGCGTGACCGTCCGGCAGATATTGAGCCTGCATGGGTACAGCTCGGCCAGACCGAAGATGGCTTCACCATCAATCAATATTTTGTCGGCCATCCGGAAATGGTGCTGGGACATCTCACGCTGGAAAGCACCCAGTACGGTCATGACCTAACCGTTGCCCCCATTGAGGAAGCCAGCCTTGCAGACCAGCTTGCCGAAGCAGTAAAGCACATTGACGGACAGTATACCGCAGTCGAGGCCGTCGCCCCGGATGTGACGGATGCAGACGTTGAGCGCAAGACTCTGCTTGCCGACCCTGCTGTGAAAAATTTCAGTTACACCGTGGTGGACGGCGAAGTTTACTACCGCGAAAATTCCATCATGGAGCAAATCGAGCTTTCCGACAACGCCAAAGGCCGCGTCGCGGGCATGGTAGAGCTGCGCCAAATCGTCAATGAACTCATTGACCAGCAGTTGAACGACTTCCCGGATTCCGACATTAAGGCCACACAGGCAAGGCTTAACGACGCTTACGATGCCTTTACCGCAAAGTATGGCCTTATCAACGACAAGAAAAATGCCAGACTCTTTGAAGACGACAGTTCTTACTATCTGCTCTGCTCACTGGAAAACTTGGATGAAAACAAGCAGCTCAAGTCCAAGGCCGATATGTTCACCAAGCGCACCATCCGCCCCGAGCGTATCGTTACCCATGTGGATACCCCCAGCGAAGCGCTGGCCGTGTCCATCGGTGAGCACGGCAAAGTTGATTTACCCTACATGGAGGAGCTACTGGGAACTCCGGGCGACTATGAGCGCATCACCATCGAGTTGTCCGGCGTCATCTTCAAAGACCCCGCAGCGGATGCCGATGACCCGGAAGCAGGATGGCAGACCGCAGACGAGTATCTGTCCGGCAATGTGCGCGACAAGCTGCGCATGGCACAGCTCGCCGTGGAAAGTCATCCGGAATTCAAGGTCAACGTGGACGCGCTGACCAAAGCTCAGCCCAAAGACCTTGAGGCTTCTGAAATTGACGTCCGATTGGGCGCAACATGGCTTGACCCGGCCATCGTGCAACAGTTTATGATGGAGACTTTTCAGCCGCCCTATCGCATCCGTTACAACAATGCAATCACTGTCCACTACTCGCCCTATACCTCCGAATGGCGGATCTCCGGCAAGTCCGCTACTGGCTATGGCGACATTATGGCCACCGAGACTTACGGTACCCGCAGCATCAACGCCTACAAAATCCTTGAAGATACTCTAAATTTGCGAGACAGCCGCGTTTATGATACCATTGAGGAGGATGGCAAGGAAAAGCGCATTCTGAATCAGCACGAGACGACGCTGGCCCAGCAGAAGCAGCAGGCCATCAAAGACGCCTTTGCGAGCTGGGTTTGGAAAGACCCGCAGCGCCGCACCCTTCTGGTTAAAAAGTACAATGAGCTTTTTAACAGCACCCGGCCCCGTGAGTATGACGGCAGTCACATCCACTTTGTCGGCATGACTCCGGAAATCAACCTCCGGGAGCACCAGCGCAGTGCCATCGCCCATGTGCTTTATGGCGGTAATACGCTGCTTGCGCACGAAGTGGGCGCGGGCAAGACGTTTGAGATGGCAGCGGCAGCAATGGAGTCAAAGCGCCTCGGCCTGTGCCAGAAAAGTCTTTTCGTCGTGCCAAACCATCTGACCGAACAGTGGGCCAGCGAGTTTTTACACCTGTATCCCAATGCCAAGCTCCTCGTCACCCGCAAGAAGGATTTTGAACCGGCGAACAGAAAGAAATTCTGCGCCCGCATTGCCACTGGTGACTACGATGCTGTCATCATCGGACACCGCCAGTTTGAAAAAATCCCGCTGTCTAAAGAACGTCAGGAACGCCTGATTGAGGAGCAGATGGACGAGATCGAGGATGCCATTGCAGAGGCCAAAGAGCAGGACGGTGAGCACTTTACCGTAAAACAGCTCGAGAAAACGAGGAAAGGCTTGAAGCTGCGCCTGCAAAAACTGCAAGCGGCTGACCGCAAGGATGATGTCGTCACCTTTGAACAATTAGGCGTAGACAGACTGTTTGTGGATGAAAGTCAGAATTATAAAAACTTGTTCTTATATACGAAGATGCGGAATGTTGCAGGCTTAGGCACGAGCGAAGCACAGAAATCCTCGGATATGTTTGCAAAGTGCCGCTATCTGGACGAGATCACCGGCGGGCGCGGCGTCATTTTTGCAACCGGAACGCCCATCAGCAATAGCATGACGGAAATGTACACCCTCATGCGCTACCTGCAGTACAACACCCTGCTGGAGAAAAAGCTGACTCATTTCGATGCGTGGGCATCCACCTTTGGTGAGACGACCACCGCCATCGAACTTGCACCGGAAGGCACTGGCTACCGGGCCAGAACGAGGTTTTCAAAGTTTTTCAATTTACCCGAACTGATGGCGATGTTCAAAGCGACGGCGGACATCAAGACCAGTGACCAGTTGCACCTGCCTGTACCCGAAGCAAAATTCGAGACGGTGGTAGTCAAGCCCTCGGAAATTCAGCAGGACATGGTGCAGGCTCTGAGCGAACGCGCCGCCAAGGTACACAGCGGCTGCGTTGACCCCGTGGTGGACAATATGCTGAAAATCACATCGGATGGTCGCAAAATCGGCCTCGACCAAAGGCTGATGAACGATGCGCTGCCCGATGACCCTAACAGCAAGTTAAACGCCTGTGTGAGAAACGTGCTGAAAATTTGGGCTGAGGGCAAGGAGCAGAAGCTGACTCAGTTAATTTTCTGCGATATGTCCACACCCAAGGGGGCTGGCTCTTTCAACGTCTATGACGATATTCGTGCAAAATTGCTCAGCGCCAGTGTGCCTGAACAGGAAATCGCTTTTATCCATAACGCGGACACGGAAGAGAAAAAGTCCACTCTGTTTTCCAAAGTCCGCTCCGGTGATGTGCGAATCTTACTCGGAAGCACCGCAAAAATGGGGGCCGGTACCAACGTGCAAACGCGGCTCGTGGCCGTGCATCATCTGGATGTAGGCTGGCGTCCCTCCGATATGACCCAGCGCAACGGTCGCATCATCCGACAAGGCAACCAGAACAAACAGGTCTACGTCTATAATTACGTCACCGAATCGACATTTGACGCATACCTCTATCAGACCTTGGAGAACAAGCAGAAATTCATCAGCCAAATCATGACGAGCAAATCTCCGGTACGTTCCTGCGACGATGTGGACGAACAGGTTTTGTCTTACGCCGAGATAAAGGCTCTGTGTGCTGGCGACCCGCGCATTCGGGAAAAGATGGATTTGGACGTGCAGGTTTCCAAACTGAAAGTCCTGCGCGGCGATTTCCAGAACCAGAAGTATCGTCTGGAAGATAAGCTGCTGAAATATTACCCCGAAGAGATTCAGAAACAGCAGTCCCGCATTGCAGCTTTGAAAAAGGACGCTCAAATCGCCGACGACCATCCGCAGGATAAGGAGAATTTCTGTGGCATGACCATCAAGGGAATGGTGTTCGACGACAAAAAGGCAGCAGGCGACCGGTTGCTTCTTGCACGGCAGGAAATGCCCAATGCCGACATGATGCTGCTGGGCAACTACCGCGGATTTGAGCTTAACATCCGATTTGATAGCTTCAAGAATGAACATCAGGCCGTGCTCCGGGCAGAATTGAGCTATCCGGTGTCGTTAGGCGATGATGCGCGCGGTAACATTGTCCGTTTGGACAATGCCATCGACAATTTCGCTGACCGCATTGCTGATGCAGAAAACGCTCTGCAAAACCTTGAACAGCAGAAGCAGGCCGCAGAGCTTGAAGTTGCCAAGCCTTTTGCACAGGAAGAGGAACTGCAAGAAAAATCCGCCCGCCTCGCCGAGTTGAATGCGCTGCTGAACATCGACCACAAGCCGAAAAAGGAAGCTCTCGCAGAAACGGCGGAAGCTGCGGCTCCGCGCCCTTCAGTGCTGGCCGCTTTGGAAGAAAAAGCGAGCCAGCCGGAATCTGTGAAGCCGTTCAAGAGCTTTTTGGACAAGGAGGAACGATAATGTGAAAAAGCGGGAGCACCGCCTGTTTATTCGTGTAACCGATGAGGAGCGGAATCGAATCTTGGACAAGATGTACGGCATGGGCATCCACAGTCTGAGCGCCTATATCCGCAAGATGGCTCTGGACGGCTACTGTCTGTGCCTGGATTTGAAGGAGCTGCGCCGAATGGCTTACCTGCTCCAGAATTGCAGCAACAATCTGAATCAGGTAGCAAAGCAGGCCAACGAAAGTGGCCAGATCTACGCCGCAGACCTTGACGACCTGCGCATCCGGTTAGACGAACTCATCAGCATCGGGAAACAGATTCTTTCCAAACTTGCAGACCTCTAAAATTTTTTCGCGTTTTGAGGTCTATCTGCTGTTGACATCCTTGCAAAGCCGGAATCGATACCTTTATAATAAGGGCGAAAAGAAAGGCAGGTGCTCAATATGAGGTTTTTGTTTAAGATGGTGATTTTCCCAGTTTCTCTCTTTGTAGCGTTTCTGGCACTGATGGCCAAGTGGCTGCTCACGCTGTCCAGCTACATCGTTGCCCCGCTGATGCTCTATATCTTCGGCTGCGGCATCTATACCGCCTACTGCCAGCATTGGACTCAGTTCTTTATCCTGCTGGTGGCAGAATTTATCTGCTTCGTTCTCTTTTTTGGTGCGACCGCCATCACCGAAGGCATCCAGCGATTCAGTGAATGGATTTGGGACATTGTTTGAAAGCTGAAATTTCATGCCGCCTCCGGGCGGCATTTTCCATTAGGGGGTGATTTAATATGGCCGCAACGCGACTGATCGCGCTGCACAAAAATAAAGGAAAAACCGTTGCGGCCTGCTTGAAAAGCCGCACGGACTATGTGCAAAACCCGGACAAAACAGAAAACGGCGAGCTGATCAGCAGCTACGAGTGTAGTCCCTTGACGGTAGATCAGGAATTCATGCTGTCCAAACGGCAGTATGAGCTTGTGACCGGACGCAAACAGAAAAATGATGTGATTGCTTACCAGATTCGGCAGTCCTTCCGGCCCGGTGAAATCACCGCTGAAGAGGCCAACAAGGTGGGCTATGAGCTGGCAATGCGCTTCACTAAAGGTAAATATGCCTTTATCGTTGCTACTCATACCGACCGTGAGCACATCCACAACCACATTATCTATAATTCTACCGCACTGGACAGCACCCGGAAATTCCGGGATTTTTTGTTGTCCGGACTGGCCGTGCAGCGATTAAGCGACCTGATTTGCTTGGAGCATCAGCTTTCTGTCATCGAAATCAAGCCCTACCGGGAGCGCCAGAAGTGCACGCTCTATCCACCCAAAGAGAGCAACCGGGACAGACTGTGCCATGTCATCGACAGCATCCTTGCGGAGAGGCCCAAGGACTACGAAGATTTTTTGCAACGGTTGGAAATGCAAGGTTACGAGGTCAAGCACGGAAAATACACTTCTGTCAAAGGAAAGCGACAGAAAAGGTTCATTCGATTCCGTACTCTAGGTGCAGGCTACAGCGAAGACGAGTTGAAAGCTGTAATTGCCGGAAAATCTGAACATCATCCACATCAGAAGCAGCCGCCGAAAGAGCAGCCGTTCAATCTTCTGGTGGACGTGCAGGCAAAACTGGCCGAGGGAAAAAGCGTGGGATATGCCCGCTGGGCAAAAAAGTACAACCTGAAAGAAATGTCCAAGACGCTGATTTTCTTACAGAATAAGAAAATCGGCAGTATCGAAGAGATGCAGGAGCGCGTGGACACTGCCACTGCCCGCTATCACGAGCTGGGCGATTCCATCAAAGCCGCCGAAAAAAGAATGGCTGAGATTGCCGTTCTACGGGCGCATATCATCAACTACGCAAAGACCCGCCCGGTGTACGACGCCTACCGCAAGACTGGATACAGCAAGCGATTTCTGGAAAACCATCGTGCAGAGATTTCATTGCACAAGGCCGCAAAAACGGCTTTTGATGAAGCTGGACTGAAAAAGCTGCCAAAGGTCAAGACCCTGAATGCGGAATACGCCGAACTTCTGACTCAAAAGAAAGCGGCTTATCCCGACTACCGCAAAGCAAAAGAAGAAATGCAGGAACTTCTTCGTGCGCAGAAAAACGTAGAAATGTTCTTTGCCGAAGAAACACATAAGACGAAAGAACAGCCTGCCCGATAAATGAACACCGCTGAGGATTTTCTCCACTTCATTTGGATGAATCCTCGGCGGTGTTTTTATATATTAACTCAATAGTGCTTCGTAATAATTTTTTTTCAGGGGGATTTCCAATTGAATCTTCACATCTGATGTATATTTCAATGTTTTTCCTTTTTCTCCTGAAAAAACAGCGAATTTGGTCTATAATAATAGTAGCTAGAAGATTAAAGTCGTTGAGGGTCGCCGCTATGAAATTTTTGTTGATAAACGGTAAGACTATCTGGAAAAGGTTTCTTACTGTCTTAGGGTCTGCGTTTTCAGCACTATCCGTCATTTTAAGTTTTCGGACATGGGATGAAATTGGAATAAATACCTTTACTGCTAAAATCATTATATTCTTTTTGATTTTTCTGATAAGTGTTCTTGTTGCAATTCTTTTGGTTCGCTTTCAAACTGAACATCAAGTATGGAAAAACGGATGCGGAGAAATCAGCGTGTGCTATAATGATTTGATGAAAATCTCATTCTCTGATAAAGCTTCTTCGTATAGAAATATTGTGATTCCTGTAAACACAGCTTTTGATACATTAGTAGATGCAGACATTACCGTGACACCCCCATTGGTTTCACCCAACTCTCTCCACGGAATTTGGATTCAACAGTTTTTAGAACATAGTAAGTGGAGTCGTGAAGCTCTTGATTCTGAAATCAAAAAAGCCTTAAAAGATATTACCCCATCATACTATACTAAAAAATCTCGTGGAAATAATGCAGTGTATGAAATTGGAACAGTCGTTCCCATTAGCTATAAAACAGGACTTACATTCTTTTTGATTGCCGTTGCTAATTATGACAGTACAAACGTCGCACACAGTACAAAGCAAGACATTGTACACTGTGCGGAACAACTCGTTAAATACTGCGATACCCACGGTAACGGGTATGATGTATATATTCCTTTATTCGGCACAAGGCTGTCTAGAGCTAATCTTACATACCAAAAAGCCTTAAAAATCATCCAAAATATTTTTGAATTAAACGAAGAGTTCATTCATTGCAAGATGAAAATTGTTATCTATGAAAAAGATCGCTCAAATATATCCTTGTTCGAATAGTTCCAATTTGAAAATTCAAATATAGTGGTCTTTGTAAACAGGAGGTTATTTATATGAAAGACTTTTTTATAAGCTATACGTCTTCTGACGAAAAATACGCAAAGTGGATTGCAGAGCTTCTGGAAAAAAACGGCTATACAACTATTATACAAGCATGGGACTTTCGACCAGGCGATAATTTTGTGAGCAAAATCAATGAAGCCCTCACCAGTTGCAAAAAGATGATAATTGTTTTATCGGAAAATTACATGAAATCCAATTGGTGTCAAGCGGAATGGACTTCAAAAATTGCTGACCAAATTAAGAATGGAACATCTACAATTATTCCCATTATTATTCGTCCTGTTAGATTGAATGGAAGCTTGCTTGAGCCAATTAGCCACATTAATATCATCGATGTGCCACAAGCTCAAGCCGAAACTAAAATCTTAAATGGCATCCTAAATGAAGTTCCTCGAAAAGCTGATGGTTACCCTCATCCTTATAATATTGAGCATAACATTATTGATATCGATTACTATGTTCATAAAAATGAAATTGTCTACATAAAAACATGTACATCAACCGTTTTAGCTGATGGATACAATTGTATTCATAACCGTATTACTTGGTTTCCAGATGAAACAGTTACCGTTGCTCCTTTAACTCCCGGAACAGAGATTGAATGGCTCAATCTTCGCGATACAAACAGGAATTTTAATGTTCGGTTCGACCACAACTTAGAAAAGGGCAAAATTGTGACATTCAAATTTAAAGCTGTTTTGAGCAATCATCATCAACATTTTGAAAATTTCTTTTCAACACAAGTAATTACGCCACTTCGTTCGCTCCGAGTTCACTTGACGTTAGATGATGCATCCGTAACACAGGTTTTTACACAAAAAATTGCCAACAGTCCAATGAACATCCGAACAGAACAGCCAAAGGTCTCTCCATATTCTGCTCCATATCATTGGAATATTGAAAATCCGGAGCTGAATTTTGAATACAAAATATACTGGTGATTTTTGAGAATGTAAAATATCTTTTACTAAAAAGAATAAATCAGAAGAACAACTAAACTGCTGAATGGACACCGCCGAGGATTCTCCCCATTTCACTGGGGCGAGTCCTCGGCGGTGTTTTTAATTTATATAGCAGCGGTCTTGTGTCACGAGCCAATCTTCGCATAGCCGCTGGGCTTCATCTTTCGTTCGGCAGGTGCAGTTGAACAGCTTGCCGTGCAGGGAGCAGTAGGTGTAACGGATTTTCGGCACACCGTTCTCATCTTGAAACTTTGTATAGCGTTCCTCACCGGGCATCAGATAAAGCTGCTCCATGACTGCATCTTCCTTTCCGTTTTCATGTGTCAAGCACACAACGCTCTCATTTTATCACTAACATCAAGGCTGCGCTATTGACGCTTACACCCAAAAGCAGCCTTCATTTTCAGAGAGAGTGTGTATTGACACGACACAAAAGCGTTCGGAAAGAACGCGCAGCCTGCACCGGAATGGTGCAGTTCAGAAAGGGTTTGGGAATTTCCCAACAAGCATTTTGCATCGCAAAATTGCCTTTGTGCGCACAAAGGCCCTGCTTGCGGCAACTATGCGTCCCTTCAATCTAAAACCTTCAACTTCAAATTATTTTAGCATCCACACTAAAAAGTCTTTTGAGCATTCGTCCCAGACATTGAAGTCATGCCCGCCGGGATATTCATTGTACCGATACTCCAAGCCTTCCTTTGTCTCTGCCATCTGTGCGAAAGAGCTGTTATCCTGATACAGCATATCCTCTGCCCCACAGGCATGGAACAGCTTCAGCGGCCATTGCTGCGCATCGAACGCTTGAAGTTTCGTCCGGATGCTCGCTTCTGTCAAATCCGCTTCATATTTACCAAAAATCGAATCTTTCCACATGGAGACAAGCTTAGAGTGCGCCATATTTGCGCCCAACGGACGTTCTCCTGTCAGATATTCGTCCAGCGCCAGCGGTGCGGAAAAACACCACATTTTCCAAACTTGTTGGGATAAGCCAGTGCCGTATGGATAGCCGCAAACCCACCCATCGACTGGCCTGCAATCGTAGTCGTTTCCCGGTCTAGCTTCAGACCGAATGTTTTTTCTGCCCACTGCGGAAGTTCTTCGCCCAGATAAGACTGGTAGTTCAGGCCGTTCGACATATTGAGTCCAAAGCTGAATTCAATGTTTGGCATCAAAACGATCAGATTCAACGGCTCAGTATATCGCTCAATCGATGAATACTTTGACCATGTATAATTGCTCCCACCTGCGCCATGCAGCAAAATCAAAAGCTGCGGCTGACCTTGAAAGCCAATATTTTTTCGATCATCCGACGGCACGATCATCGAGAGTGTCGTGTCTTTCATTAAAGCCTTTGAATTGATAACACCATGAAATAGAGCCATTTTTCCTCCTTACCTTCTGAAAAAAGCGCGCCTATGCAAAACACAGGCGCGCCTTCCTTTTCTATTTACAGAATTGATTTTACCGTGGCAACAACATTGTCCACCGTGAAGCCGAATTTTTCAAAGAGCAAATTTGCCGGAGCAGATGCACCAAAACCGGGCATTGCAACGACCTTGCCATCCAGTCCAACATACTTGCCCCACCCAAATCCGCTCAGTGCTTCGATTGCAACACGCTTGCGCACAGCGTTCGGCAGGACTTTTTCCTGATACTCTTTCACCTGACGGTCAAACACATCCATACTGGGCATACTGACCACGCGAACATCAATGCCCTCTTCTGCCAACGCAGCCTTTGCCGCAACGGCAAGCTGGACTTCCGAACCCGTGGCGATGAGGATAGCATCCGGAACTTCCTTTTCCGAATCCTGCAGGATATAGCCGCCGCGCAGCGTCAGCCGACTTGCGCCTTTTAGCTGCGGCAAGTTCTGACGGCTCAGTACCAGCGCTGTCGGCGCAGAGGTCGCTGTTGCCGCATAATACCACGCCGCTGCTGTCTCCGTTGCATCCGCCGGACGGAACACATTGAAGTTAGGCATCGCACGCAGCATTGCCAGTTGCTCGATAGGCTCATGGGTTGGGCCGTCCTCACCCACACCAATGCTGTCATGAGTGAACACATAGGTCACCGGAAGCTTCATCAGCGCCGACAAACGTGCCATCGGCTTTACATAATCGCTGAACACGAAGAAGGTCGAGACATACGGACGCAGGCCGCCGTGCAGTGCAATGCCATTTGCGATAGCTGCCATCGCCAGCTCACGAACACCAAAGTGCAGGTTTCTGCCTGCGCGGTTCGTACTGGAAAAATCACCCTCGCCTTTCATGTAGGTCTTGGTAGAGGGTGCCAAATCGGCCGCGCCACCAATCAGGTTAGGCAGAATGTCTTTCAGGCGGTTGATCATCACACCGGAAAGATTTCGGGTCGCCTGCGGCTTGTCCTCAAACTCCCAGTAACTGTCATCGTTATAGGTGTTGATGGCCTGCAGCGGATAATGGTACGTCTCCCATTTTGCTTTCAGCTCTGGAAACTCATTCTTGTACGCCTCCATCATTTCGTTCCAGCGTGCTTCTTCTGCCGCGCTGTCCGCCGTCAACGTCTGATAGTGCGCATAGATTTCTTCCGGGACAAAGAACGGCTCCACGCTCGGCCAATCAAAGCCCTTCTTCATCTCCTGAATGTTCTGTTCACCCAGAGGTTCGCCATGCGCGGCGGCTGTGCCTTGCTTTGCAGGGCATCCCTGACCAATCTGCGTTTTCACAACGATGAACGAGGGACGCTCTTTGTCGGCCTTTGCCTGCTGAATAGCCTGACGAATGGCATCCACATCATTGCCGTCCTCCACCGTCAGTACTTGGAAACCGAACGCCTCCATCCGCTTGCCCACATCTTCGGTAAAGGCAATATCAGTGCTGCCTTCAATGGAAATACGATTAGAGTCGTATAGGACGATGAGCTTGCTCAGTTTCAGCGTACCTGCCAAAGAGAAAGCCTCCGAAGAGATGCCCTCCATAAGACAACCATCACCACCCAGAACAAAGGTGTAATGGTCTACCACATCATATCCGGGGCGATTAAATACAGCACTCAGATGTGCCTCTGCGATGGCCATGCCGACTGCCATACCCATACCTGCACCCAGTGGGCCAGTAGTCGCCTCGACACCGACGGTATGGCCGTATTCCGGATGACCAGGCGTAAGAGAATCCAGCTGACGGAAGTTTTCCAAGTCATTTTTGGTCAGCCCATACCCGAACAGATGAAGCAGTGCATAAAGTAGCGCCGATCCATGTCCGCCAGACAGAATAAATCTGTCACGATTTTCCCAGCGATAATTCTTGGGGTTGTGCTTCATTTCGTATGCCCAGACGGCATATGCCGCAGGTGCAGCACCCAGCGGAAGACCGGGATGTCCGGAGTTTGCTTTTTGCACCTCATCCGCCGCAAGCACACGCAGGGCGTTTACAGCATCAACATCTATTCTGTTCATTCCTAAACTCCTGTCTTTGTCATTACACTTCCTCGATATAACGAAGCTCTTTCATTTTGCGAATTTCATCCAATATCTCAAGGTGGTTCCTTTTTCGGCCCAAATCCATTTCGATAGTCGCCGCACTGTCTTTCAGGAACCATTTGTTTTCGTCCTTGCGAACCAGGCTAATGATACGAATTTCGTTTTTCTGGAAGAAACCTACGAGGTTTAGCATAAACTCTTCACTTTCACCTTCCACATAGATGCGCATGATTCTAGATTTTGCTACGATCACTGCATCAATGTAGCGGTATGTAAACGAAGAAAGATATAGCACAATCAGTCCCGCGATGCCGCCGAAGTAGAAGCCTGTTCCAATCGCGATTCCGATGGCCGCCGTGACCCAAAGCGCCGCCGCCGTAGTCAGACCCTTCACGCGGTCGTTGCCCGTTGTCATGATGGTACCTGCACCAAGGAAGCCAATTCCACTGATGACCTGCGCCGCCATACGAGCAGAGTCACCCGTCGAATTGGCCACATTAACGTAGATGAACTCGTTCGTCACCATGACCAGCGTTGCACCCATACAAACGAGTGAAAATGTCTTCAGACCTGCCGGACGTCCCTTCATCTCACGTTCCAATCCAATCAGACCGCCACAAATCGACCCTAAAAGCAATCGAATAATTGCCGTTGCAAAAGGAGTCGGTACTCCCTGAGTCTCCAGAAAAGCAATCGCAGATTGAAACACGCTACATCCTCCTCTTTATGCTTGATTATTCTCCAAACACCGCAACATAATCGGCCTTAAACTTCTCAATGCCCTGATCGGTGAGTGGGTGCTTGGTCATCTGCTCAATAACCTTGTAGGGCACGGTGGCAATGTCAGCGCCGGCCAATGCGCAGTCGGTGATATGGATGGGATTACGGACAGAAGCCGCAATAATTTCGGTATGAATATCCGGGTAGTTGCTGAAGATCTCGCTGATGGTCTGGATGAGATCGATACCGGGCTGGCTGATGTCATCAAGACGTCCGAGGAAGGGACTGACGTAAGTAGCACCGGCACGCGCAGCCAGCAGTGCCTGATTGGCAGAGAAGATGAGGGTGCAGTTAGTGGGGATGCCCTTAGCGCTCAGAGCCTTGATGGCCTTGAGTCCCTCCACCGTCATCGGGATTTTGACGACCATGTGCTTGGGGTCAAGGGCATAGATAGCCTCGCCCTCTTTAATCATCGTCTCTGCGTCGGTGGTAGTGGCCTTTACCTCACCGGAAATCGGGCCATCGACGATGGTTGCGATCTCGGCCAAAGTCTTGGCATAGTCCTTGTGCTCCTTTGCGATAAGGCTGGGGTTAGTGGTAACACCAGCAATCACGCCCATGTCGTTTGCCTTGCGGATCTCGTCCACATTTGCAGTGTCAATAAAGAATTTCATAATGATTCTCCTTTTCAGCGCTCTACATTAAAGCCTACTTGGCTTTTTACAACAACATCATGGCTGCCGCCCTCCACGATGGAGGTGGAGGAAACGACGGTCAGCTTGGCCTTCTGCTGCAGTTCGGGGATGGAGAGTGCGCCGCAGTTGCACATGGTGCTCTTGACCTTGTACAGGGTGGTCTGGACGCCGTCGGCCAGCGGACCGGCGTAAGGAACATAGCTGTCCACGCCTTCCTCGAAGCTCAGCTTGGTGGAACCGCCGAGGTCATAGCGCTGCCAGTTGCGGGCGCGGTTGGAGCCTTCGCCCCAATACTCCTTCATATACTGGCCATTGATACGCACCTTGTTCGTGGGGCTCTCGTCGAAGCGGGCGAAGTAGCGGCCCAGCATGACGAAGTCCGCGCCCATGGCCAGTGCAAGGGTGATGTGGTAGTCGTGGACGATGCCGCCGTCAGAGCAGATGGGCACATAGATGCCGGTCTCCTTGAAGTACTCGTCACGGGCCTTGGCGACCTCGATGACAGCGGTAGCCTGACCGCGGCCGATGCCCTTGGTCTCACGAGTGATGCAGATGGAGCCGCCGCCGATGCCGATCTTCACGAAGTCAGCGCCAGCCTTTGCGAGGAAGCGGAAGCCCTCGGCATCCACGACATTACCTGCGCCCACCTTCACGGTGTCGCCGTAGTGCTCACGGATCCAGCCGATGGTGCGGCTCTGCCACTCGGAGTAGCCCTCAGAGGAGTCGA
>OGML01001077.1_pt1 | contig 25413 bp, 18 predicted proteins | sample 1572951 | NCBI WGS metagenome assembly OGML01 (sample SAMEA2581883, study PRJEB24529) | metagenome | biome: Human gut stool | place: China | collected 2011 | reverse complement strand
CCAAGCGGTCGAAATCAGCGCGCAGGGGGTAGAACGTCTCCATCAGGTTCGCGCTGATGACGGTAAGGTGATTGCCGCGCTCGTACAGCTCAAAATCGCCCAAGGCGAACAGCTCGCTGGCGTTGAGGATAGGGGAGCGCGGTTTGCGGCATCCGCGGGCAAGCGCCTCGATGCGCCCCTTCGTCGGGCTGAAGAGGGTCAGCATTCGGTCGTTGTCGCGGTAATTGGCGTAGCGGAGGACAATCGCGGTGTGTTCGGTCTGTTTCATGAAAAATGTCTCCTGCGAAGCAACTTATATTATTCAATAGTGTTGATGATTTGAATTGATATTTTAAGCTCGGACGCAAGAAAAAAATAAATGTTATGTTTTCTCGTTTTTATAATGTAAACCACTTAGGTATTCGCGTAAATGCGATAATAAGGCATCCCATTTTGCATTAAGTTCATCAGTGCGTTCAAATCCTTTCCTTCTCAAATTGTCAATAGATGGAGTGCAGTCTGCTTTCCATGGCTCGGAGAAGCGATAGGTACATATTTGTTCCTGTGAAAGCTTTAAAATTTCGTGAAATAGTGTGTATTCATGTTCGGGAATAAATGCTGCTTTACCGCCGAGCAGGAATGCTGCCACATTATATTTTTCTTGTGCATCTCGATAGCGGTCATTGCAAATGTTATGATAGTTGCTTCCTTGGGCAGCTGCATTGTGTCGCGTCCTATGGAAGAAATTCTGGACGAGGTGAAGTATCTTGTGGCCCGCGGAGTGAAAGAGTTTCAGGTTATTGCGCAGGAATTGACCTATTATGGTGTAGATTTATATAAGAGGCAGATGTTGCCCCAATTAATTGAAAAAATCTCAGAAATTCCAGGTGTGGAATGGATACGTTTGCATTATGCTTATCCGGCTCATTTCCCGATGGATTTATTCCGCGTGATGCGCGAGCGTCCCAATGTATGTAAATATATGGATATTGCCTTGCAGCATATCAGTGATAATATGCTGGAAAAAATGCGCCGTCATGTTACCAAAGAGGATACTTATCGGCTGATAGAAAAGTTCCGGGAAGAAGTGCCGGGAATTCATTTGCGTACTACGCTTATGGTGGGGCATCCAGGAGAAACGGAAGCTGACTTTGAAGAGTTGAAGGAGTTTGTCCGCAAGGTGCGCTTCGATAGAATGGGGGCATTTGCGTATTCCGAGGAGGAAGGTACGTATGCCGCTGCCCATTACGAAGACAGTATTCCTCAAGAAGTAAAGCAAGCCCGGTTGGATGAATTGATGTCCATCCAGCAAGGTATTTCCGCCGAACTGAGCGCGGCAAAGATAGGCAGGCAGATGAAAGTGATAATCGACCGTTTGGAGGGTGATTACTATATCGGACGTACGGAGTTCGATTCTCCCGAAGTAGACCCGGAAGTGCTGATTGAATGTGGTGATGAATCGTTGGAAATTGGCGGCTTTTATCAGGTAGAGATAATAAATTCCGATGATTTCGACCTTTTTGGACGGATTATTTAAATATTTCCTTTCGTACTTGTTGTGTATGTGGGGAAGATTTGCTAATATAGCACAGTAGTTCACAATTTTAAAGCTTGGATTTTGAATAACAAAGAATTTACTTCGGAATTGTCACGCAGGTTAGGGTATACTTTGAAGGATACTTCGGAGTTGGTTACTTCTTTACTGTCGGATATGACGCGGCAACTGGAAGAAGGGAATATGATTTCCATACAAGGTTTTGGAACATTCGAAGTGAAAAAGAAAGCGGAACGTATATCCGTAAATCCAACAACCAAACAACGTATGCTGGTTCCGCCTAAACTGGTGCTGACATATAAACCCAGTACCTTGCTAAAGGATAAGTTTAAGTAATCTTTCTTTTTAAATCTTCCATATTATGAATGAAAAACTAAACATACAGGATCTGATTGATTTGCTGGCTGAGAAGCATGGCATGAGCAAGAAGAATGCCGATAGTTTTGTGAAAGAGTTTTTCCAACTGATTGAAGAAGCGTTGGAAAAAGACAAGTATGTGAAGATTAAAGGTCTGGGCGCTTTTAAACTGATTGATGTGGAAAGCCGGGAGAGTGTAAATGTCAATACTGGGGAACGCTTTGAGATACAAGGCCATACCAAAGTTTCATTTACTCCGGAGCCTGCTTTGAAAGATATTATCAATAAGCCGTTTGCGCATTTTGAAACAGTAGTGCTCAATGAAGGTACTGTTTTAGAAGATACCCCTGTAGATAGTGACAGTGAGGAGGATGAAGATACGGAGCAGAAAGTGGAAGATGCTGTGCCGGAAGTGGTTGCCGGTAGTGCGGTTGAGACACCGGAGATTGCCGAGAAAATCGATAGTCCTGTCGAACCGGAACCTGTAGAAGAAGCCGTTGTTCCTGTGGAGACTGTGGCTTCGGAGGAAGTTAATGAAGAGAGGGTGGAGGTTATCAAAACTGCCGGTCCGGCTGAATCTTCCGCAATGAAATACTTCATTGCCATCGTGGCTCTTGTTATATTGCTATGTGCAGGAACCGTCGCTTATTTGTATTATCCTGATTGGTTTGACGGATTATCGACTGAACCGCCTGTGGAGGAAACCGCTGGCAATGAAGTTGGTAATGCGGCAGGTAATACGGTTTTAATGGATAGTGTGGCGATTGCCGTAAAAGATACTGTGTCGAAGAAGCTGATTGCTGAACCTGTAATAAAACAGCAGGAAGCACCGGTTGCCGTCAAACAGACTGTAGTAGCCGCTACATCTGCCTCCCAGCCGAAAAAGCAGAAGAAAGTTGAGTATGTACCCGATTCTACCAATTATACCATTGCAGGAACGCAGGCGACATATACGATAAAGCCAGGTGAGACATTGACCAGAGTGGCTCTTCGTTTTTATGGAACTAAAGCGTTATATCCATATATAGTAAAACATAATCCAGACGTTATCAAAAAACCGGATAATGTACCTGCGGGCACAACAATAAAGATACCTAAATTAGTGAAGAAGCAGTAAAAAGATACTGCTTCTTTTTTGTTAAATACTCAGAGCTTGTTTAAATATTCTTGAAGAAGTATTTTTTCAGTTCCTTTTGAGTTTCTTTCCGGTCTGTTTTCCTCTTTTTATCCGTTACATAGCCTGCTATGCTCTTAGTAAAAACAGAAAAATATTTTCAAAGAAGAACTCTTGAAAAGAATGCTGAACAAAATTAAACAGGCTCTAAACTCTATGAAAGTAGTTTAATCTAAAGGTTTCACATTGTTTTTTAATAAAAATTAGTTGCTATGGTTAATTTATTCCCGTACTTTTGGAAGCGAATTATAATTACCGGTGTATGGCCGGGCGAAAACGAAAAATTAAACATTAAAATACATTGATTTATGGCTGAAACAATTGATATCCGCGAATTGAACGAGCGGATTGAAAGACAAAGTGCTTTCGTTACCAATCTTACTACGGGCATGGACCAGGTTATTGTAGGACAAAAGCACCTGGTAGAGTCGTTGTTAATCGGTTTGTTGTCTGACGGACATGTGTTGTTGGAAGGTGTGCCCGGTTTGGCAAAAACATTGGCTATCAAAACACTGGCTTCATTGATTGATGCACAATATAGCCGTATTCAGTTTACACCTGACTTGTTGCCGGCGGACGTTATCGGTACGATGGTTTACAGCCAGAAAGATGAAACTTTTCAGGTAAAGAAAGGACCTGTATTTGCCAATTTTGTATTGGCCGATGAAATTAACCGTGCTCCGGCCAAGGTGCAAAGTGCTTTATTGGAAGCTATGCAGGAACGCCAGGTTACCATAGGTAAGGAAACATTCAGACTGCCTGAACCTTTTTTGGTGCTTGCAACTCAGAATCCTATCGAACAAGAGGGTACGTATCCGTTGCCTGAAGCGCAGGTAGACCGTTTCATGCTGAAGGTAGTTATCGACTATCCTAAACTGGAAGAAGAAAAATTAATTATACGCCAGAATATAAACGGAGAAAGACTGAATGTAAAGCCTATTCTGAAAGCAGACGAGATTATCGAAGCGCGTAAGGTCGTACGTCAGGTATATCTGGATGAAAAGATTGAAAAATATATTGTCGATATTGTATTTGCAACCCGTTATCCGGAGAAGTATGATTTGAAAGAACTGAAAGATATGATCGGATTCGGCGGTTCGCCTCGTGCATCTATCAATCTGGCATTGGCGGCACGCAGTTATGCTTTCATCAAACGCCGTGGCTATGTTATCCCGGAAGATGTGCGCGCAGTGGCACATGATGTATTGCGCCACCGTATCGGTCTGACTTATGAAGCTGAAGCAAGTAATATGACTTCGGATGAAATCGTCAGCAAAATATTGAATAAGGTTGAAGTGCCCTAATGTAAACAATTTGTTTACTATTTATGTATTACTGAATGGAAACAACTGATTTATTAAAAAAAGTCCGTCAGATTGAGATAAAGACGCGCGGATTGTCCAATAATATTTTTGCGGGCCAGTATCATTCGGCTTTCAAAGGTAGAGGTATGGCTTTTTCCGAAGTGCGTGAATATCAGTTTGGTGACGATATACGCGACATAGACTGGAATGTAACGGCTCGTTTTCATAAACCCTTTGTGAAGGTGTTTGAAGAAGAACGTGAATTGACTGTAATGTTGCTGGTAGATGTTTCCGGTAGTCTGGAGTTCGGTACTGTGAAGCAGATGAAGAAAGATATGGTGACGGAAATAGCTGCTACATTGGCTTTTTCCGCCATTCAAAATAATGATAAAATCGGTGTCATCTTCTTTTCAGACCGGATAGAAAAGTTTATTCCACCCAAGAAGGGACGTAAACATATACTATATATCATTCGCGAATTGCTTGATTTCCGTCCGGAAAGTCGCCGGACCAATATCCGTCTCGGCTTGGAGTATCTTACGAATGTTATGAAGCGTCGTTGTACGGCTTTTGTCTTATCGGACTTCATCGACCAGGAGAGTTTTAAAAATGCCATGACTATTGCCAATCGGAAGCATGATGTTGTGGCTATTCAGGTATACGACCGCCGTGTAGAGGAGTTACCTGCTGTGGGGCTGATGAAAATAAAAGATGCGGAAACGGGTCACGAACAATGGATTGATACTTCTTCGCGTGCCGTACGGCGTGCTCATCGTGATTGGTGGGTGAATAAGCAGACGGAACTGAATGATACATTTACTAAGAGCAATGTAGATAATGTGTCAGTACGTACGGACCAGGATTATGTGAAAGCATTGATGAATTTATTTGCGAAAAGAAACTAATCGGAGAATGAAAAGATATTTATTTCTGATAACGCTGTTGACAGCATTGACGGGTAGGATAATAGCCCAGTCGGTGACAGTGGATGCTACAATTGATTCCTTGCAAATCCTTATAGGGGAGCAGGCCAAGATTAAGCTTCAGGTTTCATTGGACACTGATAAGCGTGCTATTCTTCCTGCCTATACTGATACTTTGGTGCGTGGAGTGGAAATTGTTGATATAGCCAAGCCCGATACACAGATGCTGAATGACGGCAGGCGCTCGTTGATAACTCAGGAGTACACCGTAACTTCCTTTGACTCGGCATTATATTATTTGCCCCCAATGGAGGTGCTTGTTGATAATAAGGCATATCGCTCCAAAGCTTTGGCATTGAAAGTGTATTCCATGCCGGTAGATACGTTGCATCCCGATCAGTTTTTTGGTCCTAAACCTGTAATGAAAGCACCTTTTGCATGGGAAGACTGGTATATGTCTATCGCTTGTGCTGTATTGTTTGTGCCGTTCCTGTTGCTGCTTATCTATCTTGTGAAACGTATTCGCGATAACAAACCGATAATTCGTAAGGTGAAGGTAGAACCGAAACTGCCGCCGCATCAGTTGGCTATGCAGGAAATAGAACGCATCAAAGGTGAGAAAGTATGGCAGAAAGGACAATCGAAGGAGTATTATACAGAATTAACAGATGCTATTCGTACTTATATAAAAGACCGTTTCGGTTTCAATGCATTGGAAATGACTTCCTCTGAAATCATTGATAAACTATTGGAAATGAATGATAAAAATGCAATATCGGATTTGCGTATCCTGTTCCAAACCGCGGATTTAGTGAAGTTTGCCAAACATAATCCACTGATGAATGAGAATGATGCAAATTTGATTAATGCGATTGACTTTATCAATGAAACAAAGGAAAAAGAAGATGAAAATGCCAAGCCGCAGCCTACTGAAATTACTATCATTGAAAAACGTTCCTTGCGTACCAAGATACTGCTTGGTGCAGGTATCGTTGCTTTAACGGCAGCACTTGCCGGTTCACTGATATATATAGGTTTGGAGCTGTATAACTATTTTGCCTGAAAGTAAAAGCAGGGAGATACGCTTCAATCATAAATCATAATTTGTAAAATTGTAAATATCATGGTTTTTGCCAATATTGAATATTTATTTTTGCTGCTGTTGCTTATACCTTATATAGTATGGTATATCATGAGGCGGAAGAATAGTGAAGCCACGCTTCAAATTTCAGACGCTCGTGTATATGCGCATGCTCCTAAGAGCTATAAGAATTACTTGCTGCATGCACCATTTGCATTGAGGATAATAGCTTTAGCTTTGATTATTATCGTTTTAGCCAGGCCGCAAACTACTGATAGCTGGCAGAATAGTGAAATAGAGGGTATTGATATAATGCTTGCCATAGACGTTTCCACCAGTATGTTGGCTGAAGATTTGAAGCCGAATCGCCTGGAAGCGGCCAAGGATGTGGCGGCAGAGTTTATCAATGGTCGTCCGAATGACAATGTCGGCATCACGCTATTCGCCGGAGAAAGTTTTACGCAATGTCCGTTGACGGTAGATCACGCCGTGCTTTTGAATTTGATAAAGGACGTAAAATGTGGTCTTATTGAGGATGGCACGGCAGTGGGTATGGGTATTGCCAATGCGGTTACCCGGCTGAAAGACAGCAAAGCCAAATCGAAAGTGATTATTCTTTTAACAGACGGCACGAATAATAGAGGAGATATTTCTCCGTTGACGGCTGCCGAGATAGCTAAAAGTTTCGGTATCCGTGTTTATACTATCGGTGTAGGTACTAACGGTATGGCTCCATATCCTTATCCGGTAGGTGGAACTGTGCAGTATGTCAATATGCCGGTTGAGATTGACGAAAAGACCCTGACACAAATTGCCGGAACAACGGATGGTAATTATTTTCGCGCTACGAGCAATTCGAAGTTGAAAGAGGTATACGAGGAAATAGATAAGCTGGAGAAAACGAAACTGAACGTAAAAGAATACAGCAAGCGCCAGGAAGAGTATCGCTGGTTTGCTCTGGCAGCTTTCTTATGTGTGCTGTTGGAAGTTCTGTTACGTAATTCAATATTGAAGAAGATACCGTAGTATACGCATCCTTTTTCTCAGGATATTGTATCTTGTACAAGTTTAGTAAATAGTAAATCGTAAAAATAATAAATAAAGAAATGTTTCGATTTGAAGAACCTGCATATTTGTACTTGTTGCTGTTGTTGCCCTTGTTAGCAGCCTTCTACTTGTATTCCAATTATCGGCGACGGAAGAATATCCGCAAATTCGGTGATCCGGAACTGATGGCACAATTGATGCCGGACGTATCCAAGTATCGTCCGGATGTGAAGTTTTGGATGGTATTTGTTGCTATCGGTCTGTTTTCTGTATTGTTGGCGCGTCCGCAGTTTGGTTCTAAACTGGAAACAGTGAAGCGTCAGGGAGTTGAAGTGATGATTGCATTGGATATTTCCAATTCGATGCTGGCACAAGACGTACAGCCCAGTCGTTTGCAGAAGGCAAAGAGACTTGTTGCGCAGTTGGTGGATAAAATGGAGAATGATAAAGTAGGTATGATTGTTTTTGCGGGTGATGCATTTACACAGCTTCCTATTACAAGCGATTATATATCAGCCAAGATGTTTTTGGAGTCTATAGATCCTTCATTGATTTCCAAACAAGGTACAGCAATTGGGGCAGCCATTAATTTGGCCTCCCGTAGTTTTACTCCGCAAGAGGGGGTAGGGCGTGCAGTGATTGTCATTACCGATGGTGAAAATCATGAAGGTGGTGCAGTGGAAGCTGCTAAAGATGCCGCAGAAAAAGGTATTCAAGTGAATGTTCTTGGTGTAGGTATGCCTGAGGGAGCTCCCATCCCGGCAGAAGGGACAAATGATTATCGTCGCGACCGTGACGGGAACGTGATTGTAACCCGTTTGAACGAACAGATGTGTCAGGAGATAGCTAAGGCGGGCAATGGTATCTATGTGCGTGTAGATAATACAAATGGTGCTCAAAAGGCGATTAGCCGGGAAATTAATAAAATGGCGAAAGCTGATGTGGAAACACAGGTATACACAGAGTTTAATGAGCAGTTCCAGGCTGTGGCATGGATTATTCTGTTGCTTTTATTGGCAGAAATGCTGGTATTGGAACGCAAGAATCCTCTGTTCCGTAATATTCATTTGTTTTCCAATAAGAAATGATGCGTATGTTACAGAAAAAATATATAAGCTTTTTTTTATTGCTGCTAATGGCAGCTACAGCTTCGGCTCAGAAAGCCGAACGTGATTTTATCCGTAAAGGGAACCGTTTTTTTAAAGATAGCGTGTATGTGGATGCGGAGGTAAATTATCGTAAAGCTTTGGAGACGAATCCTCAGTCTACAGTCTCAATGTTTAATTTGGGGAATACATTGGCTCAGCAGAATAAACTGCAAGAGGCTATGGAACAATATGTTGCCGCTACAAAAATAGAAAAGGACAAGAATGATTTAGCGCAAATCTATCATAATATGGGGGTGATTTTTCAATCACAGAAAGATTATGGCAAAGCGGTAGAAGCATATAAGCAGTCATTACGTAATAACCCGAAAGATGATGAAACACGTTATAATTTGGCTTTGGCACAAAAGATGCTGAAAGACCAGCAGCAGAATCAGCAAAACCAGGACCAGAATAAACAGCAGCAACAGGACCAGCAGGAGGATAAAAAGGACCAAAATAAAGATCAACAGCAGAATAAAGACCAACAACAACCGCCGCAACCACAGAAAAAGGACAGTGAGATGTCTAAAGAGAATGCTGAGCAGCTTTTAAATTCTGTGATGCAAGATGAAAAAGATGTGCAGGATAAAGTAAAGAAACAGCAGGTTATTCAAGGTGGTCGTTTGGAAAAAGATTGGTAATAAATATAACAGGAAATAATATATGAGAAAAATAATTGTCTTATGGATGGTGCTGATGATAGTCAGTTTGCGTGCTTTTGCAGATAGCAAGGTTTCGTTTACTGCATCTGCACCTGATGTTGTGGCAGTAGGTGATCAATTCAGGCTGTCATATACAGTGACCACACAGAAAGTGAGAGATTTCCGGGCTCCTTCTATAAAAGGTTTTGATGTACTGATGGGTCCCAGTCGTTCACAACAAAAGAATGTGCAAGTTATCAATGGGCAGACAACCTCTACAAGTAGCATAACATTTACTTATATATTGATGGCTACGGCTGAAGGTAGTTTTACTATACCCGGGGCTACTATAATGGCAGAGGGCAATCAGATGGTTTCCAATTCTGTGCACGTAAAAGTACTTCCTGCTGATAGAACAAATGGAGGGGCTTCCGGAAATAGTGGAAGACAAAGTGGCTCTGCAAGTCGTGCTTCATCAGGAACGTCAGTATCGAATAACGATTTGTTTATTACAGCTACTGCCAATAAGACGAACCTGTATGAGCAAGAGGCTCTCTTGTTAACATATAAGATATATACTTTAGTAGACTTGAGAGGTTTTGACAACGTGAAACTTCCTGATTTTAAAGGGTTTCATTCTCAGGAAGTCGAATTGCCTAATGACCGTAAATGGAGTCTTGAACACTATAAAGGAAGAAACTATCAGACGACCGTATACCGCCAATTTGTATTATTTCCGCAACAACCGGGAAAAATAACGATTGATGCGGCACGTTTTGATGCATCTATAGCCAAGGTTACTCATGTGGACGATCCTTTCGAAGCTTTCTTCAATGGAGGTTCTAATTACGTAGAAGTGAAGAAGACATTAATGACCCCTAAATTGGTTGTTGATGTAAAAGCTTTACCGGATGGTAAGCCTTCGGGATTTTCCGGAGGAGTGGGAGAATTCAGTATTTCTTCTTCTATAAATAGTACGAATGTTAAGACAAACGATGCTGTTACTGTGAGGCTTGTTATTTCGGGTACGGGTAATCTGAAATTAATCTCTACTCCGGAAGTTAAATTCCCAGAAGACTTTGAAGTCTATGACCCGAAGGTTGATAATAAGTTCCGTTTGACAAATTCCGGACTCTCCGGCAGTCAGGTGATTGAGTATCTTGCCATTCCTCGTAATGCGGGAACATATAAGATTCCTGCTGTAAAGTTCAGCTATTTCGATATTAAATCTCGTACATACAAGACTTTAACGACCGAGGAATACGAACTCCATGTAGAAAAGGGAAGTGGTAATGCAGCTCAGACTATTGCCAATTTTACTAATAAAGAAGATTTGAAAGTTTTGAATGAGGACATACGTTATATCAAGCAGAATAACGTAACTTTTTCCCAAAAAGGAGATTTCTTCTTCGGTTCTTTGGCTTATTGGCTGTTTTACATAGTGCCCGGCATTGCATTCGTCCTGTTCTTCATTGTTTATCGTAAACAGATTGCAGCCAATGCCAATGTTGCTAAAATGCGTACGAAGAAAGCAAATAAGGTTGCTGTGAAACGTATGAAGTTAGCGGGGAAATTGTTGGCAGATAACAAGAAAGATGCATTTTACGATGAAGTATTGAAAGCATTGTGGGGATATATTAGCGATAAATTGAGTATTCCGGTTTCACGTTTATCTAAAGATAATGTTGAGGGAGAGCTTTGCAATTACGGTGTTGATGATGCACTGATAAAAGATTTCCTTGATGCATTGAACAATTGTGAGTTTGCCCGTTTTGCTCCCGGAGATGATAATCAGGCTATGGATAAAGTTTATTCAGATTCTTTGGAAGTTATCAGTAAAATGGAAAACTCTATAAAACATTAAATTGGGAGGTATAATGATGAAGAAAGTAATATCCTTAGCATTTGGTCTACTGATAGGATTAGCTGTGTGGGCGCAAGGAACGGCAGATACTTCGGCTTCTGCCAAAGATTCTGTGTCTATAGGTTCGCATACGGAATTTTCTGCAACTAAATCAGTTGACAATGTTACGAAAGCACAAGGTGACAGTGCATATATGCGTAATGATTATGCTTCTGCCATTCAAATATATGAGAGCTTATTAAAAAAAGGTGAAGCTGCTGAAGTTTATTATAATTTGGGTAATAGCTATTATAAAGCAGACGATATAGCAAAGGCAATTTTAAATTATGAACGCGCTTTGTTATTGCAACCGGGTAATGCAGATATTCGCGCTAATTTGGAAATAGCACGTTCCAAGACGATAGATAAGGTAGTTTCTGTACCTGATATATTTTTTGTAGCTTGGATTAAGTCGTTGACAAATTGTTTAAGTGTAGATGCTTGGGCTAAATTAGGTATTGTGTTTTTTATTCTTTTGCTTATCTCGTTTTCCCTATTCTTTTTTTCCAAACAGATTATCTGGAAAAAAAGCGGGTTTATAGCGGGAATTCTATTTTTGGTATTTACTGTACTAAGTAATATTTTTGCTTCGGAGCAGAAAAGTGAATTACTGGATAGGAATGATGCAATAGTCTTGTCTCCCAGTGTTACAGTACGGAGTACTCCCAGTGAAAGTGGTACTGGTTTATTCGTTCTGCATGAAGGGCATAAAATTGAAATTAAAGATAATTCCATGCGCGAATGGAAAGAGATTCGCTTGGAAGATGGTAAGGTAGGGTGGATTCCTGCTTCTGCGATAGAAGTGATTTAAGAGTATCCATTGCTAAATATAGAAGCCCGTATGAAATAAAGGAAACTATTTCCTTTTACTTCATACGGGTTCTTTTTGTATTTATGAGAATGTTAAACATATAATGGAAAAATACAGATAAATAGTTTGTTTTATCTTTTTTTTTCCTTAAGTTTATAGCGTGATAAAGAAATAACAAAGTATTAACCATTAAATTTATGAATATGAGAACGATAACATTTAATGAACTCCGTAAGATTAAAGACTCATTACCTAGTGGTAGTATGCATAGAATAGCCGATGAACTTGGACTTAATGTTGACACTGTAAGAAATTTCTTTGGCGGTCATAACTTTAAGGAGGGTAAAAGTGTTGGAATTCACTTAGAACCCGGTCCGGATGGCGGTTTAGTAATGATTGATGATACTACCGTTCTTGATCGGGCTTTAAAAATTTTAGATGAAATGGCAGGTGAAACTGCTGAACCTGTTCAGGCTTAAGAAAAGAAAGTAAAGAAGGATCCCAATTGCTGAGAAACAATTGGGATTTCTTGTTTGTTTTGTAAATAAATATAATAGACGACTTATGGAAGATAAATTAGTAACATTAGCGATTCTTACGTATGCTAAGGCACAAATACTAAAGAATGTTCTCGAAAATGAAGGTATTGAGACTTACATCCATAATGTAAATCAAATACAGCCGGTTGTATCTTCCGGTGTGCGTGTTCGTATAAAAGAAAGCGACTTACCGCATGCTTTGAAAATTACGGAAAGTTCGGCATGGTTGTCCGAAGAAGTAGTGGGAGAGAAGATGCCCCAAATAGAGAAAGGCAGTAATAAGGTCTTGATTCCTGTCGATTTTTCAAGTTATTCATTGAAAGCATGTGAGTTCGGTTTTAATTTTGCAAAAAACATAGATGCTGAAGTAGTTTTGCTTCATGTATATTTTACACCTATCTATGCGACTTCATTGCCATACGGTGATGTTTTTAACTATCAGTTGAGTGATGAAGAGAATGTCCGGAATATATTGCAGAAAGTACACTCGGATTTGAATGCTTTGTCCGATAAAGTAAAAGCTAAAGTTACATCCGGAGAGTTTCCTGATATAAAATACACTTGCGTATTGAGAGAAGGCATTCCAGAAGAAGAGATTTTACGCTATTCTAAAGAAAATCGTCCGAGAATTATCATCATGGGAACGCGTGGTAAGAATCAGAAAGATATTGATTTGATTGGTAGTGTAACCGCTGAAGTTATCGAGCGTAGTCGCGTACCGGTTTTAGCCATTCCGGAGAATACACCGTTCAAAGAATTTAACGCTGTAAAACGTATTGCATTTATTACGAATTTTGACCAGCGCGACTTGATAGCTTTTGATTCATTAATCAATAGTTTAAAGCCATTTTGTTTCTCAGTTTCTTTAATACACTTAGCTGATGTAAGAGACACTTGGAATGAGATAAAGTTGGGTGGCATTAAAGAGTATTTCCAAAAACAGTATCCGCAATTGGAAATTCATTATGATGTAGTGAAGAATGATGACTTCCTTAATAGCTTGGATGAATATATTAAAACTAATCACATAGATATTATTACATTGACATCATATAAGCGAAATATATTTTCTCGTTTGTTTAATCCAGGAATTGCCAGAAAAATGATTTTCCATTCTGATACACCATTGCTGGTTATCTATGGGCGGCCTAATTGAAATGATAATTTTAATCTGTCTAGGTAAGGACGTGGGCTACCGCTAAATGCTGAATTAGTTTTAGTGGAGTCCACTTATTTTTTATCTTTTCATGGTTATACTATTACATGTCCCATTTCCTATGTTTGTGATGTAATATCAATATTATGTTTAATATATGACACCATAAACTAAAATAAACCTTTATCCTTCTCTAATTTGGAAGAAAATTATACCAAAGATAGCTTACATATTCAAGCTATCTTTGGTATAGTAGCAATTCAATTATTGCATCAATTTTTCTATTTCATCAAATTCAGGACCCATTTGTAAGTTATAATAAACTCTGTATAATCCATTTAGCCACAAATCTTTCTGTTCAGGTTTCAGTTCTCTTGCTTTTTCATAATTAGGTCTTGCCTTTTCATAGAAAACTTTCAGTGTAGCTTGGTCTTCTTTGTATTTTGGATTATTGACATCAGTAGTAGCTTTTTCAGAGAAATCCTGAGCTTGCAGGCAATAGATTAAGCCCAAGTTGGAATATGCTTCTGCATAGTTAGGATCTACTTCAATGGTTTTGTTGTAGAATTCAATGGCTTTTTCATAATCTTTCATGTTATGATAAAGGTATCCTTTTACGTACAAATAGAATGTGTTATTAGGATCTTTAGCCAACATATCATCTGCAAACTGCATTGCTTCGTCAAACTTATTATTATTGCTATAATAATCAATCAGATGTCCAAAGAAGAATGAATGTTCAGGATACTTTTGAATACCATCTTTTAAGGAAGCGATCCACTTGACAGTATCACCTTGAGCTTTCAATGCTGTAGAAATAAATTCCATGGCATATTTACCCACTTCTTTGTCCTCCTTTGCATAAGGTGCATATTTCAACACGCTTGGATAATCTTCCATTTTGGCTGCAGCTAAGCTTGCATAATAAGCAATTTGGGGCAATACAGTATCTGTTTGAAGCAGATTCTCCTTTTCAAACATAGGATTGATGGCAATGTCTACATAAGTTGCGAAGAAATCCAAAGCCTCTTTATTCTTATCTAAATTAAAGAACTGGATACCACCGTTAATCAGGTTGGGACGCGCAGCTAATATAGCAGCACTGTTCGATCTTCTGAACTTATTTTTGATTTTACCTTTTTCGTTAGGAATCTGTGCAAGTTCATCGCATTTAAAGTAGTATTTGCACATATTCAGTGCGCTGTTATACACTTTAAGAGTATCATAAGGCTTTCTTAAATAAGCATTCTCCATTTCCTTTTCATTGATTCTCTTTTGAATAAAGCCGGCTACATCCCATGTTTCGGCGTTGTCTTTGGTTTCAGCATTGTTCAGAGCTTCATTGATGAGCTTCTCTGCTTGTGCAAAATCCGGTTTTACGTCGTTAGCGATGCTTTTTGCCTCTTTCACGCTCTTTTCCTGAGCGAAGGTAAAGCCTGCCGCAAGTAGTAAAACCATTGAAAATAATACTCTTTTCATGATTGTAGAAAATTTTAAATTAATATTGTGTCTATTCTTCATTTTCATTGTTTACTATATCGTTCTGAGTTTTTTCTGATGCATCGCTATCCTCTTCTGCAATGATATCCTCTTCGGTTTCCGAGGTAACTTTACATACGGAGCCAATTTCATCATTACGTTTTTCAAGATTAATCAGTCGTACTCCCTGCGTAGCACGTCCCATTATACGAACATCTGCTACTTTCAGACGGATGGTGATACCTGATTTATTTATAATCATTAAATCATTCTCATCTGTTACAGACTTGATTGTTACCAGTTTACCGGTTTTATCGGTGATATTCATAGTTTTTACACCTTTACCGCCACGGTTCGTCTTACGATAATCCTCAATATCGGAACGCTTACCATATCCTTGTTCTGACACAACCATGATTGTCTCAGTTTCAGGGTCTTTGATACAAATCATTCCGACAACTTCGTCTTGTCCGTCTTCATCAAGCGTCATGCCGCGTACACCGGTAGCTGTACGTCCCATTACGCGTACGGCACTTTCGTGGAAACGGATGGCACGTCCGTTACGATTGGCAATGATAATCTCATTGTCACCGTTAGTCATGCGCACTTCAATTACGCGGTCATCTTCGCGGATTGTAATGGCATTGACACCATTTTGGCGAGGACGGGAATATTGTTCGAGCAATGTTTTCTTAATGACGCCATTCTTTGTGCAGAACAGTACATAATGACTGTTAATGAAATCCTGATCGTTCAGGTTCTTCACGCGCAGGTATGCATTTACGGCGTCATCAGAGTCTATATTCAACAGGTTCTGAATGGCGCGTCCCTTAGAATTTTTGGTTCCTTCGGGTATCTCATATACTTTCAGCCAATAGCACTTACCTTTTTGAGTGAAGAACATCATGGTATTGTGCATTGTTGCAGGATATATATGTTCTACAAAGTCCTCATCGCGTGTCTCTGTTCCCTTAGAACCTACCCCACCGCGGTTTTGGGCACGGAATTCGCTTAACGGCGTACGCTTGATATATCCCATATGAGAAATGGTAATAATCATTTCATCGTCTGCATAGAAATCTTCCGGGTTGAATTCTTCCGACGAATAAACTATTTCAGAGCGGCGTTCATCACCGTATTTGGTTTTAATCTCGATTAATTCATCTTTGATAACCTTGCGGCAGAGTTCATCGTTAACAAGGATTTCTTCCAGATAAGCAATCTGCTTTTGGATTTCCTCATACTCGGCATGGAGTTGGTCCTGCATGAGTCCGGTTAACTGGCGCAGACGCATTTCTACGATGGCGCGCGATTGGATTTCAGTCAATTCAAAACGCTCCATCAAACCGCTGATTGCGTCATTCGGAGTTTTGGCGGCACGGATGATTTTGATTACCTCGTCAATATTGTCCGATGCGATAATCAAACCTTCTAAGATATGGGCACGTTCTTTAGCTTTACGCAAATCATATTGTGTACGGCGGATAACTACGTCGTGACGATGCTCTACGAAATACTTGATGAGGTCTTTCAGGTTCAGCAAGCGAGGACGTCCGTGTACCAATGCCACGTTGTTTACGCCGAAGGAAGTCTGCAACAATGTCATCTTGTAGAGCTTGTTCAGCACTACACTGGCGTTGGCATCGCGTTTTACGTCGATGACGATGCGCATACCTTCGCGGTCAGACTCGTCGTTGGCATTGGAAATGCCCTCTATCTTCTTTTCGTTGGCCAAATCGGCGATGGATTTGATTAATTCGGCCTTATTTACTCCGTAAGGGATTTCGGTTACAACGATTTTGTCATGCGTGGAAGATGTTTCAATCTCAGCCTTGGCGCGCATTACAACACGTCCGCGACCGGTCATGTAGGCTTCGCGCACACCGCTCATACCATATATATAACCGCCTGTCGGGAAGTCGGGAGCTTTGACGTAAGTCATCAAATCTTCGATGTCGATATCATTGTTGTCGATATATGCGACGCAGGCATCTATCACTTCGGACAGATTATGGGTTGGCATATTCGTAGCCATACCTACGGCGATACCGGAAGCACCGTTGACAAGAAGATTCGGAATGCGGGTTGGCATTACGGTGGGTTCCAGCAACGAGTCGTCGAAGTTGGTTTGCATGTCTACAGTCTCTTTATCAAGATCCTGCATCATTTCTTCTCCAATCTTTTGCAAGCGGCATTCCGTGTAACGCATGGCGGCTGCGCTGTCACCGTCCACAGAACCGTAGTTGCCTTGTCCGTCTACAAGCATGTAGCGCATAGCCCACGGCTGTGCCATACGGACGAGAGCGCCATATACGGATGAGTCACCGTGCGGGTGATATTTACCTAATACCTCACCGACAACTCTCGCAGATTTCTTATAGGGTTTATCCGACGTATTTCCCAGTCCCATCATACCGAAAAGAATTCTTCGGTGAACAGGTTTAAAACCATCTCTAACATCCGGAAGGGCACGTGAAACAATGACCGACATGGAGTAGTCAATGTACGATGACTTCATTTCCTCCTCGATGTTAATCTTTATAATTCTGTCTTGTTCAAGCATTTAAAAAGATTATTAATTATACATTTGCGGGTTTGTGAAAAACCACGCTAAAGTACTGCTTTTTTACGATATACAAAAGTTTTCCCTCATAAACTTTGTTGCAGATTTCCATGCTTGAAACCCCGTTTGGATGTATGGTTTTCCGTTTGATGTATAATCGGTTAAAAATAAGACAGATACAAGTACCAGAAAGATACCTCCCTTTGGTACTCGGTGTACCTTACTAAGGTACGAGCCGTACCAAGCTTAGGTATATGAAGTTTCTTAGGTTGGTACATCGAATACCAACCGTTGGTACGGATGAAATTCCCACGTATTATAATATAATGTGTAGGGCGAATCGGAAAGATGTGATTTATGGCACGGGATTTGTATATTATTAATCCAGTTTATGGTATGCAATATAAAGAAATGCGTATCTTTGTCAGTCAAAACCTTTAATTAAGGAGATAAAAATTATATGAACAATCAATTTTCACAAAGAGTTTCTGATATTATAACTTATAGCAAGGAGGAAGCCAACCGACTGAGAAATAGATATATCGGCCCGGAGCATCTTCTGCTCGGCATGCTACGTGACGGTGGAGGAAAAGCTATCGAGATATTGATGAAACTCGATATAGACTTGAAGCAAGTAAAAAAGCGCATTGAAAGCTTCTTGAGAGATGCCGAAGACGATACCCTATTACCCGATGCGGATGTGCCATTGTCGCCAATGGCCGCTAAGATATTGAAGATGTGCATTCTGGAAGCGCGCATTTTAAAGAGTGCAACAGCCGATGCCGAACATGTGTTGTTGGCTATACTGAAGGATGGCGACAACCTGGCTGCTACCGTCCTGGAAGAAAACCGGGTGAATTATCAAGCTGTATTTGAACAGCTTACAATGCAATCTACCAACCCGAATGCTGGTATGGGATTTCCGGAAGAAGAGGAAGAAGACGATGAAGACATGAATATGTCCCATCCCTCTCGCAATGCAGGACAGGGCACGGCTTCTTCTGCACAGACTGCATCGAAGAAGTCTTCCAATGATACTCCGGTCCTGGATAACTTCGGTACGGACATGACACGTGCGGCAGAAGAAGGCAAGCTCGATCCGGTTGTAGGGCGTGAGCGTGAGATAGAACGCTTGGCGCAGATATTGAGTCGTCGTAAGAAAAACAACCCGGTGCTGATTGGTGAGCCGGGTGTCGGCAAGTCGGCTATTGTAGAGGGATTGGCACTGCGTATCGTTCAAAAGAAAGTATCCCGTATCTTGTTTGACAAGCGGGTGGTAATGCTCGATATGGCCTCTGTTGTAGCCGGAACCAAATACCGCGGACAGTTTGAAGAGCGCATTCGCTCCATTATCAACGAGTTGCAGAAGAATCCGAACGTAATCTTGTTCATAGATGAGATTCATACTATTGTAGGCGCCGGTGCAGCTGCCGGTTCTATGGATGCAGCCAATATGTTGAAGCCGGCTTTGGCTCGCGGCGAAATACAATGTATCGGTGCTACCACGCTTGACGAATACAGAAAGAATATTGAGAAAGACGGTGCTTTGGAGCGTCGTTTTCAGAAAGTTATAGTAGAACCCACTACTCCGGAAGAAACGCTACAGATACTGAGAAACATAAAAGAGAAGTACGAAGACCACCATAACGTGAGCTATACGGACGAAGCGTTAGAGGCATGTGTCAAGTTGGCAGAGCGTTATATAACCGACCGTAACTTCCCGGATAAAGCCATTGATGCTTTGGACGAAGCCGGTTCGCGTGTGCATCTGACGAACATTAATGTTCCCAAAGAGATTGAAGAGCAGGAAAAGCTGATAGAAGAGGCACGTGTTTTGAAGGCTGAAGCCGTAAAGTCGCAGAACTTTGAACTGGCTGCCAGTTATCGGGATAGAGAGAAAGAACTTTCCGCTCGCCTGGATGAAATGAAAGAGGAATGGGAAGCCCGTCTCAAAGACGACCGTCAACTCGTTGGAGAGGAAGAAATAGCCAATGTCATATCGATGATGTCCGGTATTCCGGTGCAACGTATGGCTCAGGCGGAAGGTCTTAAGCTTGCAGGTATGAAAGAAGATTTGCAGGCAAAAGTTGTGGCTCAGGATGCTGCGATAGAGAAACTTACCAAAGCCATCCTGCGCAGCCGTGTAGGCTTGAAAGACCCTAACCGCCCTATCGGAACGTTTATGTTTCTCGGTCCTACCGGCGTGGGTAAAACGCATTTGGCCAAGCAGTTGGCTAAATATATGTTTGGCTCCAGCGATGCGCTGATACGTATTGATATGAGCGAATATATGGAGAAATATACGGTGTCCCGTATGATTGGAGCGGCCCCGGGGTATGTCGGTTATGAGGAAGGTGGACAGTTGACTGAGAAGGTACGCCGGAAACCTTATTCCATAGTGCTGTTGGACGAAATTGAAAAAGCTCACCCGGATGTGTTCAATATCTTGTTGCAGGTGTTGGACGAGGGACGTCTTACTGACAATTATGGCAGAACGATTGACTTTAAGAATACAGTCATCATCATGACCTCCAATATCGGTACCCGCCAGTTGAAAGAGTTCGGTCGTGGCGTAGGTTTTGCGGCACAGGCACGTACGGATGATAACGAGTACTCGCGCAGTGTGATTCAGAAAGCATTGAACAAGACCTTTGCTCCTGAGTTCCTGAACCGTCTGGATGAAATCATAACGTTTGACCAGCTTTCGTTGGATGCCATTACGAAGATTGTGGACATAGAGCTGAAAGGTTTGTATGAACGGATTGAAGCTATTGGTTATAAGATGGTTGTAGATGATGAAGCCAAGAGATTCCTTGCTGCCAAAGGCTACGATGTGCAGTTTGGCGCCCGTCCGTTGAAGCGTGCCATTCAGAATTATCTGGAAGACGGACTTTCGGAGCTGATTGTGTCTGCCGGATTACAGCCCGGTGATACGGTTAATGTTTCTGTCGATAAGGAAAAAGACGAGTTGAGTATAACCAAAGCTTAACAAGCCTTTATAATAAAACAGTCAAAATGTCAGTTCTTCGGGACTGGCATTTTTTTTGTGTTCAGTTTGCCAAAACAATAAAAATACAAATCTAAAAATATAAACTTAGTATGCAAAAAGGAAATATTGGGGTAACTACAGAGAATATCTTCCCCGTTATCAAAAAGTTTTTGTACAGTGACCATGAAATCTTCCTTCGTGAGTTAGTCTCTAATGCTGTCGATGCTACCCAGAAACTTAAAACACTGGCTTCTATCGGTGAGTTTAAGGGTGAACTCGGTGATTTGACCGTGCATGTGTCTTTAGGCAAGGATACGATTACCGTATCCGATCGTGGTATCGGCCTGACGGCAGAAGAAATAGATAAATACATCAATCAGATTGCATTCTCGGGAGCCAACGACTTCCTGGAGAAATATAAGAATGATGCCAATGCCATTATCGGTCATTTCGGACTTGGCTTTTACTCGGCTTTTATGGTTGCCAAGAAGGTCGAAATCATCACCAAATCCTATCAGGATGGTGCTAAAGCCGTGAAATGGACTTGCGACGGTAGTCCGGAGTTTACCATCGAAGATACGGACAAGGCAGAACGCGGCACGGATATCGTTCTTTATATAGACGACGATTGCAAGGAATTCCTTGAAGAAGCGCGCATCTCTTCTCTTTTGAAGAAGTATTGCAGCTTCCTTCCTATTCCCGTTGCATTCGGCAAGAAAAAAGAGTGGAAAGACGGCAAGCAGGTTGAAACATCCGAAGATAACATCATCAACAACGCTAATCCGTTGTGGACGCTGAAGCCCAGCGAATTAAAAGACGAGGATTACAAGAAGTTCTATCGCGACCTCTATCCGATGTCCGATGAACCCTTGTTCTGGATACATCTGAATGTGGATTATCCGTTCCATCTTACTGGTATTCTGTACTTCCCGAAGGTAAAGAGCAATATAGAGTTGAACAAGAACAAAATCCAGCTTTATTGCAATCAGGTCTATGTAACGGACTCTGTAGAGGGTATTGTTCCGGACTTTCTGACATTGCTGCACGGTGTACTCGATTCGCCGGATATTCCGCTGAACGTATCCCGTTCCTATTTGCAGAGTGACTCCAATGTGAAGAAAATCTCTACATATATTACGAAAAAAGTATCCGACCGCTTGCAATCCATATTCAAGAACGACCGTAAGCAATTTGAAGAGAAGTGGAACGATTTGAAAATCTTCATCAACTACGGAATGCTCACACAAGAGGATTTCTATGATAGAGCAAAGGATTTCGCCCTTCTTTCCGATACGGACGACAAGTATTATACCTTCGAAGAGTATAAGACCTTGATAAAGGATAGCCAGACGGATAAGGATGGCAATCTGATTTATCTGTATGCCAACAACAAAGATGAGCAATACAGCTATATCGAGGCTGCCAAGAATAAGGGATATAATGTGCTGTTGATGGGCGGCCAGCTTGATGTTGCCATGGTAAGCATGCTGGAGCAAAAGTTCGAGAAAGTGCGTTTCACCCGTGTAGACAGTGATGTCGTTGACAATCTGATAGTGAAGGAAGACAAGGCGAAAGATGTCTTGGAAGCCGATAAACAGGAGGTTCTCTCTGTTATCTTCAAGAGCCAGTTGCCGCAGATAGAAAAGACAGAGTTCAATGTAATGGCTCAAGCCTTGGGTGAAAATGCTTCACCGGTCATGATTACTCAAAGCGAGTACATGCGTCGTATGAAAGAAATGGCTAATATCCAGGCAGGAATGAGTTTCTATGGCGAAATGCCGGACATGTTCAACCTGGTATTGAATGCCGACCATAAGCTGGTAAAGGAGATTCTGGCTGATGAAGACAAGGAATGTGCGGCTGCCGTTGCTCCGATTCAAAAAGAAATGGACGATATAAATACTCGTCGTAATGAATTGAAAAAGAAGCAGGAGGGCAAGAAAGATGAGGATATTCCTACAACTGAAAAGGATGAGGTAAATGATTTGGATAAGAAGTGGGAAGATTTGAAAAACCGGAAAAATGGATTGTTTGCCGACTATGCCGCTCAGAATAAGGTTGTCCGTCAACTTATTGATTTGGCATTGCTTCAAAATGGCATGTTGAAAGGTGAAGCTTTGAATAATTTTGTAAAGAGAAGCATCGATTTGATTAAATAAGCCCCTTTAGATTTCTATTATAACAGGGCATTGCAGCTAATATGAGTTGTAATGCCCTTTTTTTGTCTGTTTTTTCGTAATAGGTCTGTTTTTTTTCGTTGGATACGAGGTTTTTGGAAACAATTGTCTATATTTGAGCATTGAATAAATTAGTATATTTCACTCGAAACCGTATTCATGAAAAGATTTTTTTTGTTTTTGTCAGCCTGTTTATTGCTTCTGCCGTTTGTGCAAGCTCAGAAAGTAGGACTTGTTTTGAGTGGCGGAGGTGCGAAAGGCATGACCCATATCGGTATCATTCGCGCTTTGGAGGAAAACAATATTCCTATCGACTACATTACGGGTACTTCTATGGGAGCTATCATAGGTTCACTCTATGCTATGGGGTACTCTCCCGATGATATGGAGGCTTTATTGCGTTCCGAAGACTTCAAACGCTGGTATTCAGGACAGGTAGAACCCGAATACGGGTATTATTTCAAACAGAACCGGCCGACCCCGGAGTTTTTCAATATCCGTTTCTCCTTTAAGGACTCGCTGCATATCAAGCCTCAGATACTTCCTACAAGCATGGTAAATCCCATTCAGATGAATCTGGTCTTTGTGGAGCTATTTGCACGGGCTACGGCTGCATGCAGCGGCGATTTTAACCGCCTGTTTGTGCCTTTCCGGTGTATTGCCTCCGATGTATATAACAAGAAACCGTTGATTATGCGTAGAGGAGATTTGGGAGATGCGGTACGCGCTTCCATGAGTTTTCCGTTTGTTTTCAAACCGATAGAGATTGATAGCGTTTTAGCTTATGACGGTGGAATTTATAATAATTTCCCCACAGATATTATGCGTGAGGACTTTAAACCGGAAGTCATCATAGGTAGCGTGGTAGCTGCCAACCCCGGTAAGCCGAAAGAGAATGATTTGATGAGCCAGCTTGAAAATATGATTATGCAGAAGACGGATTATACTCTTCCGGATTCTTTAGGCATTATTATGACATTCAAGTATGATGATGTAAGCCTTTTGGACTTTGACCGTTTGCAGGAGTTGCACGATATCGGCTATAACCGGACTATCAGTTTAATGGATTCTATAAAAGGCCGTATTCATCGGAGGGTAAGTGCGGAAAATGTTCGTTTAAGGCGGTTGGTCTACCGCAGTAATTTGCCTCAATTCCGCTTTAGGGACATCTATATAGAGGGCGCCAATCCACAACAGCAGGCGTATATCAAAAAAGAATTTCATGACGAAGACCATGAGGTGTTTACATATGAAGATTTGAAACGTGGATATTTCCGTTTGCTGTCTGATAATATGATATCGGAGATTATACCTCATGCTGTATATGACTCTGAAAACGACTTGTATTCGCTGCATCTGAAAGTGAAAATGGAAGATAATTTTTCTGTAAGGATGGGTGGAAGTGTATCGACAACCAGCTCTAATCAGATTTATTTGGGGTTGGGTTATCAGGACTTGAATTATTATTCCAAAGAAATAACCCTTGACGGCCAGATTGGCAAGGTATATAATAATGCGCAGCTTATGGCCAAGATAGACCTTCCTACCCGTATTCCAACCTCTTACCGCCTTATTGCTTCTTTAAGTACGTTCGATTATTATAAAAAGGACAAACTCTTTTCTAAGAATGATAAGCCCTCTTTTAACTCTAAAGATGAACGTTTTGTCAAGCTGATGGTAGCCTTGCCTTTTTTGGCCAATAAACGGGCGGAAATAAGCATCGGATATGGGAAACTTCAAGACAATTACTTTCAGTCCAGCGTGATTAATTTTGACAAGGACCGTTCGGACAGGAGTACCTACAACCTTTTGGGAGGGGCTATCGGCTTTTATGGGAGTACGCTGAATGCACGACAGTATGCCACTAAAGGGTATTTTGAAAAACTGGTGGCACAGGTCTTTAGCGGAAAGGAGAAATTTGTACCGGGAAATCCGACGGAAACGAGTGTTACGACTAAAGAAAGGCAATCTTGGCTGCAAATTTCTTATATGAAATATGCCTATCATACTATGAGTCCCAAATTTACTTTGGGATGGATGGCAGAGATGCTGTATTCATCGAAGAACTTTTCGGAGAATTATACGGCAACCATGTTGCAGGCGGCAGATTTTTCTCCTACTCCTCATAGTAAGCTGATGTATAATGAAGCATTCCGGGCCAACCAATTCTTGGCAGCGGGTATCAAGCCTATTTTTGTTTTCAATGATATGTTCCAATTCCGTTCTGAATTTTATGGTTTCGTACCGATATTTCCTATTAAAAAGAATGCATTGAACAAAGCTTATTATGGAAAAGCGTTTTCGCGCTTTGAATATATAGGAGAAATTTCTGTAATATGCCAATTGCCCTTTGGAGCAATATCTGCATATGTAAATCATTATAGCTCACCGAAAAAGGAGTGGAATGTGGGGTTGACACTCGGCTGGCAGCTGTTTAATTATCGGTTCATCGAGTAATTTTTTTCAAAAAAAGTTTGCGTATCTCTTGCTAATTCAAAAAAAGTACGTATCTTTGCACCCGTAAAACAAACAAGGCCGCGTAGCTCAACTGAATAGAGTAGCTGACTACGGATCAGCCGGTTACAGG
>OGML01001069.1_pt1 | contig 25510 bp, 20 predicted proteins | sample 1572951 | NCBI WGS metagenome assembly OGML01 (sample SAMEA2581883, study PRJEB24529) | metagenome | biome: Human gut stool | place: China | collected 2011 | reverse complement strand
AGACCTCTTCACGGCCGAAGGCCTCGGCGGGCAGACGGAAAATGCGCTGCTGGAGACCCATGCCGCAGTCGTAGGGCGTGCGCAGGCGGTCGGCATGGCCCGAGCCGTCGATCACCTTGTCCCACCAGGGCAGCGAACGCAGCACGAAGGTCTCACGGCCCGTGGCGGCGTCACGAAGGGGCTGGAACTCGCCGCCGTCGACCGCATATTCGGCCTTCCACTCCAGCGGGAAATTCCACGAGAAGTTGCCGTCCTGGTTGCCTGCGCCCCACTCGAAGGCGAGTTGCAGGGCCGTGCCGCGGGCTTTTTTGGTCGAGAAGGCGATATAGAAGGCGTTCGAACCGACCATGCGCCCCATGTTGTCCCACTTGTACCAGTCGGGCACGGGAGCCTTGAAGACCACCGCACCGTTGCCGACCCATCCCTTGTTCTGCGTCCCGAGGGCGTTGTAGTCGCCGTCGACGTGCACGAAAGCGCCGCAGTCGGTCCAAAGATAACCGCGCGAACTTCCGGCGTCGTTGAGCACCCGGTCACCCTTCCGGCCTTCGGTTCCGAGGTTTTGGTAGCCGAGCAGTTCGAATTCGAGCGACGCGCCAGCCGAACCGTCGAGCAGCCACCCCGTGAGACGTTTCCACGGGGAGTTGCGCTTGCGGCTGACGCCGATGCCGCCCTCGTCGAGCGGGCGGATCGAGTAGCGCCCCATGTCGCCGCCGTAACGGCGCATCGGCGTATGGACCACCACGCCCGAGAGCGGCCCCATGCCCTGCGGCAGGGGTTTGCCGGCGCGGCGCCATGCACAAAGGGTGTTGACCAGCATGTAGATCGCACCGCCTTCCGAGTCGCGGACGAGCGACGCCCAGCCGTCCATACGGTTGTTGATGTCGTATTTGTAGTGGTGGAGTTCACCGCAGGATTGGGCGTAAGGCTCCCAGATGTTGGTGTAGGAACCCTCCTTGAAGACGAACTCCGCATCGCGCAGCGTCACGAAGGTATAGAGGTCGTCGTCGGTGAGCGTCGCGACGCTCCGCTCCTTCACGGGAAGATCCGCGGCCGTGCCGGGCGCGACCGAGAGGACGTTGAGCGCCTGCACGCCCGTCAGCGTCATGCAGTCGGGCGCGGCCGTGCGCGTGAGACGGCAGCCGTTGAGATCGAGGCGCACGCGGTCGTAACGGGCGAGCCGGTTTTCACTCGCCTCGTCGAAACGCAGGCGGATGCCGCAGCTGCCGTCGGCGGCCTCGACATAGACCGTGCGGTCGTTCTCCTCCAGATCGACCGAATAGTAGTTCAGGTTGGGATTCAGCTCCATGTTGGGGCTGCGGTAATCGCTGACGACGATGCCTTCGACCACCGTCGGGGCGGTCAGCAAGACCGACTTTCCGGGTTCGCACAGCCCGCGGAGCTGTCCGAACGGCCCGGCGGCCGCAGCCTGCCCCCAAAGGGGAAGGGCCGCGGCGGCGAGCAGGGATTTCAGCAGGTGTTTCATGGTTCGGCACTATTTGTATTGGATCGAAAGGTCCTCGACATAGACGCCGTTGGCGATGTCGAACGGATAGGTCCGCGCTATGCGCAGGTTGCGGTGCGTCTGGCCCAGAGCATAGCCGTCGATGCCGGGATTCCACGTCGCGATGACGTCGGACGAAGGGCTGATGCGCACCCGCACCTTCGCCTTGCCGAGCACCTCGGCGGGCAGCACGAAGCGGTAGGGCACCAGACCGAAACCGAAGTCAGACTGGGTGTAGACGCCCGACCGGTTGGCCGTGTCGAAGACCGACGTGCGCGTCGAGCTGTTGTTGATGCACCACGGCAGCGAACGCATCTCGAAACCGCGCTCCCCGGTGGCGGCGTTGACGGCTTCGGTGTAGTCGCTCCACGTCGCCCCGTCGGCCGAGGTGGCGTACTCCACCTTCCAGTAAACGGGGTATGAGCTGGCGTTGGTCCACGAGCAGGCGGCTTCGTTGGTGCTGTGCTTGCCCGCGGCGGTCGAGAAGCTGACCGCAGCGGCCGAGCCGCCGACGCCCGCCGTCGAGAACTCCATCACGATGCCGTTGGTCTTACCGGTCCATGTATCGCCGTTCCACTCGTACCAGCCGGCAACGTTGCCGAGGAAACCCAGCATCGTGTATTTCGACATGCCCATCGTCGTGCCGTCGCCCGGCACGTAGTTCGAGACGTTCAGTCCGCGGTAGCCGTGAACGATGGCGATGGGGTACGAACGGTCGGCGGTAACCGTCTGATTGAGCATGCGGTTCTCGCTGTAAAGCCGCGCCCCGCCGCCCGTGTTGTCGGTCGTGGCGTGCATCCGGTTCTGGACGAGCTGCGTGGCCGAATTGGCCGCCGAGCCGACCGTGTAGGTTCCGTTGTCGTTCCACTTGTAGGCGCCGACCGAAATCACGGCCTTGTCCAGCCGCCACTCGACGAGCGTCGCATAGGCCGACGCCGCGGCGCGCGGGATGTCGATGTCCGCCTCGTCGAAGGGCCGGATCGAATAACGGCCCACGTTGCCGCCCCAGCGTTCCATCGGCGTGTGGACCACGATGCCGCTGACCGTGCCGACGCCCTGCGGCACGCTCCGTCCCGTGCGGCGCCAGCCGCAGTTCATGTTCACGAGCATGTAGATCGCGTCGTTGTCCCCGTCGTAGAGCAGATTGGCCGCGCCGTCCTTGGCCTTCTGGGCCTGCGTGCCGCCGGCGAACGAGAGGTTCGCATTGCAGGGATTGCCGATGGCGTCGTACTCGCGGACATTGGTATAGGCGCCCTCCTTGACGGAGAACTCCAGCCCCGAAAGTGCGCAGTAGGTGTAGATGTCGTCGTCGGTGAGCGTCGCGATGGTCCGCGCCTTGGGCTCCAAGGCGGAGGCTTCAGCCGCCTTTTCGATGTTCCCGGCCTTCAGGCCGCGCAGCGTGTAGCGCATCGGGTCGCTTTCGCGCGAAAGGGTCACGCCGTCGAGCAGAATCTTCACCTGCTCCCCGCGCAGGCAGACGTTGTCGGCCGGGGCGGCGAACTTCAGGCGGAAGCCGTAGCGGCCGTCCAGGCTCTGCACGTAGTTCGTACAGTCGTTCTCGTCGGTGGTGATGCTGTTGGGACCCGTATTGAGGTTCTGATCCATGTTCGGGTTCCCGGCGTCGCCGATGACGCGGCACAGCAGGTAGTCGATATGGTCCTCGTCGCTGGCGTAGGATTTGTCCTCGGCCGTGAAGAGCGCCCGCAGATCGGCGGACGACACTTCGCGCGGCTGGGCCGTCACCCGCTGCGTGATGTTCGAAGAGGCTGAAACCACACCGCCCGCAAGGTCGGCGCAGGAGACCGTGATCGTCGCATAACGCTTCTCCACGCCCTCGTTCGCCGTAATCGCGTAGGTCAGCTCCCCGGCGCCGAGTTCGACATCGGAGATAAAGTCCGCGACAGCCGGATCGGCGTACGTGACTTCGACCTTCATCTCCGCAAGCAGCGCCCCGAGATTGGTCGAGAAGGCCACGGCGCGCCGGCCGCCCTCGATGGGAGCCACGTCGTCGGCGAGCGTGATGCGGGCCTCGTCGGCGCTCTGCGTCACGGTGAACGAGTCGCCGAAAACATTGCCGTCGGCATCCGTCACCGAGAAGCCGACCGTCGCCGTGCGGGGTTCTCCCGTGGCGTTGGCAGCCGTGGCGAAGGTGATCAGCCCCCGGCGGGCCAGCGGAATTTCGGTCTCGCCCGCCTCCGCGTCGTCGGCATGGTAGACGACATCGGAAATCCACGCGTCGCCCTCCGCGGCATAGGTCACCGCGGGCACGACATCGCGGAGAAGCTCGTCGGGCAGGTTGGTTTCGAAAGCCGCCGTGCCCTTGTAGGCGCCGTTGGCGAAGGCGAGGTCCTTCGAAAGGAAGATCAGTTCGGGGGCGGTGATTCCCGCCTTCTGAACCACGGTGACGGTCTTTTCAAGCCCCGAGCCGCGCAGCACGACCCCGACCGAACGGGTCAGTCCGGGGTTGTCGGCGTAATTGAGGCGGATGGTCGTGATGCCGCTGCCGGCCGTGCGGTCGAGCGTCGCCCACGCCGACTCGGCGGTGAGTTGAGCGGTCCACGCCCCCGAGCAGTAGACCGTGACGGGGAGTTTGCCGGCCTCGGCCGTGACCGAATACCGGTCCGTATTGACGGCCAGGTCGTAACGCTCCTCGAAGGTGTCGGCGCACGCGACCGCGAAGAGTCCCGCGAGCGCCAGTATCAGGTTGTTGATTCGTTTCATCGGTTCTGGTTTTTATAATCCGTCGGCAAGGTATTCGTCGTTGGTCAGCACGTAGCCCGAAAGGGCGCACTGCGCGTCGGGAATGGGATAGTAGCGGTGGCAGGGGCGCATCTTGCCCTTGAGCGTCGCGTTGTTGGTATAGGCGTAGGTCTGGTCGTACCAGATGCCCCAGCGCACGAGGTCGAACTTGCGCTGGAACTCGCCGCCCAGCTCCCGGGCGCGCTCGCAGCGGACAGCCAGCGTGAGGTCCTCGAAGCCCGTGAAGTTGGTGACGGGATCGACGCCCGCACGCTGGCGGACCATGTTCAGGTAACGCATCGTCTCCTCGGCGTTCTCCAGGTTGCAGTAACATTCGGCCATCATCAGAATGGCGTCGGCATAGCGGAAAATGCGGTAGTTGTTCGAATCGTAGTTCTGCTCGATGTCCGGACACCAGAATTTCGGACCGGGCCAGGGCACTCCGTAGTTGTGCGTGATCTTGAAGGTCTCGCCCGCCTCCAGGTCGCCCAGGCCGAGGAAGTACTGCACGCGGCGGTCGATCTTCTGCCCGCGGATCTCCCCGGCGGCCAGCGCCTCGCGGTCGATCTTCACCGTATAGCGGTTCAGCGTCGCGTCGTAGGTGTCGTAGGTCAGGGGCAGGGGGTTGAACAGCGCGTCGACGTAGGCCGCATTCTCGGTCTGCGTATTGCCCGTCGCGGGGCGGAAGATCGCATAGCGGTTGTTGGCCCGCAGCGACGACCAGCCGGGCATCGACGTGCCGTAACCCTTCAGGGGTACGCCGTCGAAGACCCCGTCTCCGTTGTGCGTGGGCATCATGATCGCCGCCACGTTGCCGTTGTACTGCGTGCCGGTGAGCGACCAGGCGTGCTGGATCTCGAAGATGGACTCCGCAGGGTTCTTGTAGCGCCACTGGGTCTCGGCCAGCGGATAGTTGCCTTCGTTGAAGTCGCCGTAAAGCTCCTCAAGGGCTTGCAGGGGGACCAGCGCCCCGTTCCAGTCCTCGTTCCACATGGCGAACTTTGCCATCAGCATCAGCGCCAGCGCATAGCCCGAACGGTTGTCGACGGCCTCCGAGGCGCGGCACTTGCGCCCGTTCTCGGCGGTGAACCACGGCAGTGCGTTCCGCTCCAGGTCATCGTACAGCTCCTGGCGGATTTCATGGGCCGGGGTTCGGGGCAGGCGGCGGATTTCGGCCAGCCGCTGGTCGGTGTCGACCATCGTGGTGTAGAACGGCACGTCGCCGAACATGCAGGTCAGCACATAGTAGTAAAACGCGCGCATCACGCGGGCTTCGGCCGCCAGAGGCATCTTCACCCCGTCGGCCAGGTCGGCGGACGAGATGCACTCGACGCACTCGTTGCAGTACATGACGCCTTTGTAACCCTGCGTCCAGACGTTCTTGCCGTATTGCGGCTTGGCGGGAGTCACGTCGAGGCAGGCGTCGACGGTCGTCGAGGAGGAGTACCAGATGTCGGTGCAGGCCTCAGTGACCAGCATGAAGTTGGCCGTATAGATCGCATTCGCAGGCATGTAACACGAATTGAGCGCCGCAATGCACTGCGACTCGTTCTTGTAGAACGATTTGCGGTTGACGAACGAGGTCGGCTCCTCCGTCAGCGAACAGGAGGCGAGCAGTCCCGCCGCGAGGAGCGTCAGTATGAATTGATTGAAGTTTTTCATCTTCTTCGGAAATTGTCGGGTGGATTTAATAACGCAGCTGGATGCTGAACACGAACATCCGCGAACGGGGATAGGCGCCCATGTCGACGCGGCGCAGGGTCGAACTGGTCCCCTCGCTCGAAACGTCGGGGTCGAAACCGTTGTACTTGGTCCAGAGCCAGAGGTTCTCGCCCGTGACGGCCAGCGTGATGTCGCGCAGCAGGCGGGTTTTCTTCCGCAGGTCGAACGTATAGGAGACCGTGGCGTTCTTCAGACGCAGGTACGAGGCATCGTGCACCTGCAGCGAACTGGGAACCAGTCGGTCGTCGGTTCCCGCACGGGGCAGGTCGGAATCCGGGTTGCGCACGGGATGCCACGCGTCGAGCATGTAGCGGTACTGGTTGGTGGCGTAACCGCCGGCCATCGCAAGCTCGGAGTAGTTGTAGATCTTGCCGCCCAGCGAATAGGAGAAGTAGAATCCGATGCGCAGACCGCCGATGTTGAAGGTGTTCTGCAAACCGCCGTAAAGCACGGGGTCGGAGTTGCCCAGATAGATCAGGTCCTCCTCCGACAGAATGCCGTCGCGGTTCTGATCGACGTACTTGGGATACCCCAGCATCAGCTGGGCGTCGCTGCCCGTCGACGAGGATATATAACTCTTGGTAAAGCGATTGCGCTCGAACTGGTCGGTCGTCTTCCAGACCCCGGCGTACTGGAATCCCCAGAGTGCATTGAGCGGATAGCCCGTCTTGTAGCCATACATCATGTAGTTGGTATTGCCGCCGCTTTCGAGACACGAAACGTACTCTTCGTGGCCGATGTCATCGACCATCTGCTTGTTGTGCGAAAGGGTGAAACTCGTCGTCCAGCCGAATTTCGGCTTCACGATGTTGCGGCTCTCGACCGAGACCTCGACGCCGCGGTTCGACGTCTTGCCCAGGTTCGTGAAACGGCTCGTGTAACCCGTCGTATGGATCGTCTGCAAGGAAAGCAGCAGGTCGCGGGTGGTCGAATAGTAGCCGTCGACGGTGATGTTCAGGCGGCCGTCGAAGGCCGAAAAATCGAGACCCGCATTGTAGAGCGTGGTTTTCTCCCACGTCAGGTTGGGATTGGCCACACGCGAAGGGAAGAACGACGCCGACTGCGTGCCGCCGAACAGATAACCGTTGGTGGTCGTGCCGTAGGCTTCGAGCGAACGGTAGGTCGCGATGGCGTCGTTACCCGTGCGTCCGGCGCTCAGGCGCAGCGACAGTTCATCGAGCCAGCGCACCTGCTTGAGGAAATTCTCGTTCTTGGCGTTCCACTTGACGGCCGCCGAAGGGAAGAAACCCCATTTGTTGTTCTCGGCGAAGTTCGACGACCCGTCGTAACGCCCCGTGAAGGTGAAGTAGTAGCGGCTCTTGTAGTTGTAGTTCAGGCGCATGAGCACCGACTCGCGCACGACTTTGTTCGAGCTGGTCGAAGCGTTGTAGTTCTCCTTGCTGCCGATGCTGTTCATGTTGTTCCACTTCAGGTCGTCGGTGAGCAACCCTTCGGCCTTCAGCGAGAAAAAGTTGGCCGTTTCGTGCGTGGCCGAGAAGCCCGCCATCGCATCGAAATAGTGCCCCGAGGCGAATTTCTTCGAATAGGAGACCGTATTTTCCGAAGTCAGGCGGCGTGCGTCGCCCTCGTAACGGTAGGCATCGGCCCCTTCACCCTCGGTGCGCTTCGGCAGATAGCTGGGCCAGAACTGGTAGTCGTGACGCTGGTAGACCATATAGGAGTTCTGACTCTTGATGATCAGCCCGCGCACGGGCTTGATCGTGAACTCCAGCACGTCGGTATTGGTCATGCGCTCGCTCTCGTTCTCGTTGCAGTCGATCTTGGCGCGGGGCGTATCAATGCGCACGCCGTTCTCGTAGAGGGGGTTGATGTAGTCTTTGGGACCCATCGTCGGGGCCAGGTAGACGGCGCCGTCCCAGATGTTCGCACCGCCGATGGTCGCTCGGTTGGGATTCTCGTCGCGGAAGGTATAGCTGCCCTTGAAACCGACGGTCAGCCACTTGGCGAAGTCGTACGAAAGATTCAGACGGGCCGTGATGCGGCGGAATCCGCTGCCGTCGACGATGCCCTGCGTATCGTTGCCGCCGAGCGCCGCGAAGTAGCTCGACTTCTGACTGCGGCCGCTGACCGAAAGGTTATAGTTCTGATAGAGAGCCGTGCGGGTGATCTCGTCGATCCAGTCGGTCCCGCGCCCGTACTCCGAAGGGTCGAAGCGCGGCGGACGCTGCGGATCGCGCGAGGAGAAATAGTTCCGGTCGTTGAGGTAGCGGACGAACTCCTGCGCGTCCATCAGATCGAGGTCGCGGGCGAGTTTCGAGACGCCGAATTCAGCCTTGGCCGTGACCGACGGCTTCGAGGTGACGCCCTGCCGCGTGGTGACGATAATCACGCCGTTGGCGCCGCGCGAGCCGTAGATGGCCGTCGACGAGGCGTCCTTGAGGACCGAGATCTGCTCGATGTCGGCCGAGTTGATGTCGTTCAGGTCGCTCACGGCGTCGATCACGCCGTCGACGACAATCAGCGGTTCGTTCGACGCCGAGATCGAACGCGTGCCGCGCACGCGGATCGAAGTCGTGGCTCCCGGCGCACCCGAAGTCGACATGATGTCCACACCGGCGATGCGGCCTTGCAGAGCCTGGTCGACCGACGTGTTGGGCACGTCGCGGATGTCGGACATCTTCACGTTGGAGACCGAACCCGTCAGGTCGGATTTCTTCACCGCGCCGTAACCGATGACCACCACCTCGTTGATGGTGTTTTTGGCATCGGGGACCAGGTTGACGTCGACCTCCGTACGGTCGCCGATGACGATCTGCCGGGTGACGTAGCCCAGGTAGGAGACCGAAATCAGAGCGTCGCCGGCGCCGAGCGTCAGCGAATAGCGGCCGTTGCTGTCGGTGACCGTGCCGCGGCGTCCGTCGGGCGTGGCGACGGCGGCGCCCACCATCGGCGCTCCCGTTTCGTCCAGCACCGTGCCTGTCAGGGTCTTACCCGTCCCGGCTGCGGGGGGGGGAGTCGCCGACGCCTTGTAGATCACGATCATCTTGTCCTTGATCGAATACTGGACGGTGCGGTCGAGCACCTCGCGCAGCACCTGCGACACGGGCGTGCGGTCGAACGAAGCCGTGACCGGACGTTCGAGGTTCAGCTCCCGGGTGTCGTACATGATCGACAGCCCGGTCTGGGCCTCCACCTCCTTGAGCACGTTTTTGAGAGGCGTTTTCCGGAAGTTCTTCGTGACGGGCTGCATCTGCCCCCACGCCGGGAGCGTCAGCAACACGAACAGGCACGGCAGAAACGCCCGTTTCAGATTGGAGAATTGCTTCATTTGTTTAAGGTATTGGTTGTTTTAAAGTTGTTTCGGGATGCCGGCGTCACTTGGCCGAGAGACGCACCGAAGGGCCTTGCCGGTGGACCGAGACCGGAACGATCAGGTCGAGGGCCTTCAGAACGCTGTCGAGCGACTCCTGGTTGCTCAAGCGGATGGTGATGAAAGTCCCGTCGGCGCGCAGGCGGTCGTCGAGCGTGATTTCGACGCCGTAAAGGCTGCTCAGGCTCTCGCACAACTGCACGATCGTCACGTCGATGAACTCGATGCGCCCTTCGATCCTGGCCAGGTACTGCGCCGTGTTGACGTGCGTGATGGCCGTGGTCTCGGCGAAACGGTCGTAGGTGAGCGACTCGCCCGGGCGGAGCAAGGTCTCCCCGCGCGGCGCGGTGAAACCGACGGCCCCTTCGAGCAGCGTGGTGGTGATGAGCGAGTCGTCGGGATAGGCCGTCACGTCGAATTTCGTACCCTTGACCACCACCGAACAGTTTCCGACCTTCACCTCGAAACGGTGCTTTTCATCGGGCGAAACGTCGAAGTAGGCGGCCCCCGAAAGCTCGACGGAGCGGTTCGTGGCGTTGAAATTGGCCGGATAGGTCAGCGTCGACGACCCGTTGAGCCGCACCTGCGTCCCGTCGGGCAGGCAGACCGTGCTGCGGTCGCCGCTCTTCGTGGTCACGGTGTAGCGCTCCGTGGCGCGCTCCAGCAGCAGGCGGTCGTAGAGCCGCGCGCCGAAGAAGGTCGCGCACACCACCGCCACGGCAGCCGCGGCACGCCATACCGCAGCGAACCGCCCCGGACGGGCGCTCCTCGCGGACCCTTGCAGGCGGATACGCGACCGCAGGCGGCGCCAGTCGCGGTCGGTCGCGGCGTCCGATGCCGGCATCGCCTCCCATTCGAGCCGCCACGCAGCGAACTGCCTGCGGCACGCAGCGTCGGAGGTGACGAAGCGGAACAACTCGCGCTCCTCCTCGGCAGCGATCTCTCCCGCAAAATAGCGTCCGGCCAGACGCCGCATCTCTTCCTGATCGAATTTCATCTCTTCCATTTCCGTTACATATTTTAAAACAACCGAATTTGCCTTTCCCCAACCCTCCCGATCACAAAAAAATCAAAAAAAGTCGCAAAAAGAAAAAAACGACAACAGCGGAGAGAGAAATCTCCGCTGCCGGGTCAATGATCGTCTATCCGATTTTACAGGTAATTCGCCAGCAGGCACGAAAGCACGGCCACCGAAAGTTCGAACGAACAGCTTCGCCGCAAATGCTCGCCCAGCCGGCCGACGGCACGGGCCAGGTGTTTCTCGACGGCCGTCTCGGAGATGCCCAGCCGCGCGGCGATTTCGCGGTTTTTCAGCCCTTCGAAGCGGCTCATCCGGAAAACCTCGCGGCAGCGGTCGGGCAGCGCGTCGACAGCCTTCTGCACCTCGCGCTGCAACTCCTCGTAAAGGCAGGGCTGCTCGGCGTCGCTCAAAAAATCGTAGCTGTAAATCCGCTCCTCACCCCGCATGCGGGCCGTGTACTCCAGTTCGTGACGCGCCACGACACCGTTGTGTTTCAGATAATTGAGACAGGCATTGCGCACCATCGTGAACAGCAGCGAGGCCAGATCCAGCTCGCGCAGTTCACACCGCCGCTCCCACAGGCGTGCAAAACTGTCCTGCACCAGATCGCGCGCCGTTTCATGCCCGGCGACGAACCGGGCGGCATAGTTCACCAATCGGGGATAGTAACGCCGGAAGAAGCATTCGAAATCGGCCTCGTTGCCGAATCGGATGCCTTCGAACAACCGCTGGTCTGACGGCGAGGGTGTGGGCATGGCGGAATCTGGACTTTTGCCACAAAAGTAACGTTTTTTTCCACGCCGCAAAATTTTCGGCCGTGACAAAAACGTGACACGACGCGCCGGGCGCAAAAAAAGGCGCTGCCGTGCAGCGCCGCCGGTTTTCAGGCCTGACCCATCTTGGGACCCGCGTCGGGCGTGGGCTGGGGCGAGGGAATCTCGATCTTGCCCACGTTGCTTTCGTAGCGCACGATGTTCTCCTGCAACGAGCGCAGCAACCGTTTGGCATGCTCGGGCGTAAGAATGATGCGGCTCTTGACGCGCGCCTTCTGCACACCGGGCAGGACCGTCGCGAAGTCGATGATGAACTCCGAAGTGGAGTGCGATATGATCGCCAGGTTCGAATAGTGGCCCTGGGCCACGGCGTCGTCCAGTTCGAGGTCGATGCCGAATTGTTTCATCTCTGCCATTGTGGAGTACTGTTTCTGCAAATTTATTCATTTTCAACGAACGATATGCAAGCCCGGGGCCAAAGTTTTCGATATTTTATCAACATATCCGACCCGCGGGACAACCCGCCGCACCCTTTTTTTGCCTTTTCATAGGCGGATGTCGGAGCTTTTTTGTATCTTTGCTTCGCAAATACGGAAAGCCGCCGCAGAGCCGAAGACAACGCCTTTTTCCGGGCCGTCTTCCGCGCAGGGGCGATAGTAAGTAACAGGTGCGTCGCTGACGCGCAGCAAACCGAAAAAATGGCATTTGAAATCGTCGAAACCCTGTTCCGCGGCATCTGCGTAGGCGTCGCCGCTTCGATCACGGTAGGTCCCGTGGCAGTGCTCTGCATCCAGCGCACGCTGTCGAAAAGCCGCCGCTCGGGCATCGTTTCAGGCATCGGCGTCGCCTGCGCCGATACGTTCATGGCCATGGCCGCACTGTTCTTCTACTCGATGCTCCAGACCCAGATCGAACAGTACAACACGCTGCTGCGGGTGATCGGCGGCATCTTCGTGGTGATCGTCGGCGTTTTCATCTTCGCACAGAATCCCGTGCCGCAAATCCGCCGCAACCGCGCGGGTAAAACCTCGTTGTGGCAGGATTTCGCCTCGATCTTCGGGCTTACGATCGCCAATTTCATCATGGTCATCCCCTACATCCTGGCCTTCTTCGCGGTGTTCAAGATTTCGGGCGGCGACATGGCCGACCACACCTTCGGGGGCTTCATGCGCTCACTGTTCGTCATCGCCGGGTTCTTCGGCGGCGCGGTGGCGTGGTGGACCCTGCTGGCCTTCGTCATCAACCTCTTCCGCCGCCGCTTCCGTCCGCGGCACATGCTCACGATCAACCACGTCGCGGGACTCATCATCGGCATATTAGGCATTTACACCATATTATCGACCTTCTTTGATATATTCCCCAATGTCGGACACTAAACACAGGATCATCATTGCCGTCGACGGCTTTTCGTCGTGCGGAAAAAGCACCTTCGCCAAAGCCATCGCGGCCCGCCTGGGCTATATCTTCATCGACACGGGCGCCATGTACCGCGCCGTGACGCTCTACGCCCTCGAGCACGGGGCCATCCGTTCGGGCATCGTCGACGAAGAGGCCGTCGTGAAGCTGCTGGACCGCATTTCGATCACCTTCCGCTTCAACCCCGAGCGCGGGGCCAGCGACATCTACGTCAACGGCGATCTGGTCGAGGGCAAGATCCGCACCATCGAGGTCTCGAACTGCGTGAGCCGCGTGAGCGCCATCCCCGAGGTGCGCCGCAAACTGGTGGCCATGCAGCAGGAGATGGGCCGTCGCCGGGGCGTGGTGATGGACGGCCGGGACATCGGCACGGTGGTGTTCCCCGACGCCGAGCTGAAACTGTTTATGACGGCCGACACCGCCGTGCGCGCCTGCCGCCGCTACAAGGAGCTGACGGGCAAGGGCATGTCGGTGACGATGGAGGAGGTCGAACGCAACATCCGCGAGCGCGACAAGGCCGACATGAGCCGCGCCGTATCGCCGCTGCGCCAGGCCGACGACGCCATCGTGCTCGACAACAGCCACATGAGTGTCGACGAACAGATGGCGTGGTTTATGAACGAGTTCCAATTAAAAATGAAAAATTAAGAATTAAAAATCCGACGGCACAGGTCTCGGCCTGCAAGCCGGAATCGGTTCACAACCAATTTTTAATTTTTCATTCTCAATTTTTAACTACGCAGTTATGCGTGTTGAGATCGACGATAAATCGGGCTTCTGCTTCGGCGTTGTCCGCGCAATCACGGAGGCCGAACGCGCCCTCGGGGAGGGCGGCACGGTCTACTCGCTGGGCGACATCGTCCACAACCGCATCGAGGTCCAGCGCCTCGAACAGCTGGGGCTGCGGACCGTGACCCACGCCGACATGCCGCACCTGGCGGGCTGCCGCCTCTTCATCCGCGCCCACGGAGAACCTCCTACGACCTACGCCGCCGCCCGGGAAATGAACATCGGGATCATCGACGCCACCTGCCCGGTGGTCGCACGGCTGCAACGCCGCGTGAAGGAGGCCCACGAACGGATGCGCCCCACGGGCGGGCAGGTGGTGATCCTCGGCAAACGGGGCCACGCCGAAGTGGTGGGCCTCACGGGGCAGGTCGCGGACCCGACGATCGTGATCGAACGGGTGGAGGACCTGGAGCTGATCGACTTCTCGCGTCCGGTCTATTTCCTTTCGCAGACCACGCAGAGCATCGGGCTGTTCGAACGGCTGGGCGCCGAAATGCGCCGCCGGGCCGCCGATGCGGGGCAGGTGTACATCGACGACACGATCTGCCGGCAGGTATCGAACCGCGAACAGCACCTCACGGAGTTTTCCGGACGGTTCGACGCCGTGGTGTTCGTCTGCGGGCGCAAGTCGTCGAACGGCAAGGTGCTCTCCGAGGTGTGCCGCCGGACCAACCCGCGCACGCACGTCGTCGAGGAGGCTTCGGAAATCGACCCCGCATGGTTCGAAGGGGCCGCGACGGTGGGCATCTGCGGCGCCACGTCGACGCCCAAATGGCTGATGCAGGATGTTGCCGACGCAATCGGCAACCTCAATTCAGAATTCAGAATCCAAAATTCATAATTATCGCCCGCCATGAAAAAGTATATCGTCCGTTCGTTAAAATATTTCTTCGCCCTGTGCGTTCTCTGTATAGCCCTGATGGGGCTGATGCTGATGACCGGGACCTCGGCGCTGTCGCTCGACGACACGCTCTACGTCATGCTGCACACCGACCGCTACCTGATGCTCTTTGCGGCGATCGTGGCGCTGGCGGCAGTCTACCCCAGATTCGGGTTCGTGGTGCGCCGGGTGGAGGGCGACATCGAGGAGAACCGGGAACAGATCCTGAACGCGTTCCGCTCGGCAGGCTTTTCGCTGCGCTCGAACGAGGACGGGGTGATGACCTTCCGCGCCGACAATTTCGGCCAGAAGCTGATGCTGCTGGGCGAAGACGAGATAAAGGTTTCACAGTACGGACAATGGATCGTGCTCGACGGCATCCGCCGCGGCGTCGCCCGGGTGCAGTACCGGCTCGATTCGTATATACACATGACACGCAATGATTAGAAAATACCGTTACCTGCTCACTGCGGCGGCCGCTGTCGGCGCCGCGGGACTTCTGACATTCGCCGCCCGCAACGACTTCGGGCTGGGCCGCAACATGGAGATCGCCGTCAACATGATGCGCGAACTGTCGCTCAACTACGTCGACCCCGTGGACCCCGACCGCCTGATGGAGGGGGCCGCCGCCGGCATGGTCAGCGACCTGGACCCCTACACGGAGTATATCCCCGAGGAGGGGATGCAGGATTTCGAACTGCTCACCACGGGCAAGTACGGCGGCATCGGGGCGCTCATCCGCCAGAAGGACGACTACGTTCGCATCGCGCAGCCCTACCAGGGATCGCCCGCCGACAAGGCCGGGCTGAAGATCGGCGACAAAATCCTCTCGATCGACGGCAAGGACGCCAAAGGCTTCACGACCGAGCAGGTCTCCTCGCGTCTCAAGGGCGAGCCGGGCAGCAAGGTCAAAGTGACCGTCGAGCACCTCGACGGCACGCAGCAGACGGCGGCGATCCGCCGCGAACGGATCGCGATCCCGGGCGTGCCCTACGCCGGATGGGTCGCCGACGGCATCGGCTACATCCGCCACAGCGACTTCACCGAAGGATGCTACGAGGAGATGCGCGCAGCCATCGAACGGCTGCGCACCGAAAGGCCGCTGAAAGGGCTTGTGCTCGACTACCGCTCCAACGGCGGCGGCATCATGCAGGAGGCGGTCAAAATCCTGGGAATGTTCGTCCCCAAAGGGACCGAGGTGGTCAGCACCAAGGGGCGTTCGGAAGATTCGAAGCAGGTGTTCCGCACCGACACGGAGCCGATCCTTGCAGACCTGCCGCTGACGGTGCTGATCAACGGCAATTCGGCGTCGGCGGCGGAGATCGTCGCCGGGGCGTTGCAGGACCTCGACCGCGCGGTGCTGATCGGCCAGCGCAGTTTCGGCAAGGGACTCGTGCAGTCGCCTCGACCGCTGGGCTACAATGCCATGCTCAAACTCACCACGGCCAAATACTACATCCCCTCGGGCCGCTGCATCCAGGCCATCGACTACTCCCATTCGCAGGAAGGTTCGGTGCGCGCGGTGCCCGACTCGCTGATCTCGGAGTTCACGACCCGCGCGGGCCGCAAGGTCTACGACGGCGGCGGCGTGATGCCCGACATCGCGACCGACCCGGAGTACATTTCACGCTTCGCCCTGACGCTCTACGCGCTGGGATTCATCGAGGATTTCGGCGACGAATACACGCGCCGCAACCCCGGCCGGCAGATCGACATCCGCACCTTCTCGATCACGGACAAGGACTACGCCGACTTCGCGGAGTTCATGCAAGACAAGAAGGTCCCCTACGAATCGGACACCCGCCGGGCGCTCAAGGCGCTGAAAAAAGCCGCCGAGGACGACCGTTTCGCCGACTTGAAGAACAAGTTCGAGCAGGTGGAGGCCGAGTTGAAGGACGACACGCAGACCAACCTCGAAACCTACCGCACGCAGGTCGTCGAGACGATCAACAACGACATCGTCATGCGCCACGGCTACCAGGCCGGCGTGATCGAGCACTCGCTGTCGGGCGACAAGGAGGTGAAAAAGGCCGTCGAGGTGCTCGGCGATCCCGCAGAGTACGCCCGAATCACCCGCGAGCAGGACACCAAGCGCAAGTAAAGACATGAAAATCAGGACTGAATTCTTCTCGTTCCGCAACCGGGTGGTGGTGATCGTCGTCGGGGTGACGCTCGGCGCCCTGTCGCTGCTCTACACCAACGACATGGCCCGGCGGCTCAAGGAGAAGGAGCAGCACGACGTAGCGCTGTGGGCCCACGCCATGGAGCGCGTGACGCGCGACGTGCTGGGCGGCTCGATCCAGGACCCGTTCGTGGCCGACATCATGTCCAACGGCAACAACATCCCGTTCATCATCACCAACGAGAACCTCGAAGTCATCAACTCGCACCTCATCCCCGAGAAGATCATCAACCATCCCGGACGGCTCCGGAAACAGATCGACAAATTTTCGGTCGACAACCCGCCGATCCCGGTGAAGTTCGTCTGGTCGTCGCAGCATTACCACATCATCTTCTACGGCAAGTCGGCGCTGCTCAAGTCGCTCTACTACTTCCCCTACGTGCAGCTCCTCGTCATCACAGCCTTCATCGCGCTGGGATTCATCGCCTTCCGCTCGTCGAAGCACGACGAGCAGAACCGCGTCTGGATCGGACTGGCCAAGGAGACCGCCCACCAGCTGGGAACCCCGACCTCGTCGCTGCTGGGATGGATCGAATACCTGCGTTCGCAGGATGTGGACCAGACGGCCGTCGAGGAGATGAACAAGGACCTCACGCACCTGATGAAGATCGTGGACCGTTTTTCGAAAATCGGCTCCGAGACGCCCCTCACCCCGGCGAACATCAACGAAGTGGTGGGCGAATCGGTCATGTATTTCCGCAAGCGCATTCCCCGCAACGTGACGCTCGACTACAACGGACTGGCCATCGCCCCCGTGCAGGCCAACATCAACGCCGCACTGTTCGAATGGGTCGTGGAGAACCTGATGAAAAACTCGCTCGACGCCCTGCAAGGCCACGGAGCCATCGACGTGCGGATTTCGTCGGACGACAGGAGCGTTATGATCGACGTGAAGGACACAGGCAAGGGCATTCCCAAGAGCAACTGGAAACGCATCTTCGAACCGGGATTCACGACCAAGACCCGCGGCTGGGGCCTCGGGCTGTCGCTCTCGCGCCGCATCGTCGAGGAGTACCACCAGGGTAAGATCGCCGTCATCGACTCCGAAATCGGCAAGGGAACCACCATTCGCATCACACTCAAACGCCACTTCGCCTGATGAACTCCTCGCCGGCACATACGCAACCCGCAGTGCCTGCGGCGGATTCGGTGTCCGGAACTCCGGACGCACCGGCCCGGACGGGATATGTCCCCGGGCCGGATACGCTCCGGGCGGAAACGGACTTTGCGGGAACGAACTTTGCAAACCCGGCCTTTGCGGACGGCAGTTCCGCGCCGTTCTCCGTTGCAGCCCCTTCCGAATGGCGCGACACGACCTCCGCCGCAATTTTCGGAGCGCAGTCGACCCTCGCGGAACCCGCGCGCATTCCGCTCGCACCGCCTCCGCCGCTCGCGGAAAACGCCCTTTTCCAGAGTTTCGTGCTGCTGCTCGCCGCCACCTACGCCATGCTGCTCTACCGCAACCTGGGCGACGTGCGCACGCTGCTGGGCCGCATCTCGCGCGACGCGGCCACGGGCAAACGCTTCTCCGAGGACCCGGGCGGAAGCGGCTACTCGCGTTTCCTGAACATCGCCACCGCCATCGGCCTGCTCTTTCTGGGCGTCGCGGCGGTCAAATACGGCGACACGCTGATGCCCGGCCGGCTGGCAGCGTCCATTCCGCAGGGCGCAGCCTTGATTTTCAGCCTGCTGGTTTCGCTCGCCTCGCTGGGCATAGCCGCCTATCAGACAATCGCCGTGCGGCTGGCCGGAGCGCTGACCCTCTCGCAGCCCTTCATCGCACAGCTCATGCTGCTCAAACGCACCTGTTTCGCCCTCGGGATGATCCTCATTTCACCCCCGCTGCTGCTCTTCGCACTCTGCCCGCAGGGCACGGGCGGCGTCTGGTTCTGCATCATCGCCGTCGAATTGGCCGCAGCGGCCGCCTTATACCTCAAGGAGACATTAAACCTGTTTCTTTCCAAAAAAGTTTCGATTTTGCATTGGTTTTTGTACCTTTGCACCGTGGAAGTCTTCCCTGTCAGCCTATTATGGCTGCTTGCAGTAAGATGAAACGGCAAAGACAAACCTAAATCAATTCGCAACATTGAAAGTAAAGAGTGTATTAGTTTCGCAGCCGAGGCCCGCTGTCATCGAAAAGTCCCCGTTCTACGAATTGTCCCAGAAACACCACGTGGAAATCGCCTACCGGCCCTTCATCCGCGTAGAAGGCGTCTCCCTGAAGGAGTTCCGCGCCCAAAGGGTCGAAATACTCACGCACACGGCCGTCATATTCACATCGCGTACGACAGTCGACAGTTTTTTCCATATCTGCGAAGAGGCGCGCATCACCGTGCCCGAAACCATGAAATACATCTGCCAGACGGAGGCCGTAGCGCTCTACCTGCAGAAATACATCGTCTACCGCAAACGCAAGATCTCGTTTGCCGACGGCTCGTTCACGTCGCTCATCGAACTGATCATCAAACACAAGGAGGAGAAATTCCTGCTGGCGTTGAGCGAACCCCACAAACCCGAACTGCCGGAAACGCTCGCCAAGCTCAAACTCTCGTTCGATCCCGTCATCCTGGCCCGCACGGTCGCCGGGGATCTGGACGACGTTAAAATGGCCGACTACGACCTGCTGGCGCTCTATTCGCCCTCGGACGTGAAAACCCTCATCGAGAAGTTCGGAACCGACGGCCTGCCCGCCGTGGCGGTATTCGGCGAAGGCACGCTGCGCGCCGCCCTCGGGGCCGGAATCACCGTGCTGGCCAACGCCCCGACGCCCGAAGCCCCCTCGATGGTCAAGGCCATCGACATCTACCTGCAAAAGGTGCAGAAAGGCGAGGAGATCGAGCCGGTGGAACTGGTGACCGACGCCCGCAAGGAAGAGTTCATCCGCAGCCAGCAGCACAAGCTGGCCAAGAAGGGCCGCACGCGCCGTCCGACCACGGAATCCCGTAAATAAGGGCCGCAAGCCCCCTGCCGCCATGTCCGCACACTCGCTACCCCGCACCGAAAGGCTCCGTTCGCTCGGGGCCGTGCGCCGTCTGTTCGAGAGCGGCGAAAGCGGCTTCATCTTCCCGTTCCGCTACGTGTGGTTCGCGGAGCCCGACACCGAGCAATCGGTCGAGGTGCTCTTTTCCGTCCCCAAAAAGTTCCACAAACGGGCCAACAAACGCAACCTCGTGCGCCGCCGCACGAAGGAGGCCTACCGCCTGCAAAAGCAGATTCTGCACGACGGACGGCCGGTCAACCTGGACCTGGCGCTGATCTACTCGTCGAAGGAGACGCTGCCTTATAAAACCGTCGCAAATGCAGTCCGCAGGATTCTGGAATCGGTCGTGGAGCATCTTTAAACAGGCCTGCGCCCTGCCGCTGATCGGACTGGTGAAGTTCTACCAGCTCTGCATCTCGCCCTTCACGCCCCCGTCGTGCCGGTTCACCCCCACCTGCTCGCAGTATGCGCTCGAGGCGTTGCGCAAATACGGCCCCCTGAAAGGACTGTGGCTCGCCCTGCGGCGGCTGTCGAAGTGCCATCCGTGGGGCGGCAGCGGCTACGACCCCGTGCCGTAGCGCAAAAACGGCCGGCCGACCGGCCCCCTCCTTCCGAAGAGTCGCGTCACCATTTGCTTTTGAACCCATTTTCCTTCCGGCAATAAAGATCATATCCTTTTCGGAGAAAAACAATCCCGACCCTGACGATCAGGGTCGGGATTCCGCCTTTAAACAGAACGATTCGGCCCGGACGGACAGATCAATCGTGCAGGTCGTCGCACCGCTCGGCCGCGGACTCGAATTCGAGCGTCGCATGGGAGATTCCGGCATGGTTCAGGAGGTCTTTCAGATCGTGTTTCACCTCCTCCATACGGGACAGGCTTTCGAGCACGACATGGGCCGTCAGGGCGTTTTCCGTCGTACTGATAGCCCAGACATGGATGTGGTGAACGGCCTTCACGCCCGGAACGTCCGTCATCTTCCGCCCGATTGCGGCCACGTCGATCTCCCCGGGAACGCCGTCGAGCGACAGACGCAGGCTGTCGCGCGTCAGCGACCAGACCGACGCCACGATTACCGCGGCGACGACCAGTCCCACGACAGGGTCGACGATCGTCCAGCCCGTCCACGAGATCACGAGTCCCGAAACGAGCACCCCGACCGACACCAGCGCATCGGCGGCCATGTGCAGATATGCGCCCTTGACATTCAGATCACGGTCCTTGTCCTTCAGAAACAGCCACGCCGTGAAGCCGTTGATCGCCACCCCGACGCCCGCCGTCCAGGCGATGGCGCCGCCTTCGACCGGCGCGGGATGCAGCATGCGGCCGATGCTCTCGGCGACGATAACCCCCACGGCGATCAGCAGGATCACCGAGTTCAACAGTGAAATCAGCACCGTGCTTTTCTTGTAGCCGTAGGTGTAGCGGGGCGTAGCCTGCGCCTGCGCCAGCCGGAAGGCCAGCATGGCCAGCAGCAGGCTGGCGACGTCGGAAAGGTTGTGCCCGGCATCGGACAGCAGGCCCATCGAGCCGTAGGAGAGGCCGACGGCGAATTCGACGACGACGAAAGCCACGTTGAGCGCAATGCCCAGAATGAAGGCCTTGTTGAGCGACGTAACCGTGCGCTCGTGGTGATGGTGTTCGTGTGTCATGGCTGCGGATCGGTTATGGTGTCCTTGATTTCGGAGAGTTCGACCAGTTTGTTGACGATGGCGTAGATCGTAAGTCCCGCCGCGGAGTGAATTTGCAGTTTCGCGGCAATGTTGCGGCGGTGGGTGATCACGGTATGGGCCGAGATGCAGAGCGCATCGGCGATCTGTTTGTTGGTCATGCCCTTTACCACGCAGACGATGATCTCCTTTTCACGGGCGCTCAACGGCTCGGGTTTCCCCGTGCGGGGACCCGCCGCCGCCAGCCGCTCGACGGCCGGGATGAAGAGTTCGTCCTCCACGGCGTTGTGCGAGGCGAGTTCGTGCTCGCAGTTGAAGATGTCGAACAGCACGCCGTTGAGTTCGTTCGAGCTGCCCGAAGGGTAGTATTTGATGATGATATTCTTCAGCTCGCGCAGCTTGATATCAATCTGGTCGTGCTGGCGGCGGAAGATGTCGATCGAATAGGCCGTGTTCTTCTCGCCCGAGAGCAGCGACTCGACATACGGAAAAACGGTCTGCTCCTCGTAGGACATGTGGCGCTGCACTTCGGCGGCATACTCGTCGAAAAAGCGCATGATGGCGAACGAAACGTCGCTTAGGGCGCAGTCGACCGCCTCGATCAGTTTCCGCCGGATGGCCGGAAGCCGGAAGTCCAGGAAATAGCCGTGGGAGTTGTGCAGATAGTCGGTCAGCGAACGGACCGAGACCTCGCCGGCCAGCTCCGCGCCGTTGCCGAAGTTCATCAGCATGTTCACCACGGCGAGGAACGTCGCGGCGTCCACCCTGCTCTCGGCGCACACCTCGGCGATGGTCTTGTCGCCGAATCCCAGCGCAATGCCGAAACGGCTCATCACCTGCAACACGGCATAGCGGTCGCAGACCAGATCGCACATCCGGTCGTCACCCGCATATCCACCATTTTTATACATAGACAACGTGAATCCGGTGCATCGGATTGAATTTTTTTCGCCCGGATTTCAAACATGGAATGCACCGGATTCCCGTTACAGCGCCTACCGCGCCGGTTCCATATTGACAATCCTCCCCAATCCCCCTTTGCCAAGGGGGACTTATACCTGCCATCAGGTATTCATTTCGACGCCACAAAGATATGCGGACAAGCGCCGTGCCGCAATACCTAAAAAAGGGTATTTTCAGCGGCGTCCGATATCCACGTAGGTCGTCTGCAACATCGTGCGCCCCACGTCGAGCAGTTCGGGATTCGTCTCCGTCACGGCACGGCCGCCCGTCGCGTCCCACACCGCCTCGCCCGAGGCGTCGACCACGCCGAAACCGTCGTTGAAGGCGTAGTAGGCGAACTTACGGGGGGGGGTCGGTGCGAAAATGTCCTTGCTGTAATCGAAATCGTCGTGCGGAACGCCCAGTTGGGCGAGCAGCGTCGCGGCAATGTCGATCTGCGAGGCGTAGTCCTCCACCACACGCGGCCGGGCGACGGCCCCGCCCGTCCAGATCATCGGAATGCGGTGGCGCAGCGGTTCGTTGTAGGCCAGCGTCCGCGGGTAGGGATAGCCGTGGTCGGCGACCAGCACGACGAGCAGGTTTTCCCACGCGGGCGAAGCCTTCAGACGGTCGATCATCTTCCCCACGCAGTCGTCCGAAAAGGCCATTGCGTTCAGCACCCGGTCATCGAACTTCGCATAGGGGACGTCGAAGGGCGTATGGCTGCTCAACGTCAGCAGTCCCGCGAGAAACGGCTCGCGGGATTCGCTCAACGCGATCACGCGGTCGGCGAACCAGTCGCACATCAGCCGATCGTCGTAGCCCCAGTCCGAAGCCGGGGCGTCGAAGCGCAGGTCCTTCTGCCAGATCAGCTCCTGCCATCCCGTGGCGTACATGTAGGAGGCCTGGTTGGTGAAATTGAGGTCGCCGCCGTAGGCGAAACTCGTCTTATACCCCTCTCCCGCGAGCGAACGCGCCACCGAGGGCAGGTTGCGGCTCTTGGCCGGGAGTTTCATAATCGACATGCGCGTCTGCGCCGGGAATCCGCTCAAAATCGCCACCTCGCCGCGGTCGGTGCGGAACGAATTGGCGAAGAAATTCTCGAACCAGACGCCCTCGCGTTTCAGCCGTTGCATGTTGGGCATGACGGGTTCTCCGTCGACCTCGGCGTCCATCACCGTCCGGGCGAAGCTCTCCAGAATGACGATCACCACATTGGGCCGCAGCGTGTCGAGCACCCGCTCCGTGGGTCCCGCAGCCGGACCGTTGCCCCGCAGGGCGTCGAACTTCGCGGCCCGCGTCTCTTCGTCGAAGAAGGGGTATTCGCCGGCATAGTCGGCACGGTCGCCGAGACTGGACAGGAACGAGAAAACGGGGTTCGTGGCCGCATGGTTCAGAAACGGCACGGGGCTGAAATAGACCTTCGAAACATTGGCCACCGAGGCCCCCAGCCCGCCGCGGATCGCCAGGAAGTCGAATCCTGCGAGCACGACGACGACGAGACTTCCGGGCAGGGCCAGCCGCCAGCCGACGGGACGTCCGTCGAAAATGCGCAGGATGCGACAGTAGGCCCAGAGCATCGGCGCGGCATACGCGGCGGCCAGCAGCGTCTGCCGCACGCCGAGCCAGAAATCGACGCTCGCCATCGCCTCCTCGGGATCGGAGAGGTAGATCAGCACCGTCGCATCAATGCGGAACCCCCAATGCTCGTACAGCGCGACGTCGACGGCGAAGATCACGGCCGTCACCACGGCGATCAGCGCAAAATAGGCAGTCAGCACGCCCCGCCACACCCGTTCCGGGATACGCACCCACAGCGAGAGAAGCACGGCCAGGAGAGGCAGCGCGGTGACATAACCCGCGACGGTCATGTCGAGCGTCAGCCCGTGCCACAGCACCTCCGTCCAGCCCCCGAAACCCGCCCCGGCCGCCTCTGCGGCATACCACGCCATAAAGACGGGTTTCTGCACGGCCATCGCGAGGACGGTCGCACAGAACACGGCAACGAGGAAAGCGAGTTTTCGGCGCATTACTTACTCCTATTTTTTGATTTCAGACAGGGTGGTTTCGGGCATCGCGCCGCACGGGACGGATGGGCAGTGCCGAAGTACGCCCCAATCGTCACGCGCAAGGGATGTGCGGAAATAGCCGCATAAAACCGAAAAACTATATTTTTTCGCCGTAGGCCAGATCTCCCGCATCTCCGATGCCGGGAACGATGTAGGAGCGCGAAGTCAGCTCCTCGTCGACGACGGCCGTCCAGATCGTGGTGGTCTGCCGCGGCATGTTCTTCATGGCATAGTCAAGCCCCTGCTCACTGGCGACGACCGCGGCGACATGGGTATGGGCCGGCGTACCGCCCTTCTCGCACAAGGCGTTGTAGGTCAGCACGAGCGACGATCCGGTGGCCAGCATCGGATCGACCAGCAGCAATGTCTTGCCTTCGAGGCTTCCGCACGAGATGTACTCGACCTTCACGGTGAACTTGCCGTCCTTGGTGCTCTTGCGATAGGCCGAGACGAAGGCGTTCTGGGCGTCGTCGAAGTAGTTGAGAAACCCCTGATGATAGGGAAGTCCCGCACGGAGAATCGTCGCCACCACGATCTGCTCGTCGATCATCTCGACGGTGGCTTCACCCAGCGGCGTCTCGACAACGCACGGTTTGTAGCTGAACGCTTTCGATATTTCGTAGGCCGTGATCTCGCCGATGCGCTCCATGTTGCGGCGGAAACGCATCGAATCCCGCTGAATCCGCTTGTCGCGGATTTCTGCGATGAATTTGTTGAGAACGGTGTTCTGCTGGGAGAGGATATGCAACGTCATGGTTGAGTGGGTTTGGTTGGTTGTCAGTAGAGGAAATTGTTGAACGGATAACGCCCGGCGTGAATCTCGCGCACCATGCCGTACAGATCCGAGCGGAATTTTTCCAGATTGGTCTTCGCCAGCGCCGAGAGGAAGATGCAGGGCGTGTTGGCCCGTGCGATCCAGCTCTTTTTAAGCTCCTCCAGCGAGAGGTTCTCGCGCGTGGCAGGCGTCAGGTCGTCCTCCTCCTTCTCGATATAAGTATAGGCGTCGACCTTGTTGAAAACCAGATAGACGGGTTTGTCGCCCGCGCCGATCTCCTGCAGGGTCTGCTTCACCACGGCGATCTGCTCCTCGAACTGCGGGTGCGAAATGTCCACCACATGAACCAGCAGGTCGGCTTCGCGAACCTCGTCCAGCGTCGATTTGAACGACTCGATCAGTTCCGTAGGCAGTTTGCGGATAAAGCCCACCGTGTCCGAAAGCAGGAAGGGCAGATTGTCGAAAACCACCTTGCGGACCGTGGTGTCGAGCGTGGCGAAGAGCTTGTTCTCGGCGAAAACCTCGCTTTTCGAAATCAGGTTCATCAGCGTCGATTTGCCCACGTTGGTATATCCCACCAGCGCCACGCGCACCAGCTGTCCGCGGTTGGAGCGCTGCACGGCCATCTGGCTGTCGATCTTTTTGAGATCCTCCTTCAATTTCGAGATGCGGTTGCGTACGATACGGCGGTCGGTTTCGATCTCGCGTTCGCCGGCGCC
>OGML01001060.1_pt1 | contig 25631 bp, 7 predicted proteins | sample 1572951 | NCBI WGS metagenome assembly OGML01 (sample SAMEA2581883, study PRJEB24529) | metagenome | biome: Human gut stool | place: China | collected 2011 | reverse complement strand
TTGATAATTTTGTAACTAGATAAATTATGATTAAAGATATAGATATTAGTCATTATTATAAAAAGTTTATTGAAACTTCTAATGACGATATGGCAAAATACAATAAAGAACTTGAAGTTATAAATAAGATGAAAGCCGATTGTCGTGCTTATATTAAAAGTAAAAATCAAGTTATTAAAGATGATTTAAAAATTAATCTTAATGAATATGGGTTTCAATTTCTTAATGATAATGTTGAATTAATTAATAAGTTAGAGCAATTAATTAATAATCAACTTAGTTATACAGTTGGAGAAAGACGTATTGTTCTTCTCCAACTTTTGCGTTATTGTAACTTAGCTAAAAAAGCAAACGATTATATTATTGCTCTTAAACTTGCTACAAGACGTTCTGAATTAAGTCTTTCTGATTATAAAAAGTACATTCATAGGTATTATAGTTATGGTGTTCATAAATGTGTTCTTGAAGGCTACGCTTATCACTTTAAATATGAAATTGGTGATTTAGTTATTAATTTTTGGAGATATAGAGATAAACCTAGAGATACTTATGTTGATTGGAACGCTACTAGACTTAAAAAACAAGAAATTATTGATGCTGGTCTTAAACCTTATGATAAAGAAGAAGCAGAGATATATAAAATTCGTGGACTTAAATATGATGGTATTCCTTATGTAGTTTATAAAACTAATAAAGAGTTTTATGAAATACAACTTATTAATAATGGAACTCATAGTTATAGTGCTATTAAATTTAAATATGCTAATTATATTAATAGAGAGCTTCGTGGTAAAGATGCTAAACAACTTAATTCTGAATGTAAAACTGTTGATGATATTTTTAATCTTAAACTAGGATTAAGAAGTAAACTTCTTGTTTATCTTGAACGAGAACCTAATGCTCCATTTAAATATATTAGAAATGTTAATCAACAAAAGTATGAACGTGGAGCACATAATAATGGTAATAAAACTAGATATAAAAACTAATATTATGGCAAATAATAAAACGATTACGATAGAACATATTATTGGTAAACTTGATAATGATTTCAATCCAGATAATAGTGATTGGATTCCTAGAGTTCCTGCTTGGTGTGTTGATGCTATGAATGAACTTAAAGTTCTTCGTAAAGTTGATAAGAAAATGAAACTAACCGTCATTAATAAGATAGCTAAAAGTAAATGTTGTCTTATTGATGACGGTCTTAAAGTATATGATAGTAATGGTTGTGAAGTACCTAGAGCTGATGGTAGTAAATATAGATGTGGTGATACTGAATCTGCTCCATCCTCTACGGGGGGTCAAGCGGAGGACGAAAGTCCGGAGCGTGCTACTAATAAAGACTATCTTGGTATGCCTGATGATTGTTGTCCTAATGGTTCTAGAACTAGAGAGGTTATTGATACTGGTAAAATAGGATGTAATCCTGTTGTTTATACACTTCATAATAATACTGAATGTCCTAGATGCCAACATGAAGTACATTCTCATTGTCAGACCCCCCGTGGAGGATATGATAAGTCAAATCATAACTATATTCTTATTGGAGGTAATACTATTGAACTTAATTTTAATGATACTTGTATAACAGTTGTTTATAAAGATATTGAAACTCAATATAGTGATAATTATCATTGTGAAGTTCCTGTTATACCTGCTAATGGTAAATTAATTCAAGGTCTTGCTTATTATTGTATGGCTCGTATGCTTATGAGAGGATATAAACATCCTGTATTTAATCTTTCTGCTAGTCAATATGGAACTAATCCTTTCTATCTATGGGAAAGTATGAAGAAAGATATTAAGACTAGTATTTTATTAGATGAACAAAGTGATGATGATAGTGGTTGGAATGAGTTCTTTTATAACTTTACTTTTCCTAAATAATTATGAATATACAAAAGAAACTTAGTCTTAATAAACATCCTGGCGATTGCGTTCCTTATTCATTAGTTGCTGCTAAAAATGTTAAAGTAAGTAATGATGGAAGGGTGATTGTTAATGAAGAAGGGCTTGAAGATTGTAAAGTAATTGCTAACGCTATTCATGAAGATGGTATTAATAATTTTAAAATAGTTGGTGTTATTCCTACTAGTATTGAACTTATTTTATTTGTTGTTAATATTGATTCTAATGAGTCTTATATTTATAGATATAATGAACAAGCTGATAATTGTTATAGAGTAAATAGTAATTGGAAATATAATGGTGGAAAAATTAAAGGAACATATACTTATAATGTTAAAAATCATCTTATTATAGCTATTGCAGAAAGTAATGCTTCAGTTGATGTTCCTCTTAAAACTATTAATATTGATTTAGATTCTGACCGTCCCGATTCTGAAATGTCTATTATTCCTCAAATAACATTGCCTACTATTAGTAATCTAAACTATGTTAGTGGTGGTGCTTATAAAGGATTTTATTTTCTATTTATTCGTTATAAAATTGATAAAACTAATTATACTAAATGGTATAGTATTGGATTTCCTATTTTTAATGATGTTATAATACCACAAGTTATTAATAAAGTTTGTTTTAGAAAAACTAATGTTTATGAACCGAAAGATGAACCAAACGGTTATTGTTATGGTAATACAGATTCATTTAGTGATTCTAAAGATATATGTAATCAAACTTTTGAAATAAATATTAGTGGAGGTCGTTCTGGTCTTTATCAACTTGGTTTTATTGTATGTAAAAAAGATAGTACTCAAGCGTTTAGAACAGATGATTTAAATAATAATATTTTTAAATTTAGTAGAGATGTTCTTGTTGAATATAATGTTGCTGATTTAACTACTGACTATTATAATTATTATAATGTTGGTAATATCATTAATTATAAGAATAGAATATATATTGCTAATTATAATGAAAAAACTGATAACGATGATAGAACTTTAAATAATGGTAAAACATTAGAAGAGGCTGTTAAAGATATTACTATTAAACTTCGTAATAAAGCTGTTAATGCTTATTATAATGATTATACCACTGTTAATGCAGTTAGTGAAAAAGGTCCTTATTTTAAAATGGCTAGCCTTCAAATTACTGGTACTGCTGATTGGCAAATTAAAGATATTGATAAAGTATTTAATAATAATCAATATCCTTTTCGTACTTTTAAAACATTATTTAATGATACTGTTATTCAAGGTATTGCAGCTCATGAATATTTAAAAATTAATTATAATACTAAAATAAAAGTAGGTAGTAGAGATAGCCATAATCTTAAAGAATATCTTGCTTGTCATTGTTTTATTATTCCTACAAGTTATAAATATGAAAATAACCAATCTGTTTATACTTTACCTAGTACAGTTAAAATAGCTTGTTATGTTTATAACGGTGTTGGATTTACAGAAGATGCTGTATTTACTAGTGGACAAGTATTATTTGGTGATACTATATTTGATATTGATAATTGTAAAATGAAAATTACTCATTCTACTATTGAACCTAGTTATGATTTTAATGAACGTAAAAAGAACGATACTCTTATTCCGGGAGAAGTATATAACTTTTTTATTCATTTTGTTGATAAATATGGTGATGCTAGTAGAGGATATAAATTGTCAAATAAAGATAAGTATATAAATAATATTGTTAATGATGGTTCTCATTGTACTATAATTACTTTTAATTGGAATAATCAAGATAATGGTAATATTCCATATTGGGCTGTTATTAGTGGAGATATTCCAATATCTAGTATTAGTGCTAATATTAAAAGATATATTGCTAATCATAAAATTGTAGTTTATACTGCTGAACCAATAAATAATCCTACTACTAATATATTACTTAATAGCTCTGGTGAACTTGAAGCTACTAATAAAGATGAACTATATACTCTTATATCTAATTACTTTATTGATTATCAAGATAAAGATAAATATAATGATTTATATGTTTATCAAGTTATAAATAGTGGTAGTTATACTCCTTGTAGTAATCAAGTAATAGGTGCTATTGGTGTTGATAATGAAGCTAAATTTGGTTATTATGAAAATATTAATGGCGATGAACTATTTAGAATACCTGATTTGATATTTGATTCTGAAGTTGTTGGTGGTGAACATACTAGAGATTTTGTGTATAATATGAATAATACTTTTAATAAGTTTTATATTCGTGCTAATATTGATACTACTTTATGGAATCAAATTAAAGAACTTGGTTATATTGGATGGTTTATTAGTTATGAGAAAGTTGAACCTATTACTAGATATACCGGATTATTAACTAGAAAAGATTATTGTAATATAGCTAGTAATGTTACTTGGCAAGATGGTAGTTGGGGTACTAAACCTGGTTTTGTAGCTAATAATTTTACTAGTGATAAATGTTATTTATATAGTGGTCGATTTGATATTGATGATAGTATTAAATATGATTTTAATATTATTCGTATTGATGGTAAATGTAAATTTAAACCTTATAAAGAGAAACATGATGTAATTGATATGGTAGTTAATACTACCTATCCTTATAGTTATAATATGCCAGTTATAGGTGTTATTAGTAGAAATGAATATAAACCTATTAATAATTATAAATTAGTAGTTGCTGATAGTGTTACTGATAGTAGAGCTGGAAAAGGAACTGCTCTTGAAATGGACGATTATAAGGAATTACTACTTGATGCTGAAACTATGTTTCTTGCAACAGTTCTTAATTGTACTAAAAATATTTATACTAGCAAAGAAAAAGAACTTGTAAGACTTAATGACGTTTGCTATAATGGTGGAACTTATTCTATTGAACATGGATATAATGGTAGAATGACTTATGATGGTGTTCTTATTTATAATGATAATGGAGTTATAATGAACGAAGGTAATTATAAATTATATACTCCTACTAATAATCAATATTATTATAGTGGTGATGAACCATCTTGGTTTGATATTCCATTTAATGTTTATGTTCAATTTCCTTTATATAATGATAAATTCTTTGAAAGTAAATGTTTTAATAATGAACCCAGTAAGATAGCTTTTAGTATTAAAGAAGAAACTGATAAAAAAAGTGTTGCTTTTGGTACATTTGTAGAACCTAAGAATAGTGTTGATTTATTTAAAGACCCTATTGGAAATGTTGACCAATATGTTCCTAAATTGTTAACTCAATATCGTAATGATATTATTAATATTACTCGTTTTGATAAAACTATAAGACGTAGTAATGTTATTCAAGATGAAAGTGAAGTTAACGCTTGGAGAATATTTCCTATTGAAGGTTATAAAAATATTACTGAAAATAAAGGAAGTATAACTAATTTAGTTGGAATTGGATATTATCTTTTAGTTCATACTCAACATAGTATGTTTATGTTTGATATAAGTGCTGCACTTAAAACTAGAGATGAAAATGTTCAATTATATCAACCAGATGCTTTTGAAGTTAATTATAAAGAAGTATTTACTAGTGATAAAGGTTATGGTGGACTGCAAGATGATTTAGCATATATAGTCGGAGAATTTGGTTATATTTTTTATAATGATGATTTTCATAAACTTTATCAATTTGATGATGGTCAACTTAAAATAATGGATGAAGATATTAAATTATGGCTAGATAAATATCATCCTAATAAAGTTAGATTTGCTCATGATAAATTTAATAATCGTATTCTAATTAAGTTTGATTATACTTATAATAATGTTAATCCTAATACAAAAGAATCTATTATTGAAAGTCATAATGAAGTTATTAGTTTTAATTATAAAATAGGTAGTTTTATTAGTCTGCATGATTATTATTTTAACAATGCTTGGTCTACTAAAACTAAATGTTATTTTCAAACTAAGCATAATGATGATAGACTTAATTGCCCTCTTCATGTATTTACTAATGAATATAATTATGGTAGATTTAATACTCATATGGGTGATGATAGTAGAAGTTTATATTTAGTATCTAAACAAGAAGTTGGTGATGAACCTATATTAGTTCATAATAGTTATATTGATATTATAGTTAATGAATCTTATGAACTTATTAAATTTCTTGAATTTATTAAATATAAAGTTCGTAAAATATATATTCCTATTTATAGTAATAATATTAATAATCCTGTTGATTTAAGAGAACATCCTTATGCTGGTGATATACTTCGTATATTTAATGAAGATAATGATACTAATGATATAGATATTAATATTGATAAACTTAATGAATTTAATAAATATAAAAAACCGTGGTATGAACTTACTCAATATAACTTTAATTATTTTCGTAATACAATTAAAGAACATCCAAATACAGTAAGTGATAAACTTCGTAGAGTATATGGTAATTATTTTGTAATTCGTTTCATATTTAATAATTCAGATAATAAGCGCATTGAATTTGAAAGTCTTGAATGTGCTCAAACTCAATTTAGAAAATTATGATACAGTATAGAGATAGACAAAGACAAAAAGCTTTTATTGGTGCTATTATTGGTGCAGCTGCTAGTATTGCTGGTGGTATAATTAAAGGTAATAAGCAAAAGAAAGCTCAAGAAAAAGCTCAAGCTGAAGCTCAAGCTGCACAAGACCATAAAGATGCTTTACAAAATGCTCAAGCTTTAACTAGTGCTTATGCTAATCAAGATTATGTTGGTCAATATAATGATAAGCTTACTCTTAAATGTGGAGGTAGAGTTCGACGTAAAGCTGGTTTCGGTACTGAATTTGCTGATGCTCTTCCCGGTTTAGGTAATCTTGCTAGTTCTATTACAGGAGTTCAAGGACTTGGTGAATTAGGTACCGCAATAAGTCAAGGTATTTCTGCTAATCAACAAATTAATGAAAATAAACGTATTGCTCAAGAAGCTGAGCAACGTAAACAACTTCAAGCTGGTCAACAGCAACTTAATATTACTTCTGATAAAATGACTAATCCAATGACTATGTATCAGCGTTCTAGTTTTATTAATAAATATAAATGTGGTGGACGTAGAAAAGCATGGATTGGTGCTGCTATTGGTGCTGCCGGAAGTTTAATTGGTGGTATGTTTGGTAGTAAAGGACAACAACCAATTCAAGTTAAACAAGCTGACCAAGCTAGTTATAGTGCTCCTAAAACTGGTCTTGAACGTCCTGAATGGATTACTAATGGTACTGTTCAACAACCTGTTATGCCTCAATCAGTATATCGAGATAGGCTAAATGTATATCGCTGTGGCGGTCATAAACGCTAGTCTTTTGCTCTCTGTTGAATTATTATATATAGGTATGAACTATTAATCGACTGATAGGCTATCGTTCAGCAGAGAGCCTTAAAATCAATCAAATTATAATTTCTCATTATATTATATAAAATGCCTAGAAAAGATAAAGTTATTTATATAAGTAATTTACCTAGTACATTTAGAGGTAATGTTACTCGTAATGGAAGATTTATTCAAAATGGTATTCCTCCACTTGGTGGAGCTTATGATAAAGTTGCTAAATCTACTGGTTTAATAAGACTTGGTAATGAATTTCTCTATAATGGTATAAACAATTTAGTATCTAAAGATAATAGAGAAAAATTAATGAATAATACTGCTGGTAGACTTATTAATTATGTTAAAGATTTTAATAAAGAATCTCTACCTAGTGATGATGAACTTGGACCAACATTTCCATTTAATATTATTCAAACTACTAGAAGTAATGGAAAAAAGCTTCCTCAAAAGCAATATGCTGTTGGTGGTAAAATACCAAATGTAGTTGCTGGTGGTATTGCTCAACCTCTTGGTAATAATTTCTTTTATATGAATGGAAGAAAACATAGTCAAGGTGGTATTGATATTGGTCCTAGTGATAAAACTGGTATTGAAGTAGAAGATGGTGAAGTTGTTGAAACTAATGGAAATGAACTTAAAGTTTATTCTGCACAACCTATTATTAATGGTGTTAGTCCTGCTAAATTAGTTATGGGTGGAGCTAATCCTAATAAAGTATTTAAAGCTCAAGAAGATTTTAAAGATAGAAATAGAATTAATGATGATGGTACTAAATATAAAGAAGGTGGTAAAATTTATCAAGCACCTAATGAATACAAAAGACAAATCGCTGAAAGTGGTTCGATAATTATTGGTGGTTATCCTACAATAGCTGGTAATAGAAATTATAAATTTATTAAAGGTCTAACTAAAGCTTCTAGAATAGGTAGAACTGCTACTAATTTTATTAATTTAGGTAGACAAAAAATTTATGATTTAGCTAATAAAATTGATAATACTTGGATTAATCAAGGAATTAAAGAAGTTTATAGAACAACTATTGGTAAACATGGTAGTAATCTTCCTAGAACTATTGATTATATAAATAAAAATAATATAAATGAAAATAAAAAAGCTATGGGTGGATTAAGTAGAGATAAAGATTATGGTTCTAAAAAGAAACCTTATCCTAGTGTAGCTAAAAAAGATTTTGCTGGTGGACATAGAAGTTATCCTATTCCTACAAAAGCAGATGCTGTTGACGCTTTAAGACTTGCGGGATTACATGGGCGTAGCGATGTTAAAGCTAAAGTTTATAATAAATATCCTGAACTTAGAAAAAAAGGCAATACAGGATTAATTGTAAGTATTAGTGGTAATGTTAAGAATGGATTAATTCATTCTCCATCCTCTACGGGGGGTCTACATGATAAATTTGCTGTTGGTGGAAAACGGATTAATCGTCATGGAAGAACTTGGGAATATGATGAACAAATTGGAGCTTATGTTCCTATTACTAATAGAACTATTAATAGAACTTCTGCTTATCCTATTAATAAATCTGCTAGAGGAGAAACTATTGTTGGTAGTGATTATACTTTTAGAAATGGAAGATGGTCTAAAAATAGTATTACAAATAATAATGTAAATACTAATACTAATAAATCTAATATTGATAATGGTAATCGTCGTCCTCAATATTATGCAGAACGTAGACTTCCTTTATTTGAAGATGGTGCTGGAATTACTAGTGGTTTAGTTAGAGCTGGTTGGAGCCATGGAAATAATAAAGATATTAGTACAAATAATACTAATATTTCAAGTTTACCTACAACTAAATCTAGTGAGAAGACTCCCCGTGGAGGAAGAAGTAAGTCAAGTCAATCAACTCAATCTGTTCCTACTAAAACACCTCCTACTGCTGTTTATAATCGTAATCTACCTAAAGTAGAAGCTAATATTCCAACTACTTTACCTGTTTCTACTAGTACACCTGCTAAAGGAACTACATCTTCCGATGGTAAAGGACAAGGTAGATTTAAAAATCTTACTACTGCTGATTGGATTGGTTTAGGTAGTAATGTTGCTGGCAGTTTAGCTAGTTATTTTGCTAGTAAAAGAGCTATTAATAAAATGAGAGGTCCGGGTCAACCTACTCTTATTAGCGCTAATAAACTTAAAACTAAATACAATATTAATCCTCAACTTGATAGAATTAGAGAAGATAAATTTGAAGCTTATCGTGATATTGATTCTAATACAGCTAGTAGTCGTGTAAGTTTAGCTCGTAAGCAACGAGTTCGTAATGCTGCTGGTCAAGCTGCTAATGAACTTTATGGTAATAAAGAAAATATAGAAACTAATCTTATTAATCAAGATAGACGTAATCAGCAAAGTGTTCGTCAATTTAATGCTCAACAATACAATCAATATATAGATAGAAAAGCAGCATTTGATAATGGTATTAGAGAAGCTAAAGTAACTAATATTAATAATTTATTTAGTGGAATTAATGCTGGTATTCAAGATATGATTAGTAGATATGAAAATCGTAAAGCTTTAAATAATACTATTGGTGCTATGAGAGCATCTGCTCCTAATGTAGATGATAGAATTATGAGAGATGCTGGAGTTGATTATGATGAATTTATTATTCGTAAACGTAGAAAACTTGGAGGAAAACAATCATGCCGATAAACTTTTATACTCCTACTTTTAGACAACAAGTTAATCCTATTGACTTAAATGTCTTAGCTAGAACTTATAATACTCTTGAACAAGGACATCAACAAGCTATTCAAACTAAATCTCAGATTGATGCTCAACTTGCTCAATTAGATTTAAATGAAGCTGAAGATGCTTGGCGTCAAGAACAACTTAATAAAGTTCGTAATGCTCTTACTGAAAATATGCAGTATGGTAATGCGTATTCTAGTCTTGATGATATAGTTGGAACTTATGGAGATATAACTTCAAGTCCTGGAATGATTGGTCGTTTACGCGCTCAACAAGATTATAAAGCTTATATGGATAATCTTGATAAACGTACTGATTTATCTGAAGATTATAAGAATTATTATCGTACAGTTAATAAATATAATTATCAAGATATAACTGATAAGAATGGTAATGTTATTGGTGGAAGTAAATGGACTCCTATTGATAAAGAAGTTTCTGAAATTCCTATGAATCAAATACTTAATCAAGCACTTCAATGGGCTGCTAAAGAACAAGGCGGTGGTAGTCAAACAAGATGGCTTGATGCTAACGGTAAAGTTACTGATGATATTACTAAATCTGTTACAGGAGAAATTTATTCTCATACTAAAGGTGATTGGCAAAGGTTAAGTAAAGCTAAACTTGCTGAAGCTGTTAAAGCTGTTATTGAAAATACTCCTGGCGCTAAAGCTAGTCTTGAACAAGATTATAAAATTGCTAAATGGAAATATGATCAAAATGGAAGTAATCCTGATATAACAGATAAAAATGGTATTCTACTTACTCCTGAACAATATCTTGCTAAACGTATTGACCCTTTCTATAATGCTGCAACTTTTTATAATCAAGATAGTAATACTACTTATGGTGAAGCATGGAAAGCTCAATTAGCTTTAGCTAAACAAGCTGGATTAGGAAGTGCAAATCAAAGAAAACAAGCTATTGATAATTTAACTTATAAAGGTACTCCTGTTCGTATTGATAATTTTATGCCTGCTCAAGCTCAAGCCGAAATTACTAGTAATAGACAATCAATAGCTGGATTACTTAACAAATATAATTCTGATATTAATATTGATTTAGCAACTGCTAACCCAGATGATATTAGAACTAGTATCATGACTAATATTACTAGCCCATCTGATAGAGCATATGCTCTAAGTTATCTTAATGATATTATTGATAATCAAGAATATATTAATAGTCTTAAAGTTGGTAAATCGCAAGATAGCATTGACGGATTTGATACATATAATTCTATTATTAGTTTAAGTGATTTACCTAATAATAAATATTCTGATACATATAGTAAATATGTTAATCAGATATTTGGAGATAGTAGTTCTATTAGACAATACTTTAATAATGATGATGTTTATAACTCATTTATTAATGCTCTTGGTGGAGAGAAAAAAGCAATTAGTCTTGGAATAAGATTTGGTTCTGATGGTAATGGTTATAGATATGCTGAATTACCTAAAGATTATCATAAATCTATTTATAGTTTTGGTAAAGCTGTTAAAGAAGCTGAAGATACTAGAAATCCTTTAAATGCTTTTCTTAATTCTGCTAAAACTAGATTCTTTGGTTATGGTGATAAGTTTGTTAGAGTTGATTCTAATGGTGAAGAACATCATGCTGGATTACCAACAGGTAATAAAGAACCTTATATTGGTTTAGTTAATTATGTTGATTCTCTTAAATCTAAAAATGATGCTGTTCTTGATGGTGGCAAAATAACTTCTTCTACTATTGGTATTAGTGCTTTAACTCCTGAATTAGCTGAAATTAATTTTATGATGAATGCTAATCCTGAAGAAGCTAGTAAACTTTCTGCTTATAAGAATAATAAAGAAGAACAAGCTATGATGGCTATTCGTAGTGGTATTGATTTAACTCAAGGAGAAGCTTATATTACTAGTGAAAATGGAGTATTTGAACCTATGACTTCTGAAGATAGAAAAGCTTATACTGCATATCTTAGAAGTGCTAAAGAAAATGAAATTACTCCTACTATTGTTCGTGACCCAAAAACTGGTGATGTTGGAGTTCAAATTAATATTGCTGGTTATTACGATACAGAAGGTAAACTTAAAAGAGAACCTATTACTTTACTTGTAGGTAGTGGTGCCATTGATAGTTCTATTATTCAATCTTGGAATCAAGATACTAGTTGGAAAGCTGCTGGTAAAGTAGAAAATTATTATAATGCTAATAGACCTATTTCGCTTACTAATAATGCTGCATTTACTGGAATTGATAAATTTAAATTAGTACCAAATGGTGGAGGTTTTAATTTAATTAATTCTACTAATAATCAAACTATTGGTTTAGTAAGTAAAGAAAATGCTGTTGATATTGTAGATAATTTATCTCAATGGGAACAAACTGTAACTGCTGTTAAAGCTGGTATGGCAGTAGATGAAAATGCTGTTAAAGCTATTCAACAAAATGTTGCTACTAAACTTGCTCAACTTAGTGGCAGTACAGATCCTTATGTTATTCAATATTACTATGATGAATTAACTAACAATCTATATTAATATGGATGTATTAAAGTTTCTACAAGGTGGTAACAAAACACCTAATCCTGAATATAATCCTAAAACTAAAAAGGGGGCTATACAGCCTCCTACTTTAGTTGATTACAACCCTGGCACTTCTATTAGTGACCAGGGTCGTGGTCATTTATTTAGTCGCATTGCTGGGCAATCATATAATCTTAATCAATATGATATAGATAAATATGCTCCTTATGATGTTTATGTTAATCCTGTTGATGACCCAGAAAAACTTGATAAAGAACGTGCTGTTAATCAAAGTAATTGGGAACAAGGGTTAAGAATGATTGGACAGATTGGTAATGAGATTACTGTTGGTACAGCTATTGGTTTTGCAGATTTAGCTGATGCTTTCTATAATATGGTTAGTAATAGCCCTAATGATTATCAATCTGAAATAAGTTCTGAACTTGAATCTTTAAAAGAATCTATTAATGAGCGTTTAGCTATATATAGAGAAAATCCTAATGCTGCTTTTGATATTGGAGATTTTGCTTGGTGGGCTAGTAACGCTCCTAGTATAGCTAGTTCTTTAACTCTTATGGTTCCTAGTACTGGTCTTGCTAAAGGTGTTTCTTTATTAGGTAAAGGTATAAAGTTTAATAAATTAGCTAATAAAATGGCTAATGCTATTAATATGACTCAAAAGAGTAGAGCCATTACTGGTAGAATAGCAGAGGCTGCTGCTATTGGAGTTCCTTCTCGTTATCTTGAAAATTATCAAGAAGCTAGACAAACTTATAATGATATTGAAGATTATTCTAAAACTCAACTTGCTAATATGAATGATAAACAAAGAGAAGAGTTTTATAATAATAATCCTAAATATAAAGATATGTCTGATGAAGAAGTAGCTAAAGATATTGCTAAAAATAGTGCTGATATTACTTTTGCAGAAGATTGGGCTAATGTTCTTTTTGATGTATGGCAAGTTTATAGTTTAAAAAACTTATGGAAAAATGCTTTAAGTGGTAATACAACTAGTTCTAGACTTAGAAATTTAAATACTGCATTTAATAGTAATATTGATGATGCTGCTGCAATTACTAACGCTTTAAGTAATAAAACGACTAAACAAGCAATTACTAGTACATTAAAAGATGTAGGCGATGATATTCTTCATGGTGTTAGAGCTGAATGGACAGAAGGAGTTGAAGAAGCTATTAATTATATAGCTAGTCAAGATGGTTTATATAATGGTAAAAAAGTATTTGATAAAGATATTCCTCAACAAACTATTAAAGATTATCTTCAAGACCCAATGTTATGGGAACAAGCATTTTGGGGTGCTCTTGGTGGTGTTACTTTTAGTAGTGTTATGAATAAAGCTGGAGAGTTTATTAATAAACGTCTTGATAAAGATTGGACTTCTGCTGAAAAACAAAGAGAAAACGAAATTCTTGGTCGTACTGCTACTTTTCAAGCATATCAAGAAAGACTTAATAGTATTGCTAATGGTAAAAATCCATTTATAACTATTACTGATGAAAATGGTCAACAGGTTAATCCAGATATTATTACTGGTACTGAAGAAGAACTTCGTAATATAGCTGAAAAAGAATATATGGATAATATTATTATTAATTCTATGAACGCTGGTAATTTAGGACTTCTTGAAAGTTCTATTAATAGTAAAGAATTTAATGATAGTATTACTAATAAACTTGGATTACAACAACAAGATAGTAATGAACTTATTAATAGATTTAAAACTGAAATTAATAATCTTAAAAATGAATATAATACTACTTTAAATAAAGTTAATAGACTTGGTGGCGGATTTGAAGTTGGTCGTATTATAGCTACCCAAATGGTTCATGCTCGTAATCGTCAAGAAAATTATAATAATCTTCTTAATTGGGCTAATGATGTTTTAAATCAAGATATTACAAATAATCATATTGAAGATGTTGATATTACTTCTGCTAAGAATGGTATTTATCAACATATTATTAATAGTATTCAAAGAGATATTAAAACTATTCAAGATAACGCTGCAATTAATAATTCTGTTAAACAAGAACGTATTGCTCAATTAAATGAACGATTAGATGCTATTAATAAACTTTATACTCCTATTGATATTGAAAATAAAAATGATATTCAATCAGCTATTCAACTTCAAAAACAATATAATGAAGTATTTAAAGATTTAGCAGAAGTTGTTAATGCTGAGATTAATGTTGAGGTTAATAAAAATCAACTTAATTTATCTGATGATAATATTAAATCTCGTATAACTTATCTTAATAACTTCTTTGATAGTAGTCGTAAAAAGATTGTTAATAAAGCTATGGACGATTTACGTAATGCTTATAAACAATATGGAAAAGATTATGTTAATTCTGTTATTAAAGATGCTAATAATGGTAATAAACCAAATATAGATAAAATTATTCGAGATGCTTATGCTGCACTTGATTTAAGTTCTAAAGGTAATGAACATCTTAAAAATACAATAGAACAATTAGCTGAGATTGCTGAGATTGAAAACGATGTTAATAATACTTCTAAAGAGGAAGAAGTTGCTCCTGTTAATCCTGATGTTAATGAAGTTAATGAAACTGATGTAGATGATACTAACTCATCTCAATCCTCCACGGGGAGTATAGCGGAGCGAAGCGAAGCGGTTCCTAGTGAGCCTACTAATACTGAACAACCTCAATCTCAAACTGAACAACCAATTTCTCAAGAACCTATTAGTACTCCTAAATCTAAAGTTAATAATACTCTTCCAGATGATGATTTTGAACGTGGTCAAATAGGTACTGATTTGGTTTATGAAAGTATAGCTGATTTAGAAGATTCTTTAGGACATGAATCTACTAGTAGTGATTTACTTAATGCTAGACAATCTATTATTGATAAACTTAGTCAAGTTGGATTTGAACAAACAGAAGCTAGTGATATAGTTAATAATATTATTGATGGTCTTACAGGAGGTAGTTTATATAGTTCTGTTCAAGATGATAGTACTAGACGTTTATTACTTAATGCTACTTATGCTACTGTTACAGGTAATGAACGTAATATAGAAGCTATTATGGATGATTTTGCTAATAGTGTTGATAGTGAAGGTAATACTAGAGGTAAAATTGTTAATGGTAAAGTATATCTTAGTATTGGTCAATTAGTTGAATATATAGATAGTGTTACGGGTAATAAAATTATTAAAAATTACTTGTTTAATCAAATAAAAAACTATCTTTACGCCAGCACTAATAATCAAGGTAAATATCGTGCTACTGATGAATCAACTATTAAAAAACTTAACGCTAGACAATTTGTTCAATATGTAGATGGTATTGCTAAAGAACGTCTTGAAAGACTTCAAGTTGAACATACTAATAATGTTAATCTTAAGTATATAGTAGAGAATGAAAATGTTAAAGCATTTACTTCTATTAAACAAGGTGATTATCTAGAAACTGAATATGATAGTAAGCTTAGACGTATTAATATACTTGCTAATGGTACAATTATTGGTTATATAGGAGTTCCAAATATTGATAAATTTGGTAATTATGATATGGTTAATCAAGGTTGGAAATATAATATTCATGCTGAAAATGGTCAAGTTATTTCTCCGTTTAAAGATGCTTTAATTAGTATTCTTGATGGTGATAGATTTGACGAAGAATTTATTGGTCATTTATATGAACTTGCTGTTAAAGAAGAAGTTACACAAGAAGAACTTGTTAATCTATTTAAAGAATTTGAAACTAAATATCCTGATATAGTTAGAGATTTTACTACTCCTGTTGCAAGTTTTGATTTAGCTGGGCATCTTGTTAATCTTACTAAATATATATTTAATCAACCTTATGAGAATAGTCATGAAGCTAGTATTAATCGTTGGTTTAATAATCTTCTTAATAGTTATGACCAAGCTATTACAATAGTAAAAGGTGATTTTAAAGGTAAGATTAAAGCTGTTAATGTTAAATATGGAGTTCTTAATACTATTGATGATACTAATGGTGAATGGAATGATATACAAGAAACAGTAGTTAATTATAACGAAGATATTAACAAACTTGGTGTAGTTGTACAAGGTCAAGTATATCTTAATGGAGAAAGTAAACCTACTATTATTGAAAATCTTACTACTAATGGTATGCCTGTTATTAGTATTCCAAGTAGTGATGGTACTTCTCTATATGCTTTTTGTAAACAAGTTCCATTAAATAGTAATCTACTTAAAGGTGATGCTCGACGTATTATTAATTCTATTAAGAATGAAGTTAATAATCTTTGTAGAGATTATATTAGTGGAAAAATAAGTTTTGGTGAACTTAAACAAAGTCTTGGAGATATATTTGGAAATAATAAACTTATTAACGGAGATAGAAATACTGGACTTCAAATTAGTATTAATCCTACTAATATAGGCTTTTATGTTAAAGGTGCACATTTTAATGGTAAGGATTATGCTTTTACTATTAATTCTGATGCTGGTAATTATAAACGTAATATTATTATTAATTCTCCTTATGTTGTTAATAGTGCTTTTAAAATAGGTAAAAGTTATGGTATTAATGCTAGTACTATTGATGAATTAGATAATGCTCTTCGTCCTGTTATTGATGAAATGTTTAACTATGCCCAATTTGCTATTAGTAAAGATTTTATTAATGATAGTACAAAAACTAATGATAAAACTAATAAATATATTTATCGTGAAAATGGTAAAACTATTATAAATATTGATGGTAAAACTTATAGTTATAATAGTTATCAAGATTTTATTATTAGTAATGGTTTAGTTAGAACTAAATTAGCTAATACTAATACTAATGAAACTGCTGGTAATTGGCAAATAGATATTCATTCTAAACTCGATATTACTTATGAACTTGAGGGTAGACCCCCCGTGGAGGATGGAGCAATACCTGAACAGCTATCAGAGTTCATGTTAGATGATACTCTTAATGCTATTAATTTTAATGCTTTTGAATCTGCTATAACTGCTAAGAATTTAACTCGTGGACTTAAAAAGTATTTTGCTAATGACCAAACTGCTATTGATTATATTAATGCTCTTCAAAAGATTGGTATATTGCCTAAGAATATTCAAGTTGTAGATAGTATTACTGATAATAATGGTAATCAAGTTAATGCTGTTTATCATCGTGATACAGATACTATTGAACTTAATAGTTCTGCTATTGCTGGTCAAAGAGTTTATCGAGTTGTTAATATTATACTTCATGAAAGTTTACATAGACAACTTTATACTAAATATAATACTGAACAAGCTCTTGCTTTAGTTAAACCTATTTATGATAAATTTAAGTTTTGGCTTGATACTCAGGATGATGCTACTAAAGAAAGACTTAAACCTTATCTATTTGAGAATTTTAATACAAGTGAAGCTCTTGAAGAATTTCTAGTTGAAAGTATTACTAGTAATGCTCTTATGACTGCACTTAATGAAATTAAATATGATAATAGAAAAGTTAATAAACGTAAGACTTTATTTAGTAAACTTCTTGAAGTTATTGCTGATATGTTAGGTATTAAAATTAATGAAGATAGTTTATTAGCTGCTGCTAGAGATGCTTATAAAGCTATTAAGAAAATGCCTAAAGAAAATAATCAAGAAGCTATTCAAGGAACTTTTCAATTTAAAGAAGAAACTATTAGTACAGAGCAAATTGAAAATCCTAATGAAGATAACAGTCAAGATTATAATTATAATAATGATAATCTTAATGATGGACTTGATATGTTTAGTAGTGTTGATGATGATATAGTGAATATGGCGGAATTAACTAGCCGTTTACCAATAGACCAACAGTCCGAATTTGCCACTTTGCTTGACACAGGACGTATCAGTTTTAGCTGTATGTAGAATTAATCAAGTAGAGATAAAAGTCGCTTAGAACGAAAGAAAATCACCTCTATGACGATGTAATTAAATTTTACTTTACATTAGTCATAGAGGTATTACTATTAATGAATTTAAACTTAAATATAAACTTATGAGTTGTGGAAATATTAAACTTGTAGGATATAATAATCTTAATAATGTTATTATTAAAGAACATGGTTCTAATAATGCAGATTATTATAGTCTTATAGCTATGGTTGAAGACCCAATCTTTAAGAAGATTATAGCTGATAGAGGTATTAATGTTAAAACTTCTGGAAGACAAGCTTATAATGCTCTTCTTGAAGCTAGAGCTATTAAACTTCGTAATATGGATGATATAGCTTCTGTTGCTGAAAAAGAAGAACATGGTTTGTTTAGTACAATTAAAGCTAGAGATACAGCTATTACTTATATGGCTGATATTATGAATAAACTTAGTTTTAATTTTTTATATAATGGTGCTCCATTAAATTTTAATGAAATTAAAAAACGTACCAATGAAACTGTTATTAATGCTGGACTTAAACGTGCTAAGAAATTAGCCGGAAGTGATGAAGCTAAAAATAATGAACTTAATAGCTTTATTAATAATCCAAGTCCTGCTATTAAAATTAATGGTCTTGGAGCATTTCTTCGTAAATATGGTGATGCTCAAAATTTTAATTATGGTGCATTACTTCGTTCTTTAACTAATACTGAATTTAATGAAGCTCTTTTTAATAATAAAAATGTAGCTAAACTTATTAAACGAGATGAATTATATCAAACTACTGATTATGAAGAATTAGGCGGTTATCTTGATGAAACTTCTACTGAAGGTGATGAAAATAGTATAGATGATGGTATTGATTTAATGACTCAACTTTGGAATTTAAGTATTGGTGAAGTTAAAGATTTTAATAAACACGTAGAAGAAATTATTAAATATCATCTTGCAAGTTTACCTAAACTTACTGCTGCTTCTCAACTTGATAATGGAAGTTATCCTTTTGATACTAATAATGAATTAGGGGTTGTTACTTTTTCTGATGCTAATTATTTATCTAAAATATTATATGCTAGTGCTGATACTAGTAATGTAGATAATTTTATAGCTAGTCTTAAACGTATATCTGAAACTATTCCAAATTGTGAATGTTTAATTCAATTACATGATTTACTTAGCAAAAATAAAGTATTTGCTAATAAGTATATGATGGTGTTTAATAAACCTATTATATCTAAAATTGAAACTTATATTCAAACTGATTCTAATGGTAATAGTTATATTCGTGCTCGTGTAACTAATCCTAATACTGATTCCCGTACTATTTTACAGAATACTTTTTATAATAATGTTAAGAATAATATTATTACTAATCGTGTTCCTGCTGCTCGTGAAAAGTTTCGTATATATGATAGATATAAAAATACTCCTCATGCTAATCTTTATTTATATGATGCTTTTAAAGAAATATTTCCAGATATTAATCAAGCTAGTTTTAATTTAGCTATTGCTAAAATTGGACGTATTGCTATGGCTAATAATCTTATTAACTTTGCTAATGTTATTAATCGTACAGTTGATAATTATAATAAATATGTAGAAGCTCTTAAAAAAGATAAGAAAACTAAAATGCCTGATAGTTTTATTAATAGAGGTGATACTTCTATTATATATCAAATGGCTGATGTTTTTAAAGATATTATTTATATTCCTGTTGAACTTAATTCTCGTAATCCCGAAGGTAATTTAAGTTCTGATGTTATTAATAGAAGTTTTATTACTAATATTGCTAAAATAATTAATGATGACAAATCTACTGTTGAAGAACAAAATGCTATGGCTGAAGCTTATGCTAGACAAAAGTTTGCTAGTCATCAATATGATTATAGTAATTTACTTCTTGAACATCGAGATACTAATGGTAATATAATTAATTATGGACTATTTAGAAGAGTTGGAAATGGAATTCCTAAACTTACTGAATATGCTCGTAGTATGTTTAAAACTTCTCTTCTTAATGGTATTAGTGAATTAGATAATAATAATAATGACTTATATCGTAGTATGAGTGATGGTGATTATTTAATTACTGCTATGGGATTATTTATGACTGATATTAATAATTCTGAAACTCCTACCGCTAATTATTTACTTCCTATACCTAGTGATGCTCCTAAAAACTTTACTATTACTGCTCCTAGATATAGTCTTGCTGGATTACGTAGTCAACTAGAAGATGGAACTAAAATTATAAATAGAGAACATCCATTATTTAAACAGTATTATAATATAGTTATTCAAGAACTTACTAATATGGCTCAAGCTGTTAATGTAATGTTTAAAACTAATGCTAATGGTAATCCTATTTTAACTAATGGAGATTTTGAATTTAGTGATACTTATAATAATAAACCTGAACATTTTTATAATCAATACCATAAAGATGGAAAAGGTAATATATTTACTACTAAAGATGGACATAAAGTTTTAGCTGGTAGAGTATTTAGTTTTAAACGTTTAGTTAGTAAAATTACTCCTAATAGTAATGGAGCATTTAATGAACTAATTGGATATGGTAAGACTATTGACACCCTCTACGGGGGGTCTACACGTGGACTTAGCTATGTTAATAATCAAGTAGTTCTTAATGGAGAACAACGTATTGCTCTTGAAGATGCTGTTGCTGATTGGCTAAATGAATATATAACTAATGGTTATAAAGAACTTAAAAATAAATATGGTACATTTATTGATGATAGGATTAATAATGAATCTTTAGCTGAATTTCTAGTTAATGATTATCTTGTTAGAGATAGTATGTACGATATGTATGGTGGTGACCAAAGTTTTTATAAGAATGGTCAAGCTATTCTAAAACGTATTAAAGAAGTACAAGCTAGTGGTAATCCTTTTGGTAATACTGATTTTACTAAAAATGATTTAGATATAGCTACTGATTTATATGATATAACTATCAAAGGTAATGCTGTTACTGTTCCTTATACTGTTAATGGAGTTACTAAACGTAAAAAAGTAATTCTTCAAGATAAATTTAGGGGTGTTACTATTTATAATACTTTTAAAGCTTCTGATAAAGTTGTTATTGATAGACTCGATAATCAACTTAAAAAAGCTGGACTTGATAAAAAAGATAGAGAACGAATATTAGAACCATTTAAAGGCGGTGTTAATGCTAATGATGCTCAATCTTATATTACTCTTGAAGAATGGATTCGTCGTATTACTGCTGCTGGTGAATTAGATAAATATGCTGGACTTATTCAGAGCCTTACAGACGATACTCCAATAGATAAAATTGATTGGACTAAATTTGCTAATAAAGTTCAAATTCAAAAGAATTTCTATTATGATTTATATTATGATACTACTGTTGGTATTGAAGTTCCTAGACAAGTAAAAAATGCTGAGTTTGTTCTTATTCCTAAACTTATTAAAGGAACAGAACTTGAAAAAGTTTATAATATAATGACTAATAGAGGTATTCATCAAATTAATACTGTTGAAACTGTTAAAGTTGCACAACATAACAGAATGACACTTTGGAATAATGATGGTGTTTTAACTGATGAAGCTCTTAAAGAATTTGATAATAATGTATTTGATAATTCTGAATTATTTAGTTATAATTATCTTTATCGTCAGCAAGAAGTTCCTCAACATATGGTTGATGCTAGTAATAAAGCTGCTATTCAGATTATGAAGAAAATGCTTGATAATCTTCCTAATAAACCTGAACTTAATGACCTTAAAAGTAAAGTATTTAATAATTATGTAGCTAATATTAGAAATAGTTTTGAAAAAACTTGTGCTGAACTTGGTATTGGATTAGATGATAACGGTCATATTGATTTAAATTCTAATGGTACTATTAAAAATCTTAATCGTTTTGTATTCTTTGATAGATTTAAAGAAAATGCTCAACAACAAGGAGTTGAAAAAGCTCTTCTTGAATTTTTTGATTTAGATAGTGCTGGATTTAATAATCTTCCTTTATTCTTATCTAATATTAGTAGTAAACTTGAAAGTATTGCTAATAGTTATTTTAATACTAATATTACTAGACAACTTATTAGTGGTTGGCATGCTGCTCAGCTATCTGATTTTGGATTTAAAGTTGATAAACAAACTCAAACAGATAGTAAACTTCAATATAAGAAAATTGGAGAAGTTAATGGCACTCCTGTTTATTATACTGAAATTAAACTTCCTAGATGGAGTAGTAAACTTAAAGGATTAAATATTGAACAAGTTCCTGATAGCTTACGTACTATGATTGGTTATCGTATTCCTACTGAAGGTAAACAATCTATATGTATTATGTATGTTAAAGAGTTTCTTCCTGATGCTTATGGTAGTACTGTTGTTGTTCCTGATGAATGGGTTACTCAAACTGGTTCTGACTTTGACGTTGATAGTGTTTATGGTATGTCTAAAACATTTAATCTTGTTAAAGGTATTCCAACTGAAATTACTCATGCCAGATATACTAAAGATGAAGTAGGATATATTAATTATGTTAAAGATAATGTAGATAAAGCTAGTCGTAAGATTCTTGGTAAGACTTATAATAAACAAGGTAATATTAGAGCTTCTTTAAAAAATAGCGAAGATGCTATTAATGCTACTCTTGAAGGTTATAATGGCAATCTTAAAGTTGTTGAAAAAATTGCTAATGATGGTGGACTTAAGTCTTACGAATCATACTTAAAACTCCCCGTGGAGGATACAAGTAGTCAGGCTGCTAGAACTAATGCTATTATTCAATCATTTATTGATATACTTAATAATCCTGCTGCATTTGAAGAAAATACTACTACTTCTAACTTTGAAAATGTCAAAGAAGCTAATGAAACTTATGCAGAAATAGTTGGTGCTAATAAAACAACTGTTGCTCCTAGTGATTTCTTTACTCAACTTGATTGGTTTGATGCTGCTACTTCTGGTATTAAACTTAAAGGTATCAGTGTTAATCGAGATACTTTTATGAGTATTGGTAATGTTACTAAAGCTAATCATAGTGAAGGTATTAAAGTTATGTACACTACTGATGTGATTAGTGAGCAAGAAGCTGTTAATAGATATGGTAAAGAAAATGTTGAAACTATTGGTAATAAACATATTCGTATTACTCATAAGAATTTTGGTTGGTCTGAAGATGATAAGAATGTTGATGGTTATTTGATTAATCCTTATAGTTCTCAAACAACTGCTCATATTCTTGATGTTATGAAAGAGGGAGCTATACATAATGAAAATACTTATACGTTTAATGCTTTCAAAACTATTGTTGACTTTGGAAGTAATTATGATACTGCTATTGGATTTATGTGGCAACCTGCTATTGATATACTAGTTCGTAAATGGAAAGAAACTAATAGTGTTCTTGCAGAAGGCACTAAAAATCCTCTTACTGAAGCTATTAGAGAAGTTGCTCATAATCTTGGTTTTGGTGAAAAAGTTAATTTTGCTGGACGTAAAAAGCTAATTGATATTATTAATGAAAGTTATGGTGAAACTTTCAAGAAATTATTCAATTTAAGCGTTTCTGATGCATTTTCATCACCCAACCTTATATTTTCATCAGACGCATATAAATCTCGTCTTAGAGGGGAAATGAATGGGGTTCAGCAGGCTTTATTTGACCTTTATGTTCTAGCACAATTCAATCGGTTAAACTCAATCGGACAGGATATAAGTAATAATCTTAATATTCTTAGTGCTGATAAATATGGTGCTAAACAAAGTTTTTATGCTAGTGATAAAGTATTTAGAGATGCTAGAACTGTTATTGAAAATAGTAATATTTATGCTCCATCCTCTACGGGGGGTCAAACCTTGCTATTAGAGAGTGTCTTTCCTGATATTAGTGGTGGTATAGATGCGTTTATTAAATCAGATATATCTAAAAGTAGTTATCCTAGTTTAGCTGCATTTTTACAAATGAGTACTGCTCTTAGTGTTAAAGCTACTCAACAAGTATTTGAAACTGCTAATCCTATATTTATTGATTATGTATATAGAATAGCAGAATGGACTAAAGGTGGAATAATGACTGAAAAGTTATATAATGATTATAAAGATTATCTTATTAATAAACTAGAAGTAGGTAATAATGGTAGTTCTTATCTTAATTTACCTGTTACTATTGTTAATGGTGATTTTGTTCATCCTAAATCTATTAAAGAATATGGTACTGGTAAATCTAGAGCTTTAGAAGTTGGTAGAGTTAGTGGTACATTAATTAATATTAAAACAGATGATGTTGTAGTTAAAAATATATTTGAGCCTACACAAACTGAAATTGATGTATTTGCTAGACTTACTCCTGCTCAAAAAGTTGATTGGATTAAACGTAATTTTAGTCAAGACGGTAGTATATTTGAACATATTGAAATAGTTGCTAATGACGAAAGAAATAATCGTCGTAATGTAAATATTCAATATATTAATTACATACAAGGTGATATTACTAATGATGAAGCTCATAGATTGTTTGATAGAGCTTGGAATCATCCTAATCCTCTTATTAAACTCACTGCTCTTGATTTAGTTAAATATGCTTTTATTGTTGAAGGTCATAAATTTAGAACTAGAAATATTAGTAGACTTATAAGTAATACTCCCCTTAGAGGATTGAGAGATAATGGAATAGCTATTGGAGATATAGCTATGAAAGGTATTGATAGTTATGGTTTTGTTGATAAAGATAATGTTGAAGATATAATTGGTTTTATTCGTAAGAATTATAATAGTTTTAACTGTTCTAGTTATACGTTTAAAAGACTTACTAATAATAAAATTAATTATAATTTAAAACATAATGGTATTATTACTTTTAATGGTCAAGAAAATCTTGATAATATAGGAATAATAAGAAATGGAGATGCTGTTAATATTATTAGAATTAATAGAAATTTATATATTAAAGGAACTTATGATGGCACTTTAGCTTATTATCCTATTGATAGACTTGAATCATTTGAAACTTATAATAATATTGAACCAAGTATTATAGCTAATAATAATGTTCATAAACCGTTAGCTGTTCTTCTTTATGAAGGTCTTACTCAACAAGAAAAACGAGATAAATTTATTGATGGTATTAAAGATAATATTAATGAAGCTGTAAATAAAGGTTATAAAGAAGTTCCTGAATTGTATAATAAGTATATTACTGATGAGTATTTTCAACCTTTTATGAATACTCCTTTCGAGAATAATACTATATATACTATTAATGGTAGATTTTATCTTAATATTAATGGA
>OGML01001036.1_pt1 | contig 25997 bp, 14 predicted proteins | sample 1572951 | NCBI WGS metagenome assembly OGML01 (sample SAMEA2581883, study PRJEB24529) | metagenome | biome: Human gut stool | place: China | collected 2011 | reverse complement strand
AACAAGCATTTTGCAACGCAAAATTTGCATTTGTGCGCACGAATGCACTGCTTGCCAGAGTTATCTCAGTCGTCAGAATCAGCTTGATCGGTGTCAGTTCGATCTCGGCTATTGTAGTCCTGTTCGTAAAAACGTATTGCTGATTGCAACGCAAGAAAATGCTTTCCGGTATATTTGATTGTTCGTCTTTCTCCCTGCATCTCGATATTGCAAACGATCAGGTTTTCATCTTTTTCCTCAACCTGATACGTCTGAATCATTTTGATGAGCTCCGAAAGATTCTTTTTGCCATACTTGAACTCGGCAGCGCAGTTCGGGCAAAGACATAGCGAGTTCCATCCCTCTGAAATGCTTTGCTTGTACTTTGTCGGAATAGAATCGGTCGGAAGAATATTGCACGCCTCAAAGTATGGCTTTCCATCATATCGGATAATTTGCTTTCCACAGATCTGACACTTGCCAAAATACTGTGCCCTTAAAAAAGCCTTCTCCTCTTGGTTGCTTTCTGAGCAAGTGTACCGTAATCGTGGAGCAACTGTTTTTTGCCCTTCGAGTCCTTCCTGAAAGTTCTTTTCCAGCTTTTTTTCACGATACTTCAGGTTTTGTACCGCACCATATTCACCAAGCGTTTCGTCATCAGGAGTGGGCACTGCTTCTACGTCAGTTTGTGTGCTGCTTTGCTTTTCCAGTAACTCTGCCAGCGACTGTGGCTTGGCGGTCTCTTTCTGTCTCTTTTTCTGAAGCTTTTGATAGGCTTCACACATCAGACGCAGCTCATCCGGCTTTTTTAACATAGCACTGATAAATGCCTGATACTGCGAGTCCACACTTTGAATGGCGGCCTCAACGGCCTCATTTTCCGGAATGAAGGGCAGCTGTGCAAGCAATTTTCTTCCGTGTGCCGTATAACTTTCATGAAGTTCTGACAGCTTCAGAGATTTGATTTCTCTTTTGGTAGCATTTTTATCATACAGCCATTCAACCGCTTCAAGCTGTGCCGCCAAAGCAGATGGAATACCGCTCAGCGTAGCAACGCTCTTTCCGCTATAATTTCGGTCGCGGGCACCGCGCATTGTGCCATACAGCGGATGTTTCTCTACCAGCCCATCCAGAAAATCCACAATAGCTATCGACTTTCCCAGAGACACATCCATTAGCAGTTCCCGGATGTGATCCACAGAATGTTCCCAATTCCATACACCCGGCTCAATGACCTCTGTATATTGCTTCGAGAATATTTTATCTACGATCTCCGAAGAAAAAGACTTATTATACGAGGATATTAAAAGCAGATAACTTTTTTGGTCGGTCCATACAGATTTCAGCTGGATGTTGCAGCCAATTTTAATAAATGTATCCGCTGATATATGCCCGCTGTATTCGCCAGACACCCAGCTCAGGGCCAAACCTTTCAGCATCTGGCTTTCCTGATCAGAACGTTTTACCATTGAATCCGGCAAATAACAGTCTCCGGGCTTTTTCCATCCGGAAGTTGTCCATATGATTGGAACCTCCTCTAAAATCCGCTGGACTTCTGCCGAGTTTTCTTTCAGAGCACGCTCGATCAATTCAAAATGTTCAAGGTTATCTTCAAACGGAATATCGGTATCTTCCGAATCCTCGCCATAAAAGCATACGACATCGTCTTTCAGCTCCTGAACGGCGTTGTATTCTTCGATCCCGAGCGCATTCACATAAAACTGATAGCCTCTTTGATCTTGAAGGATCGTTGTGCTTATTTTGTTTTTGCAGGAAGTCGGATTGTTAAGATACACCTGTGCCATACCATCATATTGACAGCAGATGTGTGAACCATCCTGAAGCCTGACGAATGGAATAGCGTGTGCATCAACTTTATCCTTGAGCTTCAGATTCCCTGTACAGGTAGGATAAATCACCTCCATCAAATGCAAAAGCCATTCGTCTGATTGCGCCTCTAACACATCTGCACTCAACTGGGGCAAAACATCCTTCCACCGAAGAACTCTAATGCCGAAGGTATGTGTCAGATAATCCCACAACCGACCATTTCCTTCAGAAGAAACTTCTGATTCAACCCAGGCAGCATCTTCGCCGTATTCGCTTTTCAAAATTTGTTCCGTGATACTCTCTGCGATGTTTTTTGCATAGGGCAGTAGTGCCTCAGATACAGAACAGTATCCGCCGGAATCCGTTGGAAGCAATCGAATACCGCTTTTAAGCAATTCACAGCCCTTGTGATAAATTCCCTGCAAGTTTTCCTCTTTGCAAGTATTGTCAAGAGGATAGACCTCGTTGAGAAAGCGAAGTGTCACATATCCATGCTCCAGAAGCCAATTGATGCTGTCTGCAAAAAGCGCATCGAGATTTTTGGACAGTACCTGGTTTACCTCGTTATGCCGAATGTTATCTCGTGCGGGAGTCGTCGAGAACGGAACATGAATGTAAAACGCCTGATGTGTTTCAACCGCTGTCTGAAAAAAGACATAAAGATAGTGCTGCGTTGTCGGGACGATTTGTTCGTTTCCATTATCGTCTGTTTCAATTTCATAGCCGATCAGAATTGGCTGCTTGTCCTGTGTACGAAACACCAATAGTTCTTTTGTCGAATCTGACGGCTTTTGCGTTAACAGTACCTTGTCTACGCTGTCGCCTACAGGTGTGCAGTCTTTTCCAACAGACCATTCGTTTTCGTCCGGATAAATTTTACAGCTGATATTCCTGACATTGCAAAGTGCAAAAAGAACATCTGGAGAAAGATACTTTTTCAATGCATCCTTGATTTCGCAGTAAGACGTTTCTGGCTTGGCCGTTCCATCAAATGGAAGGACTAAAACGGTGTCATCTCCGGTCGATTCGTCATTTTCTGCATAGGGAAGAATCAAATTGCAGATCCGGAAAGAATATTTTCCAGAATAAATCCGGGGCGTTTTCGTATAGGCATAAACCGACTTGAATCCGATGCCGAATCGACCGATTTTACCTGAATCCGGATCATCCTTTGTAGAGCGTATGCCACAGATGCCCCGGATATCCGCCTCGGAAAAAGGTTTGCCGTTGTGACACAGCACCAACCGATCCGGATAAAGTGAAAATGTCACATAGGTTGCCCCAGCATCCTCCGCATTCTGGATCAGCTCAAAAATAAAGTGTGTCCGATCGCTGTATTGATCCACCAGGATGCGGGGCGCCCACTCTTCAAATTTCTGACCGTAATCCTGTTTGCTCTGCTCCCGGATCTCAGAATATAAATCTTCCATAAACCAATCCTTAATTAATCGCAAACTGTAATGATTCCCTTTACGATGACGTTTTCTTCCACATCAGCCTGGCTCTGGATGCGTTCCAGTTCGTTCAAAGATGCTGCTTTTTCATCCTCAAGACTGCGAAGCTGACTCTCACGCATCCTCCTGATGTTTTCTTCGTCCACGGACTCAATGCGGGTCAGCAGATCTTCTTTGCGGAACTGATAGCTTTTCAGAACAGCGGCACGGCGATAGTCGCATTTTTCTTTCACGTCTACCATCAGCTGTGCAAGAGCCTGCTGCTGTTGTTCCCGTTTCAGCTGGGGCAGCGTTTCCCACGGCTTATCCGTGCGATCATCGATTTCCTTATAATCCGCTGCTTCCAGCAGGTCGCAGAAATCCGATGCGGACAGATTGATCTCCGAGATCGGAACGATGCGGACTTCTTTCCGCATCCCAACGATCGTACGCTCTACGATCAGGAATGGATAGTCTCCGCAGGGAACAGGGTAGTCGCTGGCGTCCACAATGAGCCTGATGAAAACTTCCTGCTTTTTATGAAGTTCGGCGGCTGCCATCTTTACAAGCGGATGCACTGCCGTAAAGAAGATGGCGCTCCGGTCCCGTGCTGCTTCTTCCTGATTGAAAGTTACAGAGATGCGCGTGTCAGAACCTTTCAGATAATCCATCCACTGATTGTACATTGCCGATTTTTTCATCCGGGAGCTGCGCAGCTTTGTTTTCAGGGTTGCACGATTTTCACCGCTCAAGGTCAGAACTTTATGGGCGCCTTCGCCCTGGATATAGTTCTTCTTTTCGCCCAGAACACGATAGAGGTATTCTGTCACAAGTGCCTGGATGTATCGTTCTCCGATCCAGGGGTTTTCGGCGTCCATAACCTTTCTGTCCTGCACGTAGCCGGAGATGTCGATGCCAAACAGCTGTTTGCTTTCGTCCTCCAGCCGTTTCATTTCGTTTGCTCTCGAAACCTCGTTGTCGGCGATTTTTTCGATCCTATCCTCTTTTTCCTGCTGGGTCAGCTTGGAATCGAAAATTGCTTTATTGATATCCCGGGTCATATCGCCGAGAATCCCGGCACACTCGCCAATCGAGCTTTCAAACACACCAATGCGTTCCAGGCAACGGTGATAGATCTTTGCATCGATCGTATCTTCCGTCACAAGGTTGCAGATGATAACGGTGTCGCTCTTTTGCCCGCGGCGGTCGATACGGCCGATCCGCTGTTCGACTGCCATTGGGTTCCACGGAAGATCGTAATTGATCATGAAATCGCAGAACTGATAGTCCAGACCTTCGCAGCCGACCTCGGTGAACAGAAGGATATCCAGCGCATCTACATTGTCTGCCGGAAGTTCAAAACGCTGGCGGAGTGCCAGACGTTCCTCATCTTTCACGCTGCCGTTTACCTGTGCTACACGGTATCCTTTTTCTGCAAGATGCTGCTCTACATAGCGGAGCGTGTGACGGAACGAGCTGAACAGGATGATCTTATTATTCTGCTGGCGGCTCTTGTTTTCTACAACTTCCAGAAGACGCTCCAGCTTTTCATCGGTCTGCGGAAGATTCTCCGAGAGTTCGATCACATGGTTTGCCATTGCGCGGAATTCAGCTTCCAGCGAGCCCATGTTCAGATTTTCAAGGTCATTGACCGTGAGAGTGCCGTCTTCATCACAATAGTCCGAGAGAATATCGCCCAGACGGCGAGTGACCATGCCTTTCAGCAACGGCGCAAGGCCAAAAATGCAGCTGGAAGCCTGCCGCATCAGAGTGCTCATCATAAACTCCAGCGGCACATTGTTGTGCAGATAGCTGAGCGCATGGCTTTCAAAATCCATCAGTGCATCATAGAGTTCTTCTTGCTCCGGGGTAAAATGGACAGAAACACTCTGAGGACGGCGCACGCAGAAATCGTTCTGAATATCCTGACGGCGGGTGCGGTTGATCATGTCCGCAAAGCTGTGCAGTCCTTCCACATCCTGAAGGATCCCCACACGTGCAGCACGGTCGATCGGCTGCCCGCTCTTGAGCTTTGCCATGACATTTTTATAGGTCGGGTTGTCTTCGATGACGCTGTGCCCCCAGCTGGTCTGTGCAGCACAGGCAAGGTGCTCTGCAGCCTCCGAACGCCAGTTTTCGGCCTGATGGCGGATCAGCTTTGCTGCTGCATTGATCTCGGCATTCGGCTCCTGCATTTCCTTGAATGTTTTCTTATCTAGGACGACATCCGGGCGGAGAGCGTTCAGCAAGGTATACAGGTCATCATCACCTGTCTGGACCGGCGTTGCCGTCAGCATGACAACGGCATCGGCATTGTCCGTAAAATAACGTGCGACCTGATAAGCCCCTGTATCCGGGTGGCGGATGTGGTGGGCCTCATCGATGATCACCAGATCAAAATGAACTGGTTCTTCCAGATCCAGCAGACCTTTCTGGCGACCTTTGCCGTTCAGCAGTTCCTTGGTCATCAGAGAATAAGGCAGGATCGTTTTGCGCAGAGCGACCGGCCATTCGCCGTCTTTGTCACACTCGTTGATCGCCTCCCGGAGTGAAGCACCATCCAGCTCCGTGAAGTTCTCGTCAAACCGCTTCATCTCAGAGCGCCACTTGTGTTCGGCAACCAGCGGCTTGGGGCAGATGATCAGCACCGACTCGAAATCATCGTTGCGTGCCTGCAATTCGCGGAGGATCAAGCCAGCCTCAATGGTTTTACCAACACCGACGCTGTCTGCAACAAGAATTCGCGGACGCTCCGCGTGGATCATCTTCAGGGCCGGGCGGAACTGATAGGGCACAAAGTCCACACGGGCGGCGTTCAGAGAGTACAGCTGGTCGTTGGTGGGGCTGCAGAGCTGCTGGGCGGTCAGGAGAACCTTCAATTCATCGATGGTGACATTGCAGCGCTCCGGCAGAGCATCCGCAAGAAGAAGCTGGTCTGCATAATAGGTCCCGAAGCCGGTATCCATAAACAGGACTTCATATTCCGCAGCATCTCCACTTCCCCGGATGCTGCCGATCTGTCCGATCTGATCAGGATTGCTTTTTCTTACGACCTTTGCACCAACAACAAACGGGTTTGCCAGAACCTTGACAGAAGCAGGCTGCACAGCAGGGCGGGTAGCCTGTGCAGCCATTCTTCCGGACGGTTCCGGAATGCAGATTGGATCAGCGCGTCCCGGATCAAGAACCAGTGCACGGAAATTTTTGGTTTCTGCAATTTCTTCGCGGCTTCCACCGAACAACTCCATAAAGTTGATACAGGTCGACAAATCGCGGCGGATCACCTCCAACGGATAAGTAACATTCACTTTGACATGAGCCCAATGTCTGCGGACATCCTGCATAGCATAAACGCTGTCTCGCATTTCATGATAATTCGGAAAATATTCCAGCAAAGCCAATGCGTGCCAGTTCTTTTTCAGCACAGTGAGCAATGCCGCTGCATCCAGACCGTCCAGGGTCGTAGTTCCATCCCGCTCAATATTATACAGCTGCATCTCCGACATCCCGGAAAGGACCGTCGTGTTCCACCAGTCCTCTCGGTCGACCATCTTCAACCGAGGTTTCAGCCACGCACAGGCAACCCGGCCCGCTTTCGTGACATATACACTCATTTTCGCTACAATATCCAGATATTCCATAGTACATTCCCCTTTGAATCACTTCGCAATATCAATCTTCACCGGGCGCTTTTCAATCACGGCACCGGTGTCTTTGTCGGTCAGCAGGAAATAATAGTTGTTTTCAAGCGCGTAGGGCAGTTTTTTCAGCGTGAGAACGACCTCTGTATAGCGTTCTTCATCTGCGCATCCGGCCTTTTTATCCGCGAGGATCGTCCGCTTGGTGGACACCTGATTGTCCATTTCATTGATGATGCGGACTTCATAAGAAGCAGGCAGCGTCGTGTCGGTCACAAGGTCCGCTTGCAGGAATTTCAGTACGACCTTGCCGGACATCAGGGTCGGCGGGGTAGGCAGAAGCGAAACACCCGCTTTCTGTGTTTCAACATGACCGGCCTGCGTGCGGACGTCCAGCACCGGCACCAGCATCTCCTGCACAGAGGCACCGCCATGCACATAGTTCTGCCCGCCGCCAGCACACTTGAAAATAGAACTGCCAAGCGGGGTGTATACCGTGCGGTTATCCGCTGTATCCAGCACATCCCCCAAGCGGTAGCCCACGGCTCCGGCCACCGGCTGCGTATCATCAGAAATCATAAAACGCTTGTTTTTGATTTCTGCCTGTGGCAGATTGATGACTTTATCGCTCTCCATAATTGGGTCGTGCTTATACAGGAACCCATGGTCTGCCGTTACGATAAAGTGCCGGATGTTCGCATTGTCGGTCAGGCGGCGGATTTCCTTGTACAGTTCTTCCACAGCCTCCTCGCAGGCAGAAAAGACCTCGTTTTCCGTGCGGGCCTCATCGCCGCGGGCATCGATCTGGTTGTGGTAAACATACACCAGCGTCTTGCCAGAGAAGTAGCTGCGCAGTTCGTCGCGGCGCATATTCTGCATCTGGTCGAACTGGATGCAGCTGCTGTTTTTCTCTGCCGCTTGCAGGATGCTTTCCCGTGCAGCAGTGCCCACCGTTTTCTTTCCAAGGATGGTTACGGTGCTGTCAGGCTGAATCTCCAGACTGACATGAGGCAGCAGTGCTGCCATGCCGAGCTGTGTATAGGAGGGCACTGTGCTGACAGCCTGGGTCAGCTTTGCCGTGCATTTTGCATCCATCGCCAGCGTTTCAAAAAGCTGCTGTGCCACTTCGTACCGCATGGCATCCGAGATAAACACCACCACGCGCTCCCGTGTCCCACTGACATTCTTGCTGTAAAAATGGGTCTGACGCTCCGTCTGGAAGGTGGTCAGATCGTGGGACAGGCTCTGGCACCAACGCACCGCCAGTGGATCGAGGAAGCAGCTGGTATACACTTTTTCCACAAGTGCTTGCAGCTTTTCAATCTCCTGTGTACGGATGACTTTTCCATAGCTCAGGTAGAACTTCCGATAAGCCGTATCCACCTGCCATGCGCTGCCACTATACTGCGCCGCCAGTGCATCAACGCCATCTGTCGGGACGAAATGCACTGCCTCCAGAACGGTGCAGGCATTGGCCAGCAGGCAATACAGCTCTTTCTGGGCATCCTTTGCGCCAAAGTAGGTCTTGCTGCGCTCCTCGCAGATCTGCCGGATGCTGTACCCCTTCAGGGTTGCCGATGTGTTTTCTTCCATCAGGCGGTTCATGATCCAGCTGCTGATCTGTGTCTCTGCCGCAGCGAACACCGTACAGTCCAGCAATAAGTCGGGATTCGTGTGCTGCAACTGCCCCAGAACCTGCATGACGTTCAGCTCCTGCGCAGCCGTTGCTGAGAACCGCTCAAAATACGGCTGATTTGGCAGATAGTTCATCATGCTGTCAAGGAAATTCAGAACCTCGCCCTCCTGCGGCAGGCTGCGATCCAGCCATTCATCCGGGGCATCAATGTCCATTGCGTGGGCAGCATAGGTGGCAAATAGGCAGGTGACCAGATCTTTCAGGTTCTTCCCGGCCGGATTGTAGCCAAACAGCCGTTTGCAGACCAACCAGAAATCCGTTGCCAGCCCGAATTTCTCAAAAAGCTGCAAGGATTCGTTCCCGGCATCCAGCGCACCGCGCAGAACATGGCGTACCAGTTCCTCCGGCTTGGGCGGGCACTTGCACAGCACCGCCATCATGGCCAGCGCAAAGGTTTCTTCCGTATAGGCAGGCGTACCCAGATCGTAGAACCGTTTCGTGCGATCCTGCGCTGCAAAGAAGTTGATATGTTCCTGCACAAAGAGCCGGGTTCTTTCATCCAGATCAAAGTCCTGTGCGATCATGGTCGCCTTGTCGGTGGAGTATTCCTGCGAGTAGCACAGCATATCCGCAAGATGGTTTTCCTCCAGTGGGGGCTTTGCAAAGGGCGCATAGATCAGAAAGCTCTCGTCCGGGTGGTCGATCTCCAGCATCCACTTGGTGGCAAACTGGGTGCGGGGCTCCATGCGGTATACCGTCACACCGGGGAGGTCGAGCTGATTCACTTCGTTCTCAAAGCTGGCCGATTCATCGTACCAGAATACCAGTTTGCGCTGCTCGCCCGGAGTAAACATTCCCCGGAGGCGGTCTTCGATCTGGCGCAGTGTCGTTTTAGCCATGGGTTTTCATCTTTCCTTTACAACATCGTAGAAACACCAATACACCGGGGCGGTGTTTTCACACCCCGGTGTATTGGTCACACATTATTTAATCGGCGCAAGTACGTTCAGATTTTTGCCATCGGCGGCAGTCTGCGCCTTGACATAGTTCACCTTTACGCCATCATCCAAGTCCAGCGTGATGCGCAGGGCGGCAAGATGGGCAATATTTTTCTCATATTTCTCGCACTCCTCCTGCTGGAGCTTCAGCTTGTCCAGACGCTTCTGCGCCGTGGACACCGTGCGGGCATCGTTGCTGCTGGAAATGACATTGTTCTCCTGCACGATCTGCTGTGCGTAGGTGCGCAGCAGGGGGCTGAGATAGTTGTTGTAGACGCGGCCGGTGGTATCGGCATCCCAGCGGTGGAGGTAAATCAGTGCCTTGAAGCCGTTTTTCTTGCCGCTGTCGAACATCCAGTAGATGGGCCGCTTCTGGTAGATTTTGCAGTGATCCGCAAAGAAATCCTTCAAAAAGTAGTTGCGGATGATCTCACGGCTTGTGTTGCCCTTGTTGCCTAGCGCCTTTGCAATGAACGCAAGGTTTTCTTCCAGCGTATCGGCACCGTACACCACCCGGACAAACTCCACGATGCGGTTCACAAGGTCGTTTTCGCCAAAGTATTCCTCATCGCACAACGGCAGCACATTGTCTGTTACCGGCTTGAGGGTCACATATTTGCTGTCATCCCATTCGCCGCCGGCATACACCAGCCCATCCACATCCAGCGAGTACCGCCCGAACAGGCACCCCACTGCATAGGAAAGCAGGCTCTTGATCTCGCGGGTCAGGTCGGCGCGACGCACGGTCACATCCTTGTCTTCCACTTCCGGGGTCAACTCATCCTGCAAACCGTAAATATCAATGAAGATGCGGTTCAGTTCTTCCTCGTTGGCCTTGAGCTGCTGGAAACGCTGCTCACATTCTTCCTGCCATGCGGCAAATTTATCGCTTATCAGTTTTCCCATTTTATTATTCCTTCTCTGTCTGGCAGCAACTACTACCCGGCAGGTTGCAAGTCCGTTTTAATTTTGCGGCAAGTTTGATGCAAGTTTGCAGCAAGTTTGATGCAAGTTGGTTCTAAACATGCATCCAAATGCCCTCTGCATCAAACATTGGCAAACCAACGTGCCGCGCTTGTTTTTCCTTGAGGATACACCTGATGGCTATCTTTCAATTCTTGCATCAGCCTTTGTATCTGTCCACGAGTAAGACCCGGCAAAACTTGCTGCAACTCTTTGAACGGAGTTCCAACATCGTTATTCTGCCGGATATGTTTCAGCAGCAGCGCCTTATTGGTATCTTTGTCCAGACCAACGTGTCTTGTATGCACGCCGGTCTTTCCTGTTGCCGCATACAGGCTTCTTGCAAGGACATACTTTTTTCGGCCGATATGCTCCACAATACCCATTTCGACCAATCGAGGCAAGCGTGCCTGCATTTTTCCATTGAGCGGATGATCGTGGTACAAGGCATCAATGGCCAAGAAATCTTCTGTGGACAGCAGTTCTGTACTTTTTTCGCTGATTCGGTTAATCACCGACAGCATTGCTTTGTCAATGATCAGTCCGTTCAAGGTAACGCTGACGAAGAACTCATCCGTACCCGTAAAGTCCGGGAGCGGCTTAGCTTCCTGTACGCTCAACTCGAACATCAGATTCATGCCCTGCCCGGAACGTTCCACCATGCCGCATAGGGAAAGAATCTCTGCAATACGGCGATTGCGTGGCAACTGACGATCCAGTATATTGTCCAGCGTAATGCCAAAGGGCAGGCCGCCGGGGCTTTCAACTACAAGTCTGTCCCGATATTGGCGCACAAAGATGCTGCCGCCAAACTGGTAATTTCTGTGGCTGACTGCATTCAGAATGGCCTCTCGCACGACGCGCTCATTGAACGTAAAGATGTCAAATACGAAAAAACCTTCCTGATAATGCTGTTTGTCGTTCCGCAAATTGACCAGCTCCCAGATGCGGTCATAGCACGCAAAGAAGCCCACCCGGAATTCTTCCCGCTGGTTTGCAGGGCCAGATGCTTCGGAAGAACGATATTCAAAAACAATTTCAGCCTGCGGTAAAAAGCGAGTAAGCGCTTCATTTTTGCCGAACAAAATCAGAGCTGCATAGGTCACGCCACTATCCGTGATGGCACCACAATCAATGAGAATCTGATGCCTTGACCGTGTTGCAAGCTGTTTATTGCCGCTTTTTTCGATCCAGTTGGAACGGAAATTTTCAATCGCAGTCTCATCCAGATCGTCAAAGGTCGCGCCCTCACAAATTTTGCCGGAGAAGTCTGTTCCAATCTCATCATAGATGCGGCGGCGCATATCTTCCGGCATTGGGCCTAATGTATCGCCGTCATAAATCCACGCCACACCTTCATACAGTACCGGCATCCCGATCGGGCGGCTTTTTACATCAAAAACCAGTACCCGCTTTCCCTCATAGTCATACAGCTGAAAGTCAACATTGATTTTCAGCTTGTCGATCAGCCCCATACGAGTGCGTTCCGGCTGCTCAAAAGCACGACTGCCTACTACCTGACGCGGCCGTTTGTCTGTGATGCCAAACACCAGCTTGCCACCGCCATTGTTTGCCAAGGCGCAGCAACACCTTGCGGCTTCTCCAAAATCAAACCGATTTTTCGCCTCTTTGAATTGGACGTGTTCGCCTTCCTTTGCTTCCAGAAGTTCTGGAATGGTCTCTAAATAGGGCATGGCGTTTCTCCTTTATTCTAATTATGCATTATCAGGGTGATCGTACTTTGCACGCAGTTCCTCCACAACCTCCTGCCAGCTGGCCTGTCCGCTGCCAATGCGGTCCAGGTTGCTGCGGGTGGCTTTGCTGATGGTCATGCCCTCAATGGCAAAGGTGCCGTACACATTGCGCAAGTTGCTTTTGTGCTGGGCAGGGGTGGTGGATTTGATGCTCATGGACTCATCTCCTTCATTAACCGTGGTTGCAAGTTTGATTTCATTTCTTTCCTATCAGAGCCTACGGCTCAATTTTTACCACTTGGCAGTTATCCAAGTTCTTGTGTAAAAAGGATATCGTCGTCAAGATGTCGATTGCTTCGCTTTCTTCAATGATCCACTTTATTTTCGGTGTATGTGCGGTCACATTCCTGACCATGCTGTTTATTCCTTTCAGCATAAGGCAAAAACCTTTTTGCTGGCTTTTTTCGCTCTCTGTCTGAAGGTTGTTTAATACGAGGTATGGAGCCGAGGTCGAAAAGGCTTTGTCATATAGGGCGGTTCCATCTTCTTTTAGATTTGTCATCTGCCGAACCTGTTCTGCCAGACTTTTCGTTGCTTCAAAAACTGCATGAAAGTAGTTTTCTTTCAACAATTCTTCGTTGCAATACTTAAGAACCCGCCCATGAACTCCCCGCTGACGCAGCTTCGGCAGAATGCTCTGTACTCTTTTTTGAGCGTCTCCAATGGTCTTTGCTACCGAAATCTTTACAAACCGCCCATCCGCTCTATACTGGATTCCGCTGAACGAAAGAATACCATTCAACTCCGAACGAAGTTCTTCAAAGGCATCCGGATTCTGCACATAGTTTACCGGGGCCAGTACTTCCTGAATGAACCGCAGAATCGCATTTCCGGCTTTATCCGTTTCTTGACGCTCTATGAATGTATATTCCAGTCTGCGCCACTTTGTTGAGTGATGACTGTTATCCTGAATGCCGACACGATTCAACACACTGGTTATTTCACTACCGGTCATTATTTTATCGCCAAACAGATGACTAAGCTGTGTAATTTGAGCGTTAGTAAATGAAATTACATCTGCCATAGCTTCTCCTATATCCAAGAAATGGAACTACTGTTATTTTTCTTTAACGTCCTTTATTGCTCAGTTCGTTTCCGGTCAATAGCCTTTCTCTCATAAGTCTTGCTATCCATATCACAGATACACATCTCAAATCCAATATCCAAGTATATCGTTTTATACTTTAACTTTGATTCAATCTGCGATACCTCGTCAATCACACTTTGTACGTAAGAATCCCACAAATATGTTGTGCTAACATAAACATAAAGCCCGTACGTGTTAAATTTTGCATATCCACCACCATTGAGCTTTTTAATTTTATCTCTAATAACCCCTATCAAATGATTTGGACCATTACCTGATTTTCCTAAAAGGCCGCCTACAATTTTATTGTCCTCAACTTTTAGTTCTCCACCTGCTTCTTCAAATTTGGCCAACTTTTTCGTTGCAATATCCGAATACGGAACATTCCACACCTCGTCAAAAATTCTCTCGGCCTTTTTCTCATTTGGGTAGCAGTCTTCAACTACTTCAATTCCATACGAGTGAACTTCATCCTGCAAATCAGGCTTATCTGCGCATTTTAAGGTTTCGATTGGATAGTCAAAAAATTTTCCAAGTGTCAGGCGTGCCATTGCCTCAAGTTCATATTTTGACCTAATCACCACCAATTCCTCCTATGTTTTTCTCAATTAGAATCGCAATGGAATTTCAGAATGGTTAATGGGGAGGTCTGTAATCCCTTGCTCGCATAACACAATCTTCAATCCCTGCTTGACCTTTTCAAAATTAGAGGTCGGTGAAACCGTTATGCTCTGGAGATATTTTAAGTCAAAATCAATATCCACATAAGGCACCAGCATTCCCTGCTTCGCATACACCTTACGTTTATACGGAGTGCCATCTTCCGGATGAATGAGCTGATGAAATTCATTTGAGTTATCCTTCACGCTCAAATTAAAGACAATCCGGCATTCTCGTTCATCTTCAAAACTTGGATGCTTGAAAAATGACCCCATTTTCAAAAGACATTGCACTATACAATAATACAAATTTTTTGTAGAGGGAAATAAAGCGTACGGTTCAAAATTTTTGAAAATCTCTTTTAGAATGTCTAGCTGTTTGTTTTGATCATAAACAACATTTCCGTACAGAAAAATCAAGCATTTCTTTTTTATTTTTATTAATCTTTCTCTGAAACTCTCAAGAAAATCCGCAGAGAACTGAAGGTTGCACCCATCTCCTTGGGCGTAATAGTTCCACATGCTTAAACTATCTTCCTTATAGGAAAAAGACACCTGATAGCTTTGAAAAAGACTTGCATCAAATTGTTCAATTACATCATCCAAGTATTCGCAGAAAAATTTCTTTGTATTCCTACCACAAGCGCCTTCTTCCCACGGCCAAAGCTCATCAATTTTCTCTTTACAAAGGGAGAGCACATAAGTGCCTTCGCTTTTATCGTTAAGATATGCTCGATTCGTAAAGCGGAGTTGCTTGTTCGCAAGAATCGTTTGAAGTGTATTCAGCGAGGTATAATGGTACAGTTTTTTCGGTTGTTCGAGATGTGACTGATATTCAAAATCATTATGAACGTTGGTGATTTCCGCCCATTCCATTTCTGTTTTTATTGACATTTTTCACCTCATACAAGCGGGTGTCTCTTAAAGTCCCAACTTGTTTCAAAAGAGTCCCACTCATTCTTCGCAATATTAACATTTTCCTCTGCTAGTCTTTTTATGTTATTATCATTAGTAGCAAGAACTGGCAGCTTTCCGATGTCTCCTGGATTTGCGTTAATACTTGGATTTATTGCGAACAGGTATGCTTCTGCAACCTTTGAATTCATAAAAGCCAAAATTTCTAAAGTGTTTTGACCAAACCATGCATTTGATGCAGAACTAAAAAGGGAATCACCTTGTAGAATACGCATGGAATTTTTTGAACTCGTTATAGATGACCAAACCACACCCTCTTTAAAGATGTAGTCTAAATTAAAACAACCCGCCCGAATACTTCCTTTTGCATTTCTTTCCGTGCGAAGTCTATTTCCGTCGTTTTCCCAATTAACAACGTCCTCCCAGTTTCCATACCATTTTCTATAGTCACCTCCATTTGCATAAGGAAACCACTTTTTCCCAGATGAAGTATACTCGTTTCTTTTAGTATGAAATGCAGTTTTGTCTTTGCTCACTTCATACCAAGCTCTCACAAATTGCTCATTGAGACCAGTGTACATTCCTTTACGTGTTGTACCAATATCGCCCAGAGGCCGTCCCATCTGAAACGCATCAATGAATTTATCTGATGCCCAATATGCAATCGTTTCACCCGGAATTCTCTTAAATTCTTCTTGCTTTGAGTAAAATCTTTCTTTACCCTGCAAGAAGATTTCTTCTCGCTTTTCAATAGATTCAACCTCGCCCTGATTTTCAAACAGCTTACAGTATATTCCTCTGTAATTTAGAACAGAGGATTTATTTATAACAAACGTCACTGTTCCAAAGTCCGAGCCAAATATTCCTCGACCAGGATGTACAACAGTTATCAGTGTATTATTATTTAGTATATTTTTTCTCAGTTCTTCATAGCTCGGCAATGTCATCCAAACCGGAATGTTAATCATCGCCATATATCCAGCATTTTTGCACATTCCTATGGTTCGTTCCATACAAACTGTACTCATATCAGATTTTGTATCGGGATATTTCTCTTTTACAAACTCCGACAGCTTTGCACCCATGCCAGAAGCTCCCATATACGGCGGATTGGTCACCACTGCATCATACTTTTGGGACAGCATGATAGCCTGCTCAATGAGCTGTGCAACGGCATCCTTTGCGGCATCATACCACATGACCATGTTGATGTCGCCCGCCGTGGCGGCTGCGCTGGTCTCCCATGCTTCCTTCAAGCCCTCATAACCCAGCGGCTTGATCTGAAGGATGGAGCCGTACTCCTTGGCATCCACAAAGGCATCCAGCAGATAGTTGAGGGTATCCCGGTGCTCCTGCGAGTTGAGGAAATTGCCCATTTCGTGCTTATAGGCACCGCCCAGCCAGTTGGACTCCTGAATGTCGTACACTCTGGGCTGGGGGATATTGCTGCGGCTGAAGAAATTGCTGTCATACTCCCGTGCCTTCATCATCACGGAGAAGTAAGCGATCTGTGCAGCACGCTTGTCGATATCCAGACCAAAGAGGTTGTTTTCCAGAATGGAGCGCACGGCCTCCCGCTTGGAGTAGCCGTTGTCCAGATAGATCTGCATCAGCACGTCAAACAGGTAACACAGAATATGGCCGCTGCCCATGCAGGGGTCGATCACCTTCAGCTGCTCCGGCTCCATCTTGGCGTACTGAGCGCGGATGTCCTTGAGCTGCTGCTCCACCTGCGGCTCCTGCGGGGCCTCGTCCAGATAATACTTCCAGTCGGACTTGTCGAAGTCCGGGTGACCCTCGGCCCACAGACGGCCAAGGCTGTTTTCCACCATGTAGCGCACGATCCAGTCCGGGGTAAACAACTGGGTCGCCGCCGGGATGTTCTGCTTGCTGATCTTGATGTTCTTTTTCAGGTCGGCAAACACCTTGTCCTTGGGTTCGGTGTTGTAATACTGGTACATCCAGCCCATAATCTGCACCTGACCCAGCGGCTTGCCGTCCTCATCGGTGGCGTGAATGTCAAACCAGCGTTCGTCCACCTCGTTGACCAGACGGTAGACCACGCCGTTGGGGTCGTTGAAACTAAGCACGATCAGCAGCTCGGAAAAGCTGTTGCTGCCGTCCAGATCCTCAAACAGCCGGGGCAGGATGCGGCTCAGGTCGTTACACTGCTTGAAGAACAGAAAACGGAACAGGTCATCTTCCTTGTTGGCATCCTGCAGATCGAAGATATGCTGTTTTTCCGCATCGGTAAACTCCAGATCGCCGGAAAAAGGCGATGCAACCAGATCGGGCAGCTTCTGCCCCTCGATCTCGCTGGAAAGCACCCGCACCGGGAGATAGCGGTTGATCTCCATAAAGCGGATGGCGATCAAACGGTTGAACCATGTAAAGGCAATCTCCTCAATGAACTGTTCCAGCTGCTGCTTGGGGCTGCCATCGGCATAGAAGCCCCGCACACGGGCGACAAGGTTCCTATACTGCTTCACATAGCGCTCGCCCTTAATGGTCTGGGTGTTGCCGTTGCCAAGGTCGAACACCAGTTCCTTATCCGTGCTGGTCTGCGGCTCCACAATGCCGTTTTCGGTAATACCATACCGTTCCAGCTGGAACGTCACATCCGCGATCAACTTGCGGCGTGCTTCCACCGCAAATTTCTTGATGGGTGCCTTTTCCATAATGTTCCTCTTTTCGTTGTTCTTCTTACCAGATATCCACGTTCAGGGTATCGCCATTGTCCAGTTTCTGCTTCAGGGCATGGCGCAGTTTTTCAATATAGGCATCCAGTTCGGCAGAGTTGTTGATCTGCCACGAGGCCGGAGTCACGTCCTGAATGCTCACGGTCACACGGCGGCGCATCGGAGCGGGAGTGGCAGCCTTTGCAGGCGCAGAGCCGCCAGCCGGACGAGCAACCGGAGCCGGTGCCACGGGCTGGTGCGCTGCTTCATACTTGTCGATCGTGTTGATCCAGTCGATTTTCGCCTGATTAGCGTTGAATCTCAGCAGCACAAACTCGTTCAGATCCTTGGCACTTTCCACCTTGTGTAGTGCCTCATCACGCTCTGCCACAACGGCAGACCAGAAGTGATCCTTGCAACGGACCGTGTTCAACTGCTGGAAGATACGGTTGTAGCAGCCCTCCACATACTCCCTGACAGGTGCGGCTTTCTGCTCCAGCAGAGCGTTGTACTTTTCCAGAAAATCCGTGCGCAGCGCCGACAGATTGCGGATCTTCTCATAGGGTTCTGCCATCTCCATGATCTTGCGCATGGCATCGGCTGCATTTTTCACCGCTTCATCGGTGATCTGGCTCTGGTTGCGCTTGTAAAGTTCCACAGCATCGTGCGCCTCGCAGAATGTCTTTACCTGACCACCCTCAAAGAAGTCCCGCAGATACTCATAGGTTTCCTTGAAATCACTGTAATCGCCCTGTGCATTTTCCAGTGCAGTATAGAACGCATCGGTGGTCGTAGGTGCGATGAGCGTATTCATCAGCGCCAGTCCCGCATCCACGGTGCTCTTGCCGGGCAGATACGGTTCCGAATGGTAGACCGTCTGCTGCTGCCGCAGGCTATCCAGCATGGTGCGGCATTCCTTTTGCAGTTCCCGCATCAGTTCCTCGTCATCGTCCGAAGAAACGCCCTTTTGGAACAGGTCACGCATCATATCCCGAACCAAACGCTTCTGCTTATCCGAAGCGTGCCTGCGGATATCGCACAGCAGACGCTCCTGAAATTCCACCTTGGTAAACAGCCGCTGGAACTCCTGCGGATTCCGGCTGGAAACGTTGAGCTGCTCATGGTTCAAGGTCAGGGTCAGAATGCCATCCACAAACAGACGTGCAACCAGCCACTCTACATCCACCGGCAGGAAGCCATAAGGCTCCTTGGTAAAGGTGTTCAGCAGGGTTTTCAGCGATGTGACCGTCCGTGCCATGGAGTTGCGCTCGATCCTGTTGCGAACAGCTGCCAGCGCACGGCTGTTGCCAGTGCCCTCGCCGCTCAGGCGCTGCTGACCGGCTTCAGTAAAGATCCTGCTGATATCCTGCTCCGATACGGCCTTGTCCATATCGGTCAGGTGGCTGAACAGGCGCTCCACCTGCTGCTTCAACGCATCGTTCAGACGGGTCTCGAAATCGCGGGAGCCGCCGGACAGCTTGGAGCCATACACATAGATATCCGCCTCGGAAAGTGCCTGTTTCAGGAACACCTTCACGTTCTGACGGCGTTCCTCCACTTCCTCCTGCTTTGCCTCGCAGATAGCACGATACTTCGTGATGCGGCCTGCGGTGCCGCTGCGCAGATAATTCTGAATTTGCAGCATCATGCGCAGCTCGTTTCTCAGGCGGATATCATCATGCAGCTGCACAAAAATGGTGTGGTCGCCGCTCTCGCCGGAGGACAGCATCTTCAGGCGGGATTCGTCGGCGTCATCACTGCGAGAGGTGATGATCTTCACCGTGATGCTGTTGTCCGGGCGGGACAGCGCATCGTATTCATCGATCTTGCGGTTGAATCCAAAGGCATAGCGGCCATTCAGGTACGGATAGCGGAATTTGTCCGCACGGTAGTTCTCGTCAAAAATCAGCGTTGCCAGCTCCCGGTTCATTTCGGAATTTTCCGGAAGGCGGCTTGCAATCTCACGGTTGACCTCCTGCTCCTCGTTGGTCAGGAAAATGTAATTGTCACCCAGATTCTGCACCAGCTGCTCCTGCACCAGCTTTTTCAGGGCAGTCTCCACCCGGTTTTCCAGCTGATAGCGGTCCTCGTCCATCCGGGATGCCATCAGGGTAGCAATGTTTTGTACCGTAGGCTTATCAAACTCCCGCACATTCTTGATCATGAACAGGACCTTGAGCACCTCGACCTCAAAGCAGGTTTCTGCATGATCGGGGTTCAGGTAATTGTTTCTCTGTGCGTTGGTGATGGCAATGGCGGTTTCGTGGTCAACCAATGCGGACAGTCCCTGATAGAATTCGTTAAACGGAACCAGAACGCCTTCTTCCTGGTTCTGGATGCTTTTCGCCGTACTCAGGTACATACTCAGCATTGAGCGCTCACCGTAGGAGCTGTTCTTGCCGGGACTGCTGAACAGACGGACAGCATCCAACACCTTGCCCAGCAGATTGAACTGATAAGGAACGAACGGATAAACATCCGAAAAATCAGACGCGTTCTCGTACAGTTTCATTTCCGGCATACCGGTAGAGAACTTGAGCAGGGTATCAAGTGCATCTGCTTTTCTGGGGTAAAAGGCTTCCAATTCTGCCTGTGCTGCCGCACTCTTTTTCAGGATACGCTTCTTAACAACCTCTGCTACATCGCTGGAGGACAGGGACAGACGAGTATCAAAACGGCCCTGAATCTTGGAAAAGTCCACGCTGTTGACAACCTGAATCTTATCGATGGCTTCCTGTGCAGCAACAACAATCCAGGCTTTTCCGTGGCACTGGATAGCAAGATCATGTTCCAATGTCTGAAGATCCAGCATCATATTGGAATTATCGCCGATATACTGGCTGATTTCATCCACGCAGAAGACCACATGATGATCATTGCCCTTGCTTTCAATGCGTTTGCGGACGAGCTTTGCAAAGTCCTCCGTGCTGATGCTGTATTCTTCACCCACACGCTCACACCAGCTGCGAGCCGCTTCTTCGGACCATCCTTCAAGTTCCATAAGAGCTTTTACAAAAGAGTCCTGCACAAGGTCAATGCCCGCAGCCGCATCTTCCCAGCATTTTCCTGTCAATTCAGAGATTCTGCTATGGAATTTTTCAAGTTTTCCCTCTGCATCCAATTCTCGTTCCAAATCGGCCATGCGGGGATACTGGTAGGAATAGCCCAGTTCCTCATTGAATGCACGCAGAAAAACCATGGTGATCACGTCACGCGTAGCAGCACTGCTTGTGCGGCTCTTGGAGGCGATATCAAACAGGATCACATCCGTATCAACGCTTTCTGCTGCACGGATGTCCGCCAGAACTTTCGGATCGGTAATCTTGTTATCTTCAATGAAATAGTCCAGTGCCGGTTTTCCGGCAACCTCATCATCATCGATCAGATAAGAGAGCATCTTCAGAAAGTGAGATTTACCGCTGCCAAAGAAGCCTGAAATCCAGACACCGATACGATCGGTATCTGCGCCGATGCCCAAACGATAATTTGAAAAGAATGCCGCAAAATGTTTCTGAAGTTCCTGAGTCACAACATATTCCTGAAGCTCCAGCTTGACAGTCGCATCGTCCGTCTGTCCGGTTTTGACAACCGGCTTGATTTCACGGTTGATTGACTTGGCAAACATCTGACCAATATTCATGTCCGTTCCTCCTACACATCCTTATCAGATCGGCTTTGCACGGTAGTTATTGCCATCCTTTACATCACCAAACAAATACAAGTAACCATCTTCATATCGCCCCGGAAACATCATCAGGACAACTCCCTGTGCAAGCCTGTCATGCAGATCGTTCAAAATTTTGTGAGAGCGCAAAAGAGGATAGCATTTTCCAACTCCTGTCAGCAAGATAACAGGCTCATGTTGAATAGATGCTCTCTGCTGTTCAACGTTTTTTACAATGTGTTCCAATACGAGATCGCCAGATTGACCAATATGCAGCACACTATTGACCGCATTAACTACTCGCGTCATATTACCCGTGCGCATTTCCAAGTTCTCATATTCCTGCTTGGAATACTTTTCCACAAGCAATTCTGTCATAACTTTGTAGAGATCAAACTCCACAATCGGACAATGCGCCTGTTGTAAGAGCCCAATTTCATCTTTTGTCCACTGGCGGACACGCATTTCATCTTTCGGGTCATAGCTGAACACATAGTACCCCGCCTCGCCGCCAAGCCCTGCATTGGTCTCCTTTGAAATCGTGCGCAAAAACTCATCAAGTTTTTGCAACTTCTCATCTGTATTCATACGCCTGCTCCTGTAATCGCCATCAAATAGGCGTTCATATCATGTGCCTTCAGGTACTGCTTCAATGCAGCGCCGGGCAGCGGCGGCACAATTTTGTCACCTGCCAGAAGCCCTGCATCATTCAGCAGCTTGCGGTAGGTCTGTGTCAGCTTGCGAATGGTCGTGTCCTTCCATTGAGCTATTTCTTCCGATTCGTTCTGCATAAGGCGGAAAAATGCAAGAACATCACCAGCTTCAAGACATTCCGCACCAATGATCAGCTTGTCGCGATACACTCCGTACATAAATGTGAAGAAAAGTTTATCATCTGCCATAATGGACAGCAAAACCATTATTTTCTGAACGGAAACGGACTGCTGTTGGAAAAGCTCCTGCCAGTCCCGGTCAAACTGTGTCACACGGCGTGAGACACAGTTGAGGATCTCCTTTACCCGGTACTCCTTGGCGGCCGAAAACAAGTGCTTTTCAAAGGCATAACGCTTGATCTCCTCAGCGGTGGAACCATTCACAAGCTCATTGACATAGGCTTTGTATTCATAAAACCAGAAAGGCTTTGATACCAGTCCGGCAGTAAACTGATCCTGCTTCTTTTTGCTGCTCATAAAACACCATCACTTATATAATGTACAATTATATTTAAGTCTATCGTTTATACGGTGCTTTGTCAATTCATAAAGTGGATAAATTCTCCCTGAAAACTGGACATTCTGTACAAACCAGTTTCGCAAATTTCGGCAAATCATTTTAGGGGCGTGGAATTTTACCGATCAGAAGTCGCCGCCGTTTTCTTTCCAGAACTCCTCCGCATCTTCTGCGCTGGTAAAATCATCCGCGTGCTTTTCTGCAAATTCCTCCGCCGAGAAGCACTCCTGTACATCATCCAGCAGATCGTCCTGCGATGCCGGAGAGCTGCCGGCGTTCCCCGTGCCGATTGGGTTGAAGAAGCTCATGTAGCCAATAAAATCGAACAGTCCCTTGTTGAATTTCATGATATTGTCTCCCTTCAATTTTCTTCTTTCAGTCCCAGTACCTGTGCCACGACCTCGTCATGGCCGAGGAAGTAATCCTCAATCAGGTCCCAGCGCTGCTTGGTGGTCAACTCACTGGTCAGGAAAGCGGTCATCATTTCCTCTGCATCAGCATGGCGGCGATGGATTTCGGCCAGCTGCTGGTTCTTGTAACGGCGGTCCTCCGACAGGCTGCGGATCTTCTGCGGGTCATTGACACGGACGAAGATTTCCAGATTCTGTCCGCCGCGCACTTCGTAACTAGCCAGACCGAAGATCTCCAGCACGGCCAGCAGACGCATTACCGGGTTCTGTTTTTTGTTGATGGTAGCCGGAAGATAACCGAGATACTCATTTTCTTCCCGGTTCGGGGCGCAGTTGACCAGCCGCTCATCCATCCAGTTCGCACAGGAGAAATAGTTGCCGTTCATCACACGGTAGCTCATGCCAATCTTATTGCTGCCCTGCTGACGCGCCTGAATGAACTTCATCCGGTCGCTATCCCGTTTCGTGGGGTCAATCTTCACATCCATCACAAACAGTTCCAGCAATGCCTTGGCAAAGTCACGGCCCAGAACTTCGCCTCCCAGTGCCTCCTGTGCATCGCGGCAGAATTCTTCCACCGTAAACATATGGCCGGCCTTGCGGTAGCCGTCAAACACACGGGTGACAGCCTCCATGTACTGACGCAGCTTTGCACGGGTCGTCTCAAAATCCTGTGCATAGCGGATGGTAGTCTTGACACGGACGGAGATGCGGTTGGTGCCGTCCTGTGCGAACAGCTCACCATTGAAGAATTTGACCTTGAACATCCCGAAAGTCATATCGGAGAAATACTTTTCCCAGAGATCGCCCATGCGGATCTCGTAGATGCTGCCGCTGTTGCGGGTGATGACATCTGATGCACGCGGCGTATAGCTGCGGCTCACCGTGATGGTATCATCGTACAGGTTCTTGACGAAATCGCCGTACTTTTCCAGAAACTCCTGCTCGATCTCCGTCGGCACGTTGGCATAGCAGGTCGTGAACATCGCTTTCGGGCGTACCACCAGCACCGGGAATCCGTAAGCATTTTCCAGATCCTTTGCCAGCAGGAGCAGGCCGGTCTTGACGCGGTTCTCCACATCATCGGAATCAAACAGATAGCCGAACGCATCCGGGGAAACCAGCAGATTGCGGTGCTTTTTCTGGCTATACATCCAGTAGAGCTTGTGTAGGATCTCCCGCAGCTGATACTGGCGCAGCTCGCCCATGCCATGCAGACGCTTGAGCTGAGAAAGATCACCCGACAGATATTCTTCGGTCGCTACACCAGTCATATTTTTATCGCGGGCGCAGCGTCCGATTTCCTGCACATAATCAGCCAGATTGCCCGTCGGTGCATAGTGGTAAACCTGTGCAATATCCGGCACATCCACGCCCATGCCGAAGGCTTTGGTGCTGATCATCACAACTGCCTGCCCGGTGCGGAAAGCCTCCTGCGCTGCGTTCTTCTCCACACGGTTCAGACGGCCATAGTAACGGCGAACTTTATTCTTCACCAGCGGGGACACGGCATTGTAGATTTCCTCCACTGTAGAGGTAAATGGGCAGTAGACCAGCGTTTTGCGGCCTTCGGCCACAAACTTTTCAATCTGCTTTGCAACATGATCGACCTTAAATTCGTCCCGGCTCCCTTCAACGGTCTTTTCCAGCGGATGAATATCAAAGTTGATGTTGTCACGGCGTACACGACCCAGATACAGGATTGGATTGTTCAGCTTCAGGGTGTCGATGGTATCCTGCACCACGTCATCCTGCCCGCCATACACAGCAGTAGCGGTCAGGCAAAGGACCGGGAAGTGTAGACCATTGCGGCGCTGACGCTCCAGATAATCGCCGAGGAACCAGTAATCCGCACGGAAGTCCTTGCCCCAGCTGGTGACGGTATGGGCTTCGTCCACAACGAACAAACCAAGGCGGCGATTCCCAAGCAGGGTCTCCAGCGAAGTGGTCAGCAGCATTTCGGGTGCAAGGTACAGGATGGACTTTTCGCTGTTATGGATGGCGTTCAGGCGCTCCTCACGCTCCTCGTGGGAAACATTGGAGTTCAGGAAGGTGGCGCAATGCACGCCGCGGGCTTCCAGCTGGGTGACCTGATCCTGCATCAAAGCAATCAGCGGCGAGACCACGATAGTGACAGCCTTGTGTACCTGCGCCAGATAGATACCGGATACCTGATAGAACACCGATTTGCCTGCGCCGGTGGGAGCGGTCAGGAACACATTGGAGTAGTCCTGATAGTCTCCCATGGCAAGCTCGCACTGCCTGACGATGGTGCTGATGATCTCGCCCTGACTGATCTGCTTTGTCTCCGTCCCAGCGGCAGGGTCTTTGTAGAAGTCCAGCATCCGGAAATCTGCATTCACGCCCCAATACTGCTTGAGGATGGCACGGTAGCGGTTGATGGTTTCCGGCTCGGTTTTCTCCTGCTTCTCTGCACAGTTCAGGGCAAATGTCGTACCACACTGAGAAGCAAGGAAGGAGAGCACATCGTAAGTATTGTTTGCCGCATTCTGTACCCGCTCCACCGGCACGACCACGCTGCCTTCCAGCCGACCGCTCAGGATGTCATCGGCCAGCACCATCGGGGAGACATCATGGGCAACCGTTGCCTCCACATCCGTGAAAGCGGTCTGCTGCTTCTGGTAGAAGGGCAGGCAGCGGATGTTTTCGCTCTTGTGCTTGTTGAACGGGGACAGATAATAGCGCTCATCCAGTTTGCGGACACCGGCATAATAATGGCTGAGCAGTTCGGCCTCCGGCGCAAGATCATTCTTTTCGCCTTCAAAAGCCTTGTCCAGTATATCGGCATCTGCCGCCGGGATGCAGCTGGGCACATAAGCCGGGAAGGCGTTGTTGTCCACTACGATGAACTCCGCATCAAACATTGCCTTGTCCAATATAAAGCCGAGCAAGACATGACAAGGGATGCACTGGGCACAGAGTACGCTGACTATAATCTTGTGGTCGCCGGCCCGCTGGGAATGCCGACCGAACAATCCACCATCAACGGTGCATTGAAGCAGCTGATTGAGGAAAACAATCTTCCCAAAGTAGTTTTCCACAGTTTTCGACACTCCAGTATTACATACAAGCTCAAGCTGAACGGCGGCGATATCAAAGCCG
>OGML01001034.1_pt1 | contig 26025 bp, 19 predicted proteins | sample 1572951 | NCBI WGS metagenome assembly OGML01 (sample SAMEA2581883, study PRJEB24529) | metagenome | biome: Human gut stool | place: China | collected 2011 | reverse complement strand
CTTCTGGAAAAGCATATTATAAAGAACAAAGTAAAAAACAGGAAATGAAATCTTTACATAGAAGTGCCTGTCTATGATGGGATCTATGATTTCTGTAAAATATTCTATCGCTTTATTACAATCTTCTGAGATTTCCGCTTTGCTATACTGCTTATCTCTGTTGAACGTTTTCAATTTTTTGAATTTCGGAGCATATTCATTATATACCGTTTCCCAATTAAAACTGCTCTGCTCGTAAAAATAATTATATCTTTGATTCATTGTATTCCAAAACACATCAAACAGGTCAGAATATGATTTTATATCGTTTGCTGTATACCGTGTTGGTTCTTTGGTTGATTCTGTAACATCTTCAACGCAGCTGCTGGAGATAAAGATCACAAGAAATAAAAGAAAGGAATGACGTAATGTCCAATTATATTTTTTAGCTTTCATAATCTATAATTTTAAAATTTATAGGCAACGCCTAACGATATGATGTTTGAGATTCTTTTTGATTTACGATTAGAAGAAGTTTTTGCTTTGTATATATCGGTAAGACCATACTGATAGGTATATGAAGCAAAAACGTCGATCCTATTGAAAGAATAGCCAACTTCTCCTGTCCCCTCTATCCCGAATAGGTTTCTTTTCAAGTTGTTTTCATTTCTCTTAAAATCGTATGTTTCATTTACCTGAGCTTTGATGTAGGAACCATCTTCTTGTAATTGTGCAAAGATTGGATATTCGCCTTTCCGATGCATTTTTGTGAAGTACTCATAGAAGACGCCACCTTGAACTTTTAGCCATATACCATTTTCTTTATGAGGGTTATTAAAAAGATACAAGCCTACATTTAACGGTATATCCATAAAGTTGTTTTTATACAGTGTATGTGTTCCTGTAATATTATCCGTCTTTTTGTATTCATAATTCTTTTGTATGAATCCCAGTCCTGTTCCTACTATAAAATTTTTAAAAAAATTATATTCAAGATTTACCCTTGTTGCAACACCTGTTTTGGTATTATAACGTGTATTGACCAAATTAGAAACATCGCTATTCAAAATGCTTTTGGATAGACCGGCACTTAAACTAACTTTTAGTTTCTGTGCTTTTACTGACGAAGGAATTGCAATAATTCCTAGCAGAATGAAAATTACTAATTGTTTTTTCATAAAATTAATGTTTAAATTAAACATAGAACCAATTGTTTGTTATGGTTCGGAATAAATAATTTATAATGGATAAAATATTAGGTATAGTAGGAACAGGTATTGAGTGTATATGAATGGTTGTCACGAGAAATGCACAACAATTTAATCATCTATGGAGTTGTATGCTATTCATATCCATAGCATGCTCAGCAATAGTAAATATCTTATGCTGGCAATATCACTTGACAAATCCCTTTTTTAGAAAGAATTCGTCCATATGCTGATTATCTCTATAAATTTTAAATTTCTTCATAATAATATAGGTTTTGATTAAAATAAGAACTTCTACATTTCGCAAAACTATTATTCTAAGACACATAACAAACACATTTCATTGCTTTTTTTTAGGATTTATATGAAAAATACCATAAATATGTTAGATGATATTGATAATATTGCCTCATATGTTGATGCTTTTAAGTGGATTTCCTATTCTTCATTTCGATAGAATGTGTATTTATACCCATGATGTTTATGCCCAGATATCGTTTCTGTTTTCCTTTATCACGTGCCGCATGCAGACCGATTCTTTTTGATTTGAATTTTTTAAATGAAATAAGCTACAGATTTAGTGCCATGATAAGAATTTCCATTCCTAGCGTGAATTATTAGTCCTTTTTAAAAAGGATAGTAAAGCATTATCGGCATATTACCTATTTTAAGGTATTGAGCAGCCAATGAAAACTGTCTAATTTTGCGTCTGTTTAGTTTTCTTCGGAATGAATATACGAATGAACATACTTTTATGCTTTTTATGGCTATTTTCAGCTACCCTGTCCGCTCAGCAGGTGAAAATAGTCAAAGGACATGTTTGCGTTCTTTCCGAAGATTCGATAGAGAGAAGTTTGCCTTATGCAAGCGTGGTCGTTTTGGAAGGAAAGGATTCCGCTTTTGTAAAGGGGATGGCGAGTGATGCAAATGGGAGCTTCAAGTTGGAGTTTATACCACAAAAGCGAATGGAATACTTGTTGCGGATATCTTATATCGGTATGTCAACTATCTTTCGGAAGTTAGATCTGCATATGATGGATACTGATTGTGGACATATTCTGATGAAAAGTGGTATCAAACTGGCCGAAGTGCTGGTGACTGCTCCCGTCAAAGAGATAGATATGGTAGGGGATACGACCGTAATTAATGCTGATGCCTACCGGACTCCAGAAGGCTCAAATCTGGAGGAGTTAGTGAGAAAGATTCCGGGACTGGAATACGACGACCGAAGTAAATCCTTATCATACAACGGTCTTGTCATTAGCGAAATCAATGTGAATGGTGAGGCTTTTTTTTCAGGGAATCATGTATTGGCATTAGAAAACTTGCCGGCCGATTTAATAAGTAGGATAAAGGTCTATGATAAGCGTAGTGAGATGGAAAAGTTTACCGGAGTCAGGACTGTTGATGAAAACTATGTGCTCGATTTGCAAACCAAAAAAGATCTTAATGGTACGTTGATAACTTCGGTTGCTGTGGGAAAGGGAAATAAGAAAAAGAAAGAGGCAGAGTTAATAAGCAACTTTTTCAAAGCTGATGGAGAAAACCTGTCCGTTATTGCCAAGAGTGGTAATCGTGATATAACCACTGAGAATAAAAAGAATCGTCAAGACAACATAGCGGTCAATTTCTTGAAGAAGTTTGGAGAAACAGTACATATCAATGGGAATATCATGTACAACAATGCGATTAATGGTATTAACGGGACTTCCTATTATGAGCAATACCTGATGACAGGAAACCGTTATCGGTATGCGACCGATAATGGTTATCATACGAATCGTATGATAAGTGCCATGTTAAGTGCGAGATGGAACATTGACAAAAAGACCTTGCTTAATATTTCGGGAAGTTTTAATGCTCTAAAAGGTATTAATGATGATAGTAACAGGCAAGCTACTTATAATGCAGATCCAAAGTTAGATGTAACAAGTCCCTTTAATAGAGACGCGAGTGAGCAAATTGAGGATAGTATACGGGTGAATGACATCTGTATGACTTCGAGGTCATCAAGCATTAACCGACTATATTCTATCGGTGCTGACATTACCCGACGACTGAATGCAAAAGGTACAAGTTTGGGACTGACCGTTCAATATTCGGAGGAACGAGGCAACAATAAAGCTTTCTCTTTATCATCCACTACCTATTATCAGTTACAGAATGTAAAGGGCAATGACTCTATACTCTACCGTAACCAATATCAAGAAAGTCCGAACAGAAACCGTACTATTAAGTTGGGACTAATACTGACACAAATACTTCGCAAGAACTTGAGGGCGCAGTTGTCATACATATTTAAATTGGATAACCAAAGTCGTGACCGTAACACTTACGTTCTTTCTCCTGTGATAGACGGTGAAGAACATACACCTACCGGTAATTTTCCGAAAGGTTACGAAGTGGAATATACCGATAGTTTGAGTAACAAAAGTCGTAGTCATACGATGGCACATGGAGTTTCCCTTAATCTTAATTATACTGATAAAACGTGGGAGATTACTACCGGTTTGTCCGTTACACCCAAACGACAAACTCTTGACCAAAAGACAGGGTGGACACAGGCTGATACATTGAGATATTCTGTAAACTATCATCCCACTCTTACCATCTTATGGCGCAAAAGAAAGACATGGGTGCAACTAAGTTATGAAGGGAATACTCAACAACCAGGACTGGCAGAATTGCTTACGCTAACAGACAACAGTGACCCTTTGAATATCATTCGTGGGAATCCCGATCTAAAATCTTCATACACCCAAAAGGTAAGGTTTGAAGTTCGGGATACGAAAACCGGGCTAAGCGGTGACGTGAATTGGACGAGCATGTTGAACAATGTGACGAGGGCTGTGATATATGACAGTCAGACAGGAGGTATTGAGAGCCGTCCTGTGAATGTCAACGGGAATTGGAATATAAAAGCTGCCATGCGTTATCAAAAGCGTATTAATCATTACTTCAATTTGTCTGCACGTACCGGTACTTCATTTATCCAAAGCGTGAGTCTTGTAAACGATGGACAACGAGAACAGCCCGAACGTAGCGTTACCCATAATCGACTGTATAATGCCGGTCTACGTGTAGGCTACCAACCTAAATGGGGAGGTTTTGATTTGAGCGGTGACTGGCGATTCCGCCATTCTACGAATCTTTTAAGAGAAACAAACAATTATATTCGTGATTATTCTTTCGGATTGACCGCTTACGCCGTTTTTCCGGGTAATATACGTTTGAAAAGTGAGACAACCCATACGTTTCGCAACGGTACCAATATCAATAGAAGTGAGGATAACGAAGTAGTTTGGAACCTCCACTTGTCATGGAGTTTTCTCAAATATAAGAAAGCTGAATTTTCTGTGTATTGGGCGGATATTCTCAGTCAGAAAAAGAGCTATAGCCGTAACGTTACATCCCATGGATTGTCCGAACGATATACTCAGCAGATCGGCAGTTATTTCATTGTATCTTTTAAGTATCGTTTTAATAGACAGTTATAGGGGAATCACCTCTTCATTTCTATTTAATTTACCGATTAATAGGTATTGCCAGGTATAATTGCCTACAGTAAATTTGCAACTATTAAAATATATATTATAAATAGTGTAATGAAATGAACAATTTGAGAAACTATCTCGGTTTGAGTGCTCTTACAATGGGCCTGTGTTTAATGTCGTGCAATGACGACAATACACCGTCATATAGCCAAACGACTATGAAGAATAGTGAGTTGAAGACAATTTTGCAACAGAAAGGATACCAATTTAATGAACAGGGTAACTTACTGTTGGATGATTTAGCTAATAATACTACTACTTTAGATTTATCGGGAACAAAACTTTCTAACTTGTCGGAACTTGATATTCTTCCCAATCTGACAGAAGTAAAATTGTCAGATAACGATTATGGTCCTGTATTCGACTTTTCAAAACTGCCCAAACAGATTACAGGAATTGATCTGACTGGTAATGATATTTATGATTATGATAATCTTGTTAACGTTGTAGTAGAAGAAAATGGTAATGAAACAGTAACAAATTTGCATGATATTACCAAACTTTACCTTCCCCGGACAGCTAAAGACAATATTAAGGATCTGGTACGTTTCTATATTAAAAATAAGGACGCTATAACAAATGGGAAAATAGATATGAAGATAAAAGATGAGAGCGGAACCTTACAAACGTATACCACATTGAGGGAGGTGCCAGATGAAAATTTGCGTACTTATTTACAGGCCAATTTTTCTGATTTATTCAATGGTGACCAAATAGATCTTAGCAAGCATTTGGGATATGCTCAAAAGACTACGATTCTGCTTATTCAAGCTAATGCCGGAGTGACTAACTTTGAGGGAATACAATACATTATACAGAATCCTTATTGGGAAGGTGCAGCAGTCGCTCTTTATTCTGCTGCGCAAAGTGGTGCTAACATGCCTTCTGTCAAATTGGGTAAATATGTCACCAATCTTGTATTGAATAATCTGAATGTGAGAAGTTTGGACTTGTCGTATGCCGGTAGTCTTTTTGGACTTAATATCGGAACTGTTGCCGGTTTGAGCACATTAGATTTAACCCACACTATTTGGGGGCAGCGTGAAAAGGAGATAGAAGCAGAGGAATCCAAAGGCAGTTATTTGATCGTTTATGATTGTCCTTCGCTGAAAGAAATTAAACTGCCAAAGAAAGATGAGCTGAAAACGTGCTTCTTAGATCTTGAATGTTTGGATGCATTGGAAACATTTGATATATCTAATCTGAAGATGGTAAAGAATCTTATTTTTGGAAATTTACCGGAAAATTTCAATCTCGTTTATCCAGAGCTGACTGTTTTTTATTCTCCGGAAGGGAGGTCTGCAACTTCTTTTTGTTGTTCAGAAAGTACATTCAATAGAGAATCGACAAAGACGTTTCTTGATAGATATTATACTAAAGGTACGGGAGTTGAAAAGTTAGGATTTAGTATCTCTATGAGTTGTAATAAGAATGATGGGTACAATTGGAGAAAAGCTCTTAAGAAGAAGTCTTAGGAGACGTTTATAATTTTTGTTTAATTTAATGCTTTAATTTTATGAAAAAAGGTATTTTGTTTATTGCTCTTTTTGCAGCAAGTTTCGGATTTATGCAGTCTTCTTTCGCTGCACCGTCGATGAGTGCTAACTCTATAACCAACGTGTTGGCTATAAGTGACTATGAAGGCACTTATAGCGGTACGATGGATAATATCATAATGAGAGGTAAGCCTTATGAATCACGGGCTGCAACTTATAAAATAGAGGGTGGCCGTTTGAAATGTGATTTTCCGCAGATAGGTAGTATGCCGGGTACAATTACTATTTCTTTGGCTGTGGAAGTAGATGAGGAAACCGGCGAGATTACAGCTTACAACGGGGACGAAGCAGGCACTTTGTCGCTTCCGTTGGGAATAAAGGTCAAATTGTATTTGGACGACTTGAGAGATGCAAAGATTACGGATAATGGTAGCTCTAAACAAATAGAATTTACACTGGACGTTTCCGGTACATTCTTGGGAGCTAATTTCCCTGCATCTGTGCATTTTGTAGGTACAAAATAGCAGCAAGTGTATCATAGTAAGATTATTATATTTTGCCTGACACTAATTTAAAGTTCTAAAGGAGTTAAGGAGGAGTTTTTAGTGAATACCCCTTAACTCCTTATCCTATATAATTTATTTATTGTAATCCAATCGGAGAGGTATGGGGGACTTGCTTTAATCCTGCTGCCCTGCTTTTGCTAACTTCCTTTAGTTCGATAGTGGTTTGCAGTATGTTTTATTTCTTTCTACAGGTATCTGTAGAAGAAACCAATAAAAGAAAATCATTTATAAACTATATAAAAAGAAAACTGAAATGTATAATAAAATAAGATTTGATACTTTTATGTTGATGTGCTTCTTTATGATAACAATTCTCGGATTAAGTGCGTGTGATAGCGATGAAAAGATAACACAGGAGCCACCTTCCCAGACATATGTTAAAAAGGCGAAAGAGATTCTTGCAGGAGATATTGTACTCTCTACCAGAGCAACAATGAATGGTGTGGACAAGACATTGTTGAAGAGTGGTTGCCCAACCAAATTTAACTTTTCCTGGCGTGAGGACGGTATGATGATACTGAACCTGAGTGATTTCAGCGTAGGTGCTATGCCATTTGCCATTAGCTTCAAATGTGCTACGAAAATCATGCAGCTCAACAGTTGGGAACAGGATGAATATCCCGGAGATGGATGGATTAAGTTTGTTGGTACAGATGGTAATGTTACGACTTCCGGTGATGATGCCGAAGATAATCAAGAAGGGAGCGGAGCGAGAGTAGATGGTTATTTGAACGTGAATACCAACCAAATAGAGTTTATTGTAGATTACAATATGATGAATGTCCGCACTGAAACATTTTTGCAAACAATCGATAAAACCCGTATCGATCGCTTTAAGGAAGAGTTTGCACAATACGAAAAAGATTTGGAAGAGGCTAAGAAAGACCAAGGAAAGGCCTAATCTTTCTTCCGTTGCATAATATGTTTTTAACGACGAATGAAAAGAGTAACTACAATTCTATTCTTAATGTTGCTGATATGTGTTCATACGGCAGCACAACAAAAAGTCAAGTTAGAGGTGTTGGAGAAGGGCACGGAACAACCCATTATCGCAGCCAATGTAATCTATGCCGATAATGAAGCTTTGCGAAATCCCCAATATGCCATTACGAATACATCCGGACAGGCTGAATTAAAGCTTCCTTCTAAGGGAATCTGCTATTATAAGGTGACTTATATCCTAAAACTAAGTTCGCTAAAACAGGCGACAGCCATTAAAAAAGCCTATATTTTATTAATGAAATAACGAATTTCTTTTCTTGTTGCTATCGCATTTTTAAAGGCTAACGCCGTTGTGTTCAAGCCGCCAAACAGCGAGGTGTTTGGCTATCGTTAGCTTGCATAAACGGAAAGTATTTGTGGGCTTTGCCCACACCCACGACCTTTAAAGAGGTCGACCAAACTTTTATAATTGATTGGCTAAGCTGTGCACTCAACCAAATTTATTTTAATTTCTAATATAAAAATCCACAAACACAAAAGCCACTTTTGAACTAAATCAAAAGTGGCTTTCACTCTTATATAATAAAACTTTAAGAAATCATATCTTTAAGTTTCTGTTCAACTGCTGCAGCATCTGCTTTACCACGGCTGTTCTTCATTACATTGCCGACAAGAGCCTTAATAGCTTTTTCCTTACCGTTCTTGTAATCATCTACAGCCTTAGGATTGTTCTCAACCGCCTGTTTGCAAAGCTCGTTTACAGTATTCTCGTCAAGTCCTGCCATATCGCTCTCACTGATAAACTCAAGTGCGCCCTTACCTGTATCAAGCATTTTCTCAAGTGTTGCCTTAGCAAGATTATTGCGAATCTTTCCGTTGTCAATCAACTTAATAAGCTCGTTGAGCTGCTCAGGAGTTGTAGCAATATCAAATGTTTCCTTGTCGGCCTCGGTTTCTGTTCTGCGGAAAATCTGACCGATAATAAAGTTTGATACAGTCTTTGCAGACTTTACACCCTCGCAAGCCTTATCAAAATACTCGCTGATTTTTCTGTATTTTGTAAGGAGCTGTGCATCCTTTTCAGGAATTTCAAGTTCTTCAATATATCTCTTGCATTTGTCAGAAGGAAGTTCAGGCATTTCAGCCTTTAAGCTCTCCACAACATCTCTTGGGACATTGATTGTAACAAGGTCAGGATCTCTGAAATAACGGTAATCGTGAGCGTCTTCTTTACTGCGCATTGAAGATGTAGTGTTTGTTGCATCGTCATAACGGAGAGTTTCCTGCACTACTTTGCCGCCGCTCTCAATTAAATCTACCTGACGCTCATACTCATACTCCATTGCTTTGGCAATATTTGTAATTGAGTTCATATTCTTAATCTCTGTTCTTGTTCCAAGAGTTTCACTGCCCTCAGGACGAACAGAAATATTAACATCGCAACGCATTGAGCCTTCCTGCATACGGCAGTCGGAAATTCCTATATAGCGCATTACCTGCTGTAATTTTTCCACATACTCCTTAGCCTCGTCAATAGAACGAATATCAGGCTCCGATACAATCTCGATAAGAGGAACACCGCCACGGTTGTAGTCGACATATGTGTCACCGTGCTGATGAATAAGTTTTCCTGCATCTTCTTCAATATGAATATGATGAAGTCTGATTTTTCTGCCGTTTGAAAGCTCTACATAGCCGCCGATTGAAAGCGGTGCATAAAGCTGGCTGATTTGATAAGCCTTTGAAAGGTCAGGATAGCAGTAGTTCTTTCTGTCCATTTTAGAAATCTCCGCAATCTCACCGTGAGTGGCAAGACCTGCCTTTATACCGAAGTTTACAACCTCACGGTTAAGTTTTGGAAGTGTACCCGGAAGTCCGATACATACAGGACAGCAATGTGAGTTAGGTGCACCGCCAAACGCTGTTGTACATGAGCAGAAAATTTTTGTCTTTGTAGCAAGTTCAATATGGGTTTCAAAACCCGCAACTAATTCATATTTCACAGCTTAACACCCCACTTTGTATCCTTAAAGTTTTCTCCGGCAGCCTGCTGATACTTAAACGCTGCATTTAAAATTTCAGCCTCGCCAAAACTCTTGCCGATAAGCTGCATACCGATTGGCATACCGTTTGCGTTAAATCCGCACGGTACGGATACACCCGGAAGTCCTGCAATATTTACGGGTACGGTACAAATATCTGTAAGATAAGTTTCAATCGGATCGGAAACTGCGTGACCCGCCTCGAAAGCAGTCATAGGAACTGTTGGAGCAAGAATTACATCACAATGCTCAAATGCATCTGTAAATGCCTTTACAATAGTTCCACGCAAATTCTGTGCCTTTTTATAATAAGCGTCATAATAACCGGCAGAGAGTACATATGTGCCGAGAAGAATTCTTCTCTTAACTTCCTCGCCAAAACCCTCTGAACGGGTGCGGCAAATCATATCGTGAGTGCCGTTATAATGCGGTGTTTTATAACCAAAACGAATACCGTCGTATCTGCCGAGGTTTGAAGATGCCTCTGCGCAGGCAATAATGTAATAAACAGGAAGAGCAAACTTAAGTGCGGGCATATCAAAATACACTATTTCTGCACCGAGTGATTCATAAACTTTTGCGGCATTGAGAACTGCCTCTTTAACATCGTCACGAATACCGTCAAGATACTCACGGGCAATACCGATTTTCATACCTTTGATGTCATTGTTGAGCTTTCCGTAAGTTGCGCCGCCGACATTACCCTTTGAAGTGCTGTCTTTTTCGTCATACTGTGAAATTGCATCAAATACAATAGACGCATCTTCAACGCTCTTTGTGATAGGTCCAATTTGGTCAAGTGAGCTTGCATAAGCGATAAGACCGTAACGGGATACACTGCCGTATGTCGGCTTAAGACCTACGATACCGCAAAAACTTGCAGGCTGACGGATAGAACCGCCTGTATCAGAACCAAGTCCGTATGCTGCAATGTTTGCGCCGACAGCGCTTGCTACGCCGCCTGATGAACCGCCGGATACATACTTTGTGTTAAACGGATTCATTGCACCGCCAAAGCATGAAGTTTCACACGAAGAGCCCATTGCAAATTCGTCCATATTTGTTTTACCGAGCATAACTGCATTTTGTGCAGAAAGATTCTCCCATACAGTTGCATTATAAATCGGCTTGTAACCTTTAAGGATTTTAGAACAGCAAGTAGTTTCAATGTCCTTTGTGGAAAGGTTATCTTTCAATGTCATCGGAACACCCTCGAGCATACCGATTTCTTCGCCCTTTGCAATTTTTTCGTCAACAGTCTTTGCGGTTTCAAGCGCTGTATCGGGAGTTACATTTACATAAGCGTTAAGCTCGCCGTTCGATTTTTCTATTTCTTCAAGATAGCTTTTAGTAAGCTCCGTACACGAAACCTGCTTGGAAACAAGCATTTCGTGAATTTTTGCAATACTACCCATTTTTACACCTCTTATTCTCTGCCTCTAACAAGGAAATGTGACTCTGCCTGTTCAGGGGCATTTTTCAAAATTTCCTCGCTGTCATATGACTCAACCACAACATCCTCACGAAATACATTTGAAAGGTTGTTTATGTTGTCAAAGCTCTCACCGCTTGTGGGAGCATTATTGATTGTATCGGCAAAATCTATAATTTCCTGCATTGACTGTGTAAGGCTGTCAAGCTCCTCTTCGGGAACGAACAGCTTTGAAAGCAACGCAATGTTTTCAACATCTTCTCTTGTTACCATAAAAACCATCCTTTGTATAAACAGAATCAGGGCAAGTTATAAAAACAACTCGCCCTTTGAGTATATATGAAGTTATCTTAATTTAATGTGAACTTCACGAAGCTGCTGCTCTGTTACCTCTCCCGGTGAACCGAGGAGAAGATCCTGAGCATTTGAGTTCATTGGGAAAGCAATAACCTCTCTAATGTTCTCTTCTTCAGTAATGAGCATAATCATTCTGTCAACGCCCGGAGCCATACCTGCATGTGGCGGAGCACCGTACTGGAATGCGTTGTAGAGAGCAGAGAACTTAGATTTAAGCTCATCTTCGGTATATCCTGCAATCTCGAAAGCCTTAATCATAATGTCAAGGTCGTGGTTACGAACAGCACCTGATGAAAGCTCAACACCGTTACATACGATGTCATACTGATAAGCAAGAATATCATCGGGGTTCTTATGAAGCAAGCTGTCCATACCGCCCTGTGGCATGGAGAATGGGTTGTGTGTAAATATTACCTGACCTGTGGTTTCGTCATGCTCATACATTGGGAAGTCAACGATAAAGCACATCTCAAACTTTGACTTATCAATAAGGTCAAGACGGGTAGCAACCTCAGTACGAATCTGACCTGCAAGCTTTGGAGCGTCTTTTTCTGTATCTGCGATAAAGTAAATAACATCGCCTGCGTTAGAATTATTACGCTTAATAAGCTCCTCTCTGTCGCCCTCTTTAAGAAACTTATCGATAGGACCGTCAAAAGTCATATCATCTCTTACCTTAACATAACCGAGGCCCTTCATTCCGATAGAAAGTGCAAACTCTTCCATCTTCTTGAACCAGCTCTTTGACTGCTTTGCGGCACCCGGTACATTAATTGAACGAACAGTCTTTTTGAGGAACGGCTTAAAGTCAGTCTCCTCAAACATATCGCTAATCTCCACGATAACAAGCGGGTTACGGAGATCAGGCTTGTCTGTACCGTACTTTAACATACTTTCAGCGTATGGAATACGGACAAACGGAGGCTTTGAAACCTCTTTATCTGTAAACTTAGTGAATGTTTCGTAAAGAACTTCTTCTGCAACCGCAAATACATCTTCCTGTGTGGCAAAAGCCATTTCAAAGTCAAGCTGATAGAACTCGCCCGGCGAACGGTCTGCTCTTGCATCCTCATCTCTGAAACAAGGAGCAATCTGGAAGTATCTGTCAAAACCGGAAACCATAAGGAGCTGTTTGAAAATCTGCGGAGCCTGCGGAAGAGCATAGAATTTGCCCTTGTGCTTACGGCTCGGAATAAGATAATCTCTTGCTCCTTCCGGTGATGAAGTTGAAAGAATCGGTGTCTGAATTTCATTAAATCCCATCTCGTTCATTTTTGCACGGAGGAATGTTATAATCTGTGAACGGAGCATAATGTTATTATGCACCTTCTGATTACGAAGGTCGAGGAAACGATACTTTAAGCGTACCTCCTCCGAAGTATTGGTAGAAGTGGCAACCTCAAACGGAAGTGCGTTTTTACATTTGCCGAGAACAGTAATGTCATCTGTGTGTACCTCAACATAACCGGTAGCAATCTTAGAGTTGATAGTTTCTTCATCTCTCTTTACTACCTTACCGCTTAATGTTACGGTACATTCTTTGTTAATACCCTTAAGTAACTCGTCATTGTGAACTACTACCTGAAGAACACCGTACTGATCACGAATGTCAAGGAACATTACGCCGCCGTGGTCACGGATATTTTCAACCCAGCCTGCTACACGAACTTCCTGTCCGATATTTTCTTCTCTTAACTCACCGCAAGTTACGGTGCGATACTGATTAGCTTTTATCATATATCTACAGTTCCTTTCACTGATATTGTGCTAAATTGCCTATTCTTTTGTATTATACCACAATTTGCCTAAGCAATCAATATTTTAAATGATTTTTATTTCAAAAATTCTATCTTTTTCAGATAATGCCGCACAAATAATGTGCGGCACCATTTATTCAACACTCTTAAGGCTTTCAACCATATTTACTTTTTTAATCTTAAATCCCATTGCAAAATTCACAATCAAAGCAAATGCAAATGTCAGCAAAGCCGCAAAAACGAATGATGTAGGCAAAATATCTCTGCCAAACATTACATTGTCAACCTCAACGGTCTGAATAATAAATCTTGTAAGGAAAATACCGAGAACAAGTCCCGAAAGAATACCTCCGAGAGTAAGCACGATATTTTCTTTATAAATAACGCTTGAGGTTTCTCTGCTGTAAAATCCGAGCACCTTAAAAGTTGCGATTTCACGCACACGCTCGGCAATGTTGATATTTGTAAGATTATAAAGCACTACAAACGCAAGTGCCGCTGCACAAATAATCATAACAAGCACAACCATATTAAGCGAATTGAGCATATCTTCAATTTCACCCATACCTGATGAAAGATAGGTTACACCCGCTACTTTATCATTCGTCAGCATTTTTTCACCGAACGCAGTCTGTTCGTCAGGATTTTTCAGTACAACCTGTGCCATATTAAACTGCGGTTCTTCTCCGAATTTTTCACTGTAAAGTTTAGGAGAAATAAACACATAATTCTTTATATACTGTTCATAAATTCCGCCTACTGTAAGTTCTGCGGTTTTATCATCAACAGTTACACTTACGGTATCACCGACTTTGACAGACAATTCGTTCGCCATTTTTTCATTTATCATTACGGAATCATCGGTAATATCAAGGTGCTTTTTGTCGCCCCTTGTTCTAAGTTCTGTAACCTCCGAAAATCTCTGCGGATCTTCCATTACCGTAAGATAAGTGCTTTCATCTTTTACAACATTATTTTTCTTTACAACAACTTCCTGCTGACCTGCAAGCATAATTGACGCTGCGTCGCCCGTATTGTTTATTGCATTTTTCAGATAATCAAGCTGTTCGGCAGTTCCGCCTTCTTTAGGAATAACAACCGCATTATATTTGAATATTTCGCTAAACTGTGTATCGGTAAGCGGAATAAAGCTGTTTTTAAGTCCGAATGCCGCAACTATCAAAGCCGTGCAGCCTGCAATGCCTATGATTGTCATAAACATTCTTGATTTATATCTGAAAATATTTCTTGTAGTCAGCTTTGCGGAAAAATTCATATGTTTCCATATCGGAGTAATTCTCTCAAGCAGTATCCTCTTGCCTGCTTTCGGAGTTTTAGGTCTTAGAATTTTTGCACAGCTCTGGCTTAATTCTCTTACACATACTATTACAGAAACAAGCAATGTACAAAGTACGGCGGCAAGCGTACCGAGTATAATACTCTGTGCATCAGGTACAATGCTGATGTCAGGCATATAATACATAATCTGATATGCATTATAAATAATATACGGCAGTGTATTTATGCCTATTAATACACCTACGGTACAACCGATTACACCTGCAAAAACAGCATAAATCGCAAATTTCATTATTATGCTTAAGTTATTGTAGCCGAGCGCTTTTAATATTCCGATTTCTTTACGCTTTTCCTCTACAAGTCTTGACATTGTGGTTACACAAACCAAAACCGCAACGAGTAAAAAGAACATCGGGAATACTGATGCCACTGCACCGAGTCGCTCAACATTCTGCGCAAAGGTTGAATAACCCGGATTATCCGACCTGTCAAACACATACCACTCGGGATCTGCTATAGCGTCTATTTCTTCCTGTGCGTCGGCAATTTTTTGTTCTGCCTCTTTAAATTTATCATCAGCCTCGGCTTTTGAATCATTGTATTCTTTCCAACCGTCATCAAGCTTTTGTCTGCCGCTTATTTTCTGCTCCTCAAGTTCGGACTTTCCGTTGTCATATTTTTCCTGTGCTGTCGCAAGTTCGGTTTCAGCCTGCGATATTTGAGCTTGTCCCTCTGTTTTTTTACTTTCAAGCTGTGCTTGTCCGTCCGCAATCTGCTGTTCTGCACTCTGAATTTGAGCAAGTGCATAGTCAAGCTGTGCCTGTCCTTCCGCTTTTTGTGTTTCAAACTCTTGTTTTCCGTTGTTCAGCTGTTGTTCTGCCGTATCAAGCTGTTCTTGCGCCATAGCAAGTTTTGTTTCACAATCTGCTAAAACTGCCTTAACCTGTGTAAGCTGTTCCTGCAATACAGCAAGAGCGGTTTCGTCCTCTGTAACATCAATTTGCGCCTGTAAAGCCTCAATCTGTGATTTGCAAGTTGCTATTGCGGTTTCAAGCTGCGGCCTTTGATTGTTTTCAAATTCACTTTTTGCGGCATTGAATTCATCTTCTTTTTCGGCAAGAGTTTCTTCCGCTATGCTGATTTTTGAATTATATTCTTCAACACCTGCATTATATTCGGCTTTTGCACTGTCAAGTTCCGCCTGCGCAGAAGAAAGTTCGCTTTCACCTGTCGCAATGCCGTTTTCGTATTCTTCTTTAGCAGTTTCAAGCTGACTTTTTCCGTCATCTATCTGCTTTTTGGCTGTGTCAAGTTGCGATTGTGCATCTGAAATCTTATCTGTATATTCTTTTTCCGAATTATCTAAAGTTGTTTTTGCATCATCAAGTTTTGTAAGAGCCTCGGATTTTTCGGTTTCATAATCGTTTTTACTGTCCTCAAGTTCCTGCTTTGCTTTGCCTATAACATCTTTATCAAATGCCTCACAGCGTAAATCGGCGGTATTTTCAAGAACAGTTGTAAAGCTTTCAATGTCTTTTTCGTATTCGTCATCAAAGGCTGAACCGTCGCCGTCAGAAAAAGCGGTTTTCACATACATTTCCGTATATCTTTCGGTTACAAAATCATCCTGATAAATATACATAAATGCTTCAATATTGCCGTTGCCGATTGTAGTTGAGCCACGCTGATACGAAATATACATAGGTGATTCCGCTTTACCGACAACGGTATATTCAAGCGTATCTACCATATCAAGTGCATTGGATTCTCCGCTTTCACTTCCAAATACAACCTTGTCGCCGATTTTATAATCACTGCTGCCGACACTGCCGTATTCAACAAGGATTTCACCCTTTTTCTCGGGTAGTCTTCCCTCTTTTATGTTTAATGTATTAAGAGTTTTATTATTGTTATAACTTTTAGGTGCAGCGGTTACTCTTATAACCTTGCCGTTACCGCCGTTTCCGTTTGATTTTAAAACAAGGTCGGCAAAATACGATGGCATAACATCGGTTACATTGTCAAGATTTTCAACCGCTTTTACATCATCTTTATCAAATCCGACAGTAGATACAAGCCTGTAATCCATAAGATTGGATTGAGAATAATACTCGTCTGCCATATTGTACATTGACGGAACCGTAGCTTTGATTCCGGCAAAAAATCCAACACCAAGCGCAATAATCGCAAGTATAGAAATAAACCTTGCTTTAGAATTTGCAATTTCTCTGAAAGTATTTTTTAACAGGGTTTTAGTCAATGTCCTCTCCCCTTTCGCAGAAAATATGAATTACCATTCGATTTCTTCAACATTTTTAGGTTCATCATTGTAAACATCCATAATTACCCTGCCGCTTCTCATCTTTATAATATGATCTGCCATTGGGGTAATTGCTGAATTGTGGGTTATGAGAACTACCGTCATATTTTCTTTTCGGCAGGTTTCCTGCAAAAGTTTTAAAATCTGTCTGCCGGTGTTATAGTCAAGAGCACCCGTCGGCTCATCGCAAAGTAAAAGTTTAGGTCGCTTGGCAAGTGCTCTTGCAATAGAAACTCTCTGCTGTTCACCGCCCGAAAGTTGAGCGGGAAAGTTTGCACTGCGCTGTGAAAGTCCGACGCTTTCAAGCGCCTCTGTACTGTCCATCGGATTTTTACTTATCTGCGTTGCAAGCTCTACATTTTCTTTTGCGGTAAGGTTAGGCACAAGGTTGTAAAACTGAAATACAAAACCAATGTCAAACCGTCTGTATTCAATAAGCTGTTTGTCTTTCAGCTTGCTTATATCTCTGCCGCCGACAATAATACTGCCTTTTGTACAGGTATCCATTCCGCCTAGAATATTAAGTACGGTTGTCTTGCCTGCACCCGATGCACCGACTACCACGCAAAACTCGCCCTGCTCTATATTAAAAGAAACACCCTCGACAGCGTTAATAGTCACTTCGCCCATTTTATATATTTTGTAAACATCTTTAAATTCAACAAGGCTCATAATATCCTCCCGTAACGGTAAATTTTCTTTGCTTTTTAAAGTGCTGAATATACAGAATAAACCTGCTTATAATATAATATTATAGCACTTTTTGCACCTCTTATCAATATACAAATACAGTGTTGATGTCGAATAAACCACAATATGACAAAACCGACCAAATTAATTGGCAATTGGCTTGACGAGGGTAAAAAATTATGCTAAAATACTAACGAACATAGGTTATTGCAGTGTAGATTGTTTGGTAATTACAACTCACCGCAAACTCTGATACTATGTAATTTAAGAAACAGAAAGGTTGATACTGAAATGGCAAAGATTGATTTAACTAAGTATGGTATTACCGGTACTACTGAAATTATCCACAATCCTTCCTATGACGAACTCTTTAACGAGGAAACAAAGGCTGATTTGGAAGGCTATGAGGTTGGACAGGAAACTGAGCTTGGCGCAGTTAATGTTATGACCGGTATTTACACAGGCCGTTCACCTAAAGATAAGTTCATCGTTATGGACGAGAATTCAAAGGACACTGTATGGTGGACTTCTGACGAATACAAGAACGACAACCACCCTGCAACACAGGAAGCTTGGGAAGCTGTAAAAGCGCTTGCTAAGAAAGAGCTTTCAAACAAGAAGCTTTATGTTGTAGATGCATTCTGCGGCGCTAACCACGATACAAGAATGGCAGTTCGTTTCATCGTTGAGGTTGCTTGGCAGGCTCACTTTGTAACAAATATGTTCATCAAGCCATCTGCTGAAGAGCTTGAGAACTTTGAGCCTGATTTCGTTGTTTACAACGCATCAAAGGCTAAGGTTGAGAACTACAAGGAGCTCGGTCTTAACTCTGAAACAGCTGTAATGTTCAACATCACAAGCCGTGAGCAGGTTATCGTAAACACATGGTACGGCGGTGAGATGAAGAAGGGTATGTTCTCAATGATGAACTACTACCTCCCACTTAAGGGTATTGCTTCAATGCACTGTTCAGCTAACACAGATAAGAACGGCGAGAACACAGCTATCTTCTTCGGTCTTTCAGGTACAGGTAAGACTACACTTTCAACAGATCCTAAAAGACTTCTCATCGGTGATGACGAGCACGGTTGGGACGACAACGGTGTATTTAACTTTGAGGGCGGCTGCTATGCTAAGGTTATTAACCTTGACAAAGAGTCAGAGCCTGACATCTACAACGCAATCAGAAGAGATGCTCTTCTTGAGAACGTAACAGTAGATAAGGACGGTAAAATTGACTTTAACGACAAGACAGTTACAGAGAACACTCGTGTATCTTACCCAATCAACCACATTGAGAACATTGTTCGTCCTGTATCTTCAGCTCCTGCTGCTAAGAATGTAATCTTCCTTTCAGCAGATGCTTTCGGTGTACTTCCGCCTGTATCAATCCTTACTCCTGAGCAGACAAAGTACTACTTCCTCTCAGGCTTTACAGCTAAGCTCGCAGGTACAGAGCGTGGCATTACAGAGCCAACTCCAACATTCTCTGCTTGCTTCGGTCAGGCTTTCCTTGAGCTTCACCCAACAAAGTATGCTGAAGAGCTCGTTAAGAAGATGGAAAAGAGCGGTGCTAAGGCTTACCTCGTAAACACAGGTTGGAACGGCACAGGCAAGCGTATCTCTATTAAGGATACAAGAGGTATCATCGACGCTATTCTCGACGGTTCTATCACAAAGGCTCCTACAAAGACAATCCCTCACTTCAACTTTGAAGTTCCTACAGAGCTTCCGGGTGTTGATCCTGCAATTCTCGACCCACGCGACACATATACAAATGTTGCTGATTGGGAAGCAAAGGCACAGGATCTTGCAGCTCGTTTTGTTAAGAACTTTGCTAAGTACGAAGGCAACGAGGCAGGTAAGGCTCTCGTAGAGGCAGGCCCTAAGGCTTAATCTTTGTATTAATTTTAGTACAAGCTAACTAAATAAATTTAAGGGTGCTTTCCATATGGACAGCACCCTTTTATAATGCGTAATATACTTAATATTTAAAACCTTAATAAAAAGTATCAACCTTTTACTTGCACAAAAGACTATTAAACAGCATAGATTTATCCCCGTACTTTTAATAAAAATCAAGAAATAGAATTAATAAAAACAACTGCCGCACCGATCATCATAATTGCGAATACAACAACCGCAACTATCATTGAAATATTATTACTCATTGCGTTTAAATCCGAGCTGTTAGACGAATTAGACATTTTATTGGGTTCAAGCACGGGAATGTGACATTTCTTTGCCCATACAATCAGTGAATTGTAATTATCACACCAATTAGAAACACCTACAAGTTTTTTGCCGTTGACATAAATTTTAGCGGTTTTAATACTGCTCACCTTTATGTAATTAATCTGATCATAATGATATGCTTCATCTTTATAATAAAGATAGCTCGTCTGTACGCTCGGGCTTTTTTTTAGTTTTAAACAATAAGTAAAGCTATAGCAAAAAATATTGCAGTGCTCAATATGCTTATTATCAAAATTTGAACAGTACTTAAAGTAAAAGGCGTATGATTAACGGAAGAAGTAATCGCCTCTCGTATCAAAATTTTTGCGACAGGAATCAAGCCGATAACTATAATTGGTATAATAACGAAAAATGCGTTAAAATCATAGTTCAAATCAAATTTCGTATTAAAAACGGCTTTTTCAATGGCGGCATTTTCTTCATTTTGCCGCCTTACACCAAAATACTCAAGCTCTTCTTTGGCATAGTTATTTAAATCATTAACAATTGGCATAGTGTTTCCCCTTTTTTAATTCTTTATTATTACCATAGCGGTTGCTACACCGCCGTCCTGCATCATTTTTGCGAAATAATCCGTTTTATCGGTTGTTATAGCTGAATGTTCAATAAATTTATTTAAAAAATCATCAAGTGCAGAAATATCTTGCGTAAATCCGATTTCTATCGCCCAGCAAATGCTAAAAGCATAACGATATGCGTCCTCATTTTTCATCTGACAAATCTGTCGTGCAAGCGACGCTGTTAATCTTTGTTCTTCTCGACCAAACAAAGCATCAATACTTACACCAAGTGCCTGCGATATATCGGGCAATAATTCGGCGTCAGGTGTACCGCCTCTCTCCCACTTCGACACCGCTTGCGTTGTAACTCCCAAAAGCTGGCCGAGTTGTTCTTGCGTAAGTCCTTTTTGAGTACGATATTTTTTTATTTGCTTGCCGATAACACTCATTTGTAAACCCTCCGTTGATTTTCTGTTTTTATATTATCACAAGCAAAGAGAATTTGCAAGGTTTGGTAAACAACAGAATAGAGCGGTTTATGCAAAAAGTGATATTTGAATTATTTTATAAACTGAAAACTTGAAAAATGCAATTACCTCAATTATAATAATTACATAACATTATAATTGAGGTAATTATGAAAACTAAAAAACGGAAAACCACAAAAATCACTGTACCTACCGCACTTGCTTTGATATGCTGTTTTGCGGTGATTTTAATTATAAACAATCAGCCGACAGAAAATACTGCAAAAGACGAAATTATCTCCCTTAAAGATATTCCCGATTATTCAGGTTCTGCTTTTATAGAAATAAACGGCAACGAACCGTATTTCAGTGATGACGATTACACAACATCATCATTTGAATACTATGCGGATTTAGATGAATTAGGAAGATGCGGCACAGCCTATGCCTGCGTTGGTACAGATATAATGCCGACAGAAGAGAGAGATAAGATAGGCAGAATTAAACCGTCAGGCTGGCAAACAGTAAAATATGACTTTATTGACGGAAAATATCTGTACAATCGCTGTCACCTTATCGCCTATCAGCTTACGGGCGAAAATGCAAATGAAAAGAATTTGATAACAGGAACAAGATACCTAAATGTAACGGGTATGCTGCCCTTTGAAAAGATGGTTGCAAATTATGTAAAAACAACCGGTAATCACGCACTTTACCGTGTAACTCCTGTTTTTGAAAATGACGACCTTGTTGCCAAAGGAGTATTAATTGAGGCAAAATCCGTTGAAGATAAAGGCGAGGGTGTAACATTGTGCGTATACTGCTACAATGTTCAGCCAAATGTAACTATTGACTATAAGACAGGTAAAAGTGAATATAACGAAAATGAATACTAAACAAATTCCCGCAATGCATTAATCTGCATTACGGGAATTTTTCGTATTACGATCTTTTACATAATTATATAGCTGTCAAAATATTTTTCTTTAGTAAAAGAAATGTTTTCAGGTGTAACAATCCATTTTTCTTCTATATCATCATTACGATGAACAATCACAATTACTTTTCTTTTAAAAGATTTAAGTGGATAATTCAAGCCTAAAATATAAGAGTTCTGCTCCTCACCATCCGGTGCAATTACACCGGGTACATAACCGTAATTAACAGAACAGTGAATATCTTTACATATTTTGCTTTTTAAAAATATTTATCTTCTTTTATATATGACAATTTCAGGATTTGAACAATTTTCACCGTACTCACTTACAAGAATAAAATCCAATCCGGCAACCAAACCAAAACATCTTGTAATAGAGCCGTCATTAAATTCACATTCAACTTGATTACACAAGTATATACTGTTATCATCAAGCAATTTTAAATTTTTACCGTTCGGCATACGATAAGACAAATTTACATATACACCATTCATTGCATATAACTCATTTATAGCAGGCATTCCCGGAATATTAAGAGAATTAAACTCGTCAATCAACTGATTTTTCAGCACAATATAGTTGTTCATTCCTCCCATATCAATACATTGATAAATAAAACATTGCTTTCCAAACGGACAACCTTTAGTTTCATTGCAGCCTTTGCAATTTTTGCTTTTGCCATAGCCACAGTTATCACAATCCGCCCCACATAATGATTTCATATTTATCCTCCAATTATTTTGAAAATTTGGATAATTATTATAATGCAATATAACATTAATGTCAACAGTTTAAAAAATATAAATATTTATATCAAATTTATCTAAAACATTTATATAAAACTTAATAATCAATTATTTGTTTGTTTTTTTGGAAGTGTTACAAGCATTACTGTTCCATTTTTGTCGCTTTTTTCAGCTTTTACCGTACCGTTGTGCAAAAGTACAATTTCCCATACAAGTGATAGTCCAAGACCTACACCGCCGTATGCTCTGCTACGAGATTTATCAACACGGAAAAATGGTTGAAAGATACTTTCTCTGTACTGCTCGGGTATACCATAACCGTTATCTTTAACTCGTATATAAAGCTGATTATTCTTTTCGTCAACAGTTATAATTACAGAAGCATTTTCTCTGTTGTAGCGTATAGCGTTTTCAGTTAAATTAAATAATAAACGATAAATTAAGGTGTCACTGCCTATCATCATACCATTGCCGTTGTATTCAAGGCGAATATTCTTTTTTTCTGCAAGGGGAGCAAGGTCGGTAAATATTTCTTCAATCATAGGGGCAATTTCTATTGTATCTTTGCACTCAACTGTACGAAGCTCACTCATTTCAAGCAAAGTTTTTGTCATTTGTGACATTCTTTCGTTTTGCTCTTGTAGCAGTGCAAGAAATTCTGCTGTATCGTTGCTCATATTTGGGTGCTCAACAGAAAAAAGTTCAATTTGTGCTTGAGTTAAGGCAAGTGGTGTTCTTAACTCGTGCGCTGCATTTCCTGTGAATTGCCGTTGAGCAGCAAAACCGTTGTCGAGTCGGTCAAGCATATTGTTAAATGATTGACAAAACTGTTTAAATTCCGGCAAAACATCGTCGCTTATTTTCATATCTGCCAAATTGTTGGGCTGTACATTCTCTACTTGAGAGGCAAAACTTTTTAGCGGCTTTAAAGCACGACCACTGACAAAATATGCAAGTATACCACCAAGTACGCTTACGGCAATTGTTATGTACCAATTAGTAGTATTGAATGAATCTTGTGCACCACTGATAATAATGGTAAGCTCACTGTCGGGATTTTCATTTTCCGGATTAAATGAACTCGGTTTTCCTTTATCAATTTCACTATATGCTGATATTCCGTTGCCTATTGAATCCATATATCGTTTGCCTGAATAACCGATTAAACAATTCATTAGCACACAAGTTATGCAAATTAAAACTGTGGTCATTAAGGTTATTCGCCATTGTAAAGAAAGTTTTTTCATTTTTTCTCCTCCATTACATAGCCCTCGCCTATACGGTTGTGAATAGGGTCATAGTCTAATGCATTACGAAGCTTTTTCCTTAATGATGAAATGTGCACTCTTATTGAGTTGCTGAAATTGTCAACACTGCTGTCCCATACGTGTTCAATCAACTCCTCTTGACTTACAGGTCTGCCTTGATTTAACATTAGATATTCAAGTATTCCTGTTTCCTTGCGAGTTAAAGATAATTCTTCATCATTTACATCTGCTTTGCGTGTTTTTGTGTTAAATGAAAGATTTGAACATTTTAAAACAATATCGTTTTGAGTGAACTTTCTAAGGGTAAGGTTTCGTATTCTTGCCGAAAGCTCATCTAAGTGAAATGGTTTTGTTAAATAATCATTTGCACCTTCATCTAATCCTAAAACCTTGTCTGCAACCTCACAACGAGCCGATAAAATTAAAACCTTTGTGTCAATGTCTGTTTGCCTCAGAGTTTTCAATACTGTCATTCCGTCAACATTAGGTAGGTTTAAATCGAGCACAACAAGGTCGAAACTTTCAACACTAAGCATATCTAATGCCTTTTGACCGTCATAGCAATAATCAACACTGTAAGCAAGACGCTTAAGACTTCTTACGATTGTGTCACAAAGAGCAACCTCGTCTTCAACAACTAAAATATGCATAAATATCTCCTAACACTTGTATTATTGGTAAAATATCTTTATTAGCTTAAATGACAAAGTGAAGTTAGGGTAAATATACCCTTTTCACAACAAAAAGCCAAATAAGCGGTTTTATGTGGCTTTTAAGAGGATATATACCCTCAAAAAGCCGAAATTTAATATATCTCACTGTCTTTTTTGCATGGCAAAGCAGACAGATTGAAATCTCGTTTTGTCAAAGTGAACGCAACCTGCCTTAGCTTAAAAATATGTTGCGGTCACCATCTGCAATTGTTTAAAGTTACCGTTTCAGCAGTGCCGGTGTTAAGTTCACTTCGTCTGCCGGTACGGTATGTAATCCCATCAGCCCCATCAACCGAAGTATGCTCTTGTCGGTGGTGGCTTCATAAGGGGATTTGTTGCCGAGAGATTCTCGGCGAATACTGTTAATATTGTTGGCAAGAAGAAGCATATCTTCCTGCGTGTATGGATTTAACGTCTTGTCCTTTGGCAGAACGTAACGGATAAATTCGTGGTTCTTCTCAATCTGTGGCTTTTGCCAGGATGCCTGAGGGTCACAGTAAAAGACCTTGGTTCTCTTCTTACCATCCTCGGTAGTTTCTAAATCTCTTGTATGCTTGAACTCGCTGCCGTTATCGGTGAGAATTACAGGAAAGACTTTGCGGAATTCTTCAAGTCCTAAAAGGCCTGTCAGCATATCAAATTGTTCCACTACGGTATCAGCTTTTCCGTCTCGCATAAGAAGCATCAGCATCATATTGGTGTTACAGAAATGCAGTGTCAAAAGGCGTTTCCCTTGCTCTCTGCAACCCTTAACAGTATCCATTTGAATTATGGGTGTATCCGGATGCTTTTCCATATATTTCAGATAATCGTCATAGCATCTGTTTTTACGGAATTCTTGGTTCAAAAAGCCTTCGGACACTTCTTTTTTCTTCCGTCTTGGCTTGTATGCCACCTTTCGTCTGAGGTCAATGTTTCCTACGCTTAAAACACCTTGGTCGATGTAACGGTAAAGAGTTCTTTGTGAAATACCAAGTTCATCGCCGTGTTCCGACCATATATGTGTCAGTGGTTGCCCTTTCAAAATTAACGGTGAAACCAATTCATCAAGTTTTTCAAGGTCTTCACCACGGGTTTGTATCTTGCTTCTGGAGTTGGAATATCTCCGCTTTGCCATTGCATCTGCTTGCTGAGCATTGTAGTAAGCTCTATCTGCTTTGCATTTTCTTCTCCGCACACAAACATTGCAAACATACGGCGGTTTGGAAAGTACAACGCAAGGGGTATTGTTGTATCTTGTGCAAAGTTCTCTGCAATCGTATTCACGGCAAGTCACACACCGCCTTGAGCATCCATCCTTTCCGCATAATCCTTTGGTTTTGCACTCTCCTGCATAGTGACAATCATTTCCAAAGAAATGCTCTCCCGGTGCGATTGTTCTATTTGCTCGGATTTCCCTTGAAACGCATTCCGTAGTTTTTCCTATCTTTTTTGCTATCTTTCCTAAACTTAATTTTTGGTAAATTCCACATTCAATAACTATCCTTTCAGACAA
>OGML01001031.1_pt1 | contig 26123 bp, 16 predicted proteins | sample 1572951 | NCBI WGS metagenome assembly OGML01 (sample SAMEA2581883, study PRJEB24529) | metagenome | biome: Human gut stool | place: China | collected 2011 | reverse complement strand
ACCGTCCAACTGATTTACCTGCACATCCTTGCCGACGGCCTGTTTCAACCCGTCGAAAAGCGTAACACATTCACGATTGTCAAACTCCACCCAACCGTAATCACCTGCCACGCCGTAATTACTATTCGGTCCTAACACGGCAATGGATTTGTATTTTTTCAGGTCGAGCGGCAAAATATCATTCTTATTCTCCAAAAGCACGATGCTTTCGTCTGCCACCTTCTTGGCCAATGCCACATGTGCTTTGCTGCGCACCACCTTATCCACTTTATCCGGGTCGCCGTAAGGGTCATCGAAAACACCAAGGCGGAACTTGGCAGCCAGCACGCGGCGACAAGCGCGGTCTACGTACGCTTCATCCAATATGCCTTTGTTCACTTGGTCTTCCAATGTCTGATAAGCCCAGTCGTACACATCCATATCTATACCTGCTATCAAAGCCTTACGGGCAGCCTCTTCCGAAGTCTCTGCAGCAAAATGGAACGACTTCAGGCGGTCTACCGAGCCCCAATCGGAATATACAAAGCCTTTGAAACCTAATTCCCCACGCAACAAGTCGGTCATGAAATGGGCTGAATGCGCCACGGGTATCCCGTCGTATGCACTATAACATCCCATGATGGACACCGGGTCGGCATTCTTGATGACTTTGGCAAACGGGTAGGCATAAAGGTTACGCAACTCACGCTCACCCCCCGGCACGGAGGCACAGTTTAATCCGCCCGTAGGCGTACCGTGCGCCACGAAATGCTTCGGCATGGCTCCTACACCCTCGGCCTGCGAACCACGTACGAAAGCCGTTCCCATCTCACCGATTAGAAAAGGATCCTCGCCAAAGGTTTCCTCTACACGTCCCCAACGCAAATCCCGTGCGATGTCCAACACGGGGCATTGCAACTGGCGAATACCGATGACATGGGATTCACGCCCGATGGCACGGGACATTTCTTCCACTAATTCCGGGTTAAACGTCGAACCCTGTGCAATAGCCTGTGGAAATATCGTGCACCCGTTTTGTGTCACCCCATTGATGCCTTCCACCGTTACCAAGGCCGGAATCCCCAAACGATTCTGCGTAAGCAAATATTCTTGCATTTTATTGAACAATAACGCAGCCTCCTTGGCCGACTTGCTCATTTCATGTACGCTCCCCGGACTTCCTCCCTTATAAGTATTTTCAATGGCATTAATGTCACTCGTAGAGTTGTTCTGCAATTGCAATACTTTTTCATGAAGGGTCATCCGGCGCAGCAAGTCCTCTACCCGTTCCTCTACAGGCAACGAAGCATCTTTGTACCTGGGCTTCTCTTCGGCCACGGACGAAATCGCACCGCATATCAAGAAAGCGGCAAATAAAAACTTCTTTTTCATTCCTTATTCTTTAAAAACTCAAACTATATAATTTTATTCAATATCTTCCGACTACAAAAATAACTCTCACGGAACGTCCTTACGAAATCCATTTACTCCAAAAAACAGCGGTATTGACGCAGGACTGGCTTAACAAACAGGACTCTTGGGCACAATCCGAACCTCCGATAGAAGAAAAGACCCGGAATACCTTCACAGGCGTCCCGGGCCAAACAACCTAACCTAATTCACAGTTAATCACTTAAACTGTGCTTCTTTATATCTTTTTGATATTTCTTAAAAAACTCCAAATCGTCATAGCATACGACCTTGGCACTATACCAATCTACATTAAAACTCTCTACTGATGGATAATCTGACTCAAAAAAAGCAAAAGCAAACGAACAAGGCATGTATATCCGTCCTGGTACAATACGCCCATCGAAAGAGTTTATAGGAAAGTCCATTACATCATTTCGATCATATACTTTCAAAACTACAGTCATACGAGATGAATCAGGATCTGGAACTCGATACAGTATAGTTGCCTCCAATTGAGGTATTTGGGTTATCTCACCCGTTCCAGCAAAAGGATAAACACGCAAAGACTCACTGGGATGCTTAGCAAAATTTACATTCTTAACTTCTGCATAAAGGTAATCATACATAGAACCTTTCTTACTCACATTAGTTTGAGGCTGTGATTCCGGAAGTTCCTCAAAGACATTTGAATCACAAGTACTAAAGATAAAACATAGCATCATTAGTACTACACCAAGTCCCCTTCCTTTTAATGCTAAAGCTTTCATATTAATATTTTTATTATTTGTATTTTATAAAAATAAATAATATTAAAGTCGTATAAACCGACTATAATTCATCTCCGTCATATACGATACTATTTCACTATCTTGGCAATCTTACCATCGGCTTTTACAATAAGTACTCCCTTACAATGTACCGTAATAGCTTCATTCGTCATTCCCGAAGCTACCTCAGCACCTTGCATATTATACACATTCACTTGCATATCGTCAGCACTCGTCACGACAATAGCATCACCGTTGACTACAACTTGCATACCCCGTGCCACAGCCTGTGAAGCCACACCATCATAATCACTCTCAGACACTGTCACTTCTGTCGTGTTCCATGCCGTAGCCTGATAAGCGTAATTCACAGCCTGTACACCCACAATATATTCACCCATAGGAAGTTTGTCGAACAAATAGGACGCCTCACCATCCTCATTGCCAGTGTTCACATAGCAACCGAACATAGCATAGGACAACTGTTTACCTGTCTCGATATTAGCCGGTACAACCATACGCATCGCACCAGTCTCCTTATTCTGAATATAAACATTGAACATCGCGTCATTACCATTGTTCATCTCTGAAGCTTCCCATTTTACCAATACACGCCCCTTCTCAGCCGTAGCCGTGATTTCACCTATTTCATTAGGAGCCGTAAACTCCACACCTGAGTTATTCCAACTGATGACCTGCTGATCATTACGCCCGTTGTCCGGACTACCGGTATAATCCGAAGTAAGGAGTTCCATGTTATTGTCATTATCGAAATCTCCGAAATTATTCACACTCGGTTCACTTTTAGCCAAATAACCGCCAAACACCTCATTACTTTCATCATTAAAGAAATAAGTATTATAAGTCGTACTATTATCACTTAAATCCACAAAACGTCCCCAACCGGCAGCTTCCCCCGTGGCAGGATTGACTTTAGAAGTCCATCCATTTGTCATATAATCGGGATAATCATCCCCATTGAGATCAACCCAAATAAAACGATAACAAGAAGCCATCGCGGCTGGAGTTATATCAGTCGGAATTTCCTCCAAACGGAAACCATCCCCATCCGATATGTTTCGCAAACAGTTGGCTTGCTTCAAATCACGCTGGCCTCCCCAACCGTTGGAACAGCCTTGTGTACCTAATTGCATCAAATCTGTACGTCCATCCTGATCGAAGTCCAAAGCTACGGTAATACCTTCTTCACATCCCCAGGCACGGAAAACATCAGCCACAGTACCATCTTTGGTCATGCCATAAGCATCCAAGACTTGACTGGCCGCTTCAATTAAAGATGGCGAATTGGTCACATCTTGAAACTCACCATTCTGTAAATTGTGGTAGAAACGGATTTGGTTTCCGCCTTGTTCCACACCCGTAGCCGTCATGTTGTCGCGACCGTCACAATAACCGGTGGTCACAATATCCAACCAACCGTCTCCGTCCAAGTCAATGAATACCACCGACCCGTGAGACATCTGTTTCGGCCGCTTCGTAGGCACTTCCGTATATTCTCCGTCAACTTCGAGCCCCGTATCAGGATCTATCCCTCCTTCCGTCTCTTCAAAAAGCCCCATCTTTGTTGGTTCCTCGTCAAATGGCAACGGATTAAACACTCGCGCTTCTTCGAAATGGTCACCGTTCACATTACGCAACAGCATCGTATAACGTCCTGCAGGACCATTACCACAAAGCAATACGTCCGTAAAGCCATCCTTGTCATAATCACCTGTCACCAATGAACCGTAAGGGGTATTTTCATTAAATTTGTCACCACTCGTATTGGAAGACAAGCCCCCGATACTCGCAAGCAAAGAATCTTCCAAAACCTCAAATTGCCAATTCCCCTTATTAATCACTAACACATAACCCTGAGATGTACCGGTATCGTTTCCACCAGTATTAAGAATAATGAAGTCCACTAAACCGTCATTATTAAAATCAATAGGCTGACTACCTTGGCCGAATGCAGTACGCGGTAACCCGTTAGCCATACCCACAAAAGTCTCGTTGACCACCGTATCCATGACCACCTTACCATCGAAAATAGAATCTTGCAATTCATATTCGTTGTTGTCCTTATCTATCCAAATTGTATCCTTGGAATAAACCTTATTATACGTTGTGTCATTCTCAAAGATAGCATCATATACGCCTTCAAACTGACGGTCTCCCAAATTCTTGACCAATACACCACGTGACGACCAACCTTTGTTTTCGGATGTACCGTTTAGATACATATCCATTAATCCGTCGTTGTTAAAGTCGGCCACAAACGCCCGACTCCTGTGGCTTGGCCATCCCCCCATGTCACCCAAAGTGAAATCCGTCTTGAACGACAAAGGGTCTTGTGCTTGCACCTCTTGAAAACTGCCCAATACGGCACAGCCTAATACCATTTTAACTACAAGTTTTTTCATATATATTCTTCTCCTATATTTATAATTCATTTTTTAATGACAAATATACCCCGTTTTTATTTCAGGAACCATACGCTCTCGTCCATAAGCCGATCCTGTATGTTACTTCCGCCGTCTTTGAAACGAGCGGCTACTTTTTCGGCCGCATAAGCTGGCCACTGTCCACGATGACGTGCAATACGCATCAAATCGAAGAAACGACTGCCCTCAAAAGCCGTCTCAGCGGCCATCTCATCAATGATACAGTTTTCTACATATTCAATAGAATCAGCTTTGGCAGCAGCTAAACGGACAGGATCTGTAGAAATCACTTTTCTTTCTACTTCCTCACCCGTTTCCTCATCTGTTTCCGTTACTATATCATACGGTGTATAATCCGGAATGAGATAATCCGAACCGGTATAGCCAATAGCCCGGCCACGACCACGAGTGGCAGTCCCCACATTATTATCATACGTATCTGATGTAAAATCCAAGAACATCTCCCCTGTACGTTCACCTACAGGAATTCTCGAAGCATTGACCAACGTCGTCTTGTTCAACCCGTAAGCCAATATAGCAAAAGCCGTTGCCGGACGACCATAACGGTTAATAGCCTCAGCCAAACGTAAATAAACTTGTGACGCACGGTATACCGGCAAATTACGCACATAACGCAAACCTCCCAAAATCTCATTCTCCGGATCTTCTACCCCACCGGATACAGACAAAGAATAGAATTTATCAATAAGCACACCCTTATAATCCCCTAAACCATTGGTGCTGTAAGAAACAGATGAAGTAGTACCGTTCGGGAATTCAAACTGTCCACGCAAATCCCCCGTAAAGAATCCCTGTATACGAGTTGTATTCTCGGCAGCATAATAATGTGTCACACGCGACATCCAATTCACAAAAGAAATTGCCGGCACAATCGACGGGACTTCATTGTATGACCAACGTACCAATTGCGGATGGTAAGAATCCGGACGGGAACTGTAAACCAAAGAAGAAAGCAATTCGTTGGAACCTACATTCACATAAGCTGACATCCATCCCCCAGACGCACTCGTACGAGCGGTATTGTTCCAATAGTTGCCATAAGAGCTGGTCAGAGTCAATTTACGCTTATCAATAAGACGATAGTAAGCTGTAGCAGCATCTGCATAACGCCCCAAGAACAAGTATAAATCCCCCAACACCATATCTACCGGGAAAAACATTTTGCGAGAATCAAAATTGTCAATCGTTCCATAATCCAATGCACGGGTACCCACATACGGAGTCAGATCGTCAATGAGCAACTGTGCCAAATCTTCAAGCCCCTTCTGCGGATACTCCTTGAGTGCGGCCTCCAAGCTCAACACGGGTTCTTCAATCCAACTGACTTTCCCAGCAGCCAAGGCCAGTTGCCAATACGTCCAAGCACGGATGACTTTGATTTGCGCATATTCGGGAATCATAACCTTATCTTCGTAAAACACAATATTCGTGTCCATCTTCGCAATGGCATAATTACAATTATTAATGACATTGTAATAATCATAAAACGAGGCATATTCATTACCCGACGAAACACTAAAATTGGAAATCTCCTGAATGTCTACATTGGCATCCGCAGTAGCTTCCATCAAGTCGCCACGTAACTCTCCCAGCAACACATAACGGTCGCCCAAACGTTGCACCTGCGAAAGGATACCCAACACAGAATAGAGGGAATCATTTGGAGAATCCAAACGGTTGTCCTCCTCAAAACCCACCGTAGTAGAATCTGTCTCCATCATATCCGTACAGGCCGGGAAAGCTGCCATACAAGCACAAACGACACCCACAGCTTTCATATAGTTTTTGATAAATGTCTTCATATTCACTTTCTTATTTTGCATTACAAATTCAATTTCACCCCAATCTGAAACGAACGAGATTGTGGTGTCAACCCGGCATCCACACCTTGGTAAAGCACAGACTGGTTGTATGAAAATTCAGGATCCGTACCCAAATACTTCGTCAGCGTGCAAAGATTGTTCACTGCAGCCCATACCGATACTCCTTGCAGGAATGAAGTGGAACGTACCGGAACACGGTATGACAACATCAGGCGTTTAAATTTCAAATAGGATGCATCCTCAATCCAACGGTCTGAGAAACGGGCATTCCCCATCGGGTCGTCATAAGTGGCACGAGGAATATCTGTCATTTGGCCATCTGCCATCCAACGGTTCTCCATGGCTATGCTTTGGTTGGACAAACTGTTGCCCGACTCCAAGTTGGCACGTAAGGCATTGTAGGCATCATTACCCAAAGAATAAGTAAAAAGTGCTCCCAGTTCCAAATCACGCCAGCGGAAGTTCAAGTTAAAGTTACCATAAATATCCGGATTCGGGTCACCGATGACCACGCGGTCATCTTCCCCGATGATACCGTCTTTGGAATGATCCACGAAACGCATGTCGCCAGCCGAGAACGGAATACGCTGACCCGAAGAAGAAAGAATAGCAAGTCCGGCATCCGCAGCTTCCTGCGCTGTGACATACACCCCGTCGGTCTGATAACCATAAAACACACCTGCCGGCTGTCCTTCCGTAGTCAATACCGTTCCTCCGGCTACTTCCGTAGTGAAACTGCCATTGGGCAAGGACGTAATTTTATTCTTATAATGGCCTACGGTCAACCCTGCATTGAACTTGAAATCTTTCGTATCCACGATACGAGCATTGGCTGCAATCTCAAAGCCCCGGTTCTCCATTTCACCATTATTGTCATAATAATACTGTAAACCAGCTTCTTCGTTCAAAGAGCGGAGCGTCACCAAATCTTTCGTTTTGGAATAGAAATAGTCGATATTCATGTTCAAACGGTTCGCCAAAATGCTAAAATCAAATCCTACGTTAGCCCGGCCAGTGGTTTCCCATCTCAACTTTTCATTCCCGATATTGCTCAATACCACGCCCACAGCATCATTAGCCACCAAAGAAGAAGTGAAATAAGTACGGTTGGCATAAACAGGCAAATTACCGTTACCCGTCATCGTATAGGCCACACGCAACTTCAAATTGTTGATAAAATCCACATTACGCATGAATTTCTCGGAAGAAATGAGCCAAGCTCCACTGACCGACGGGAAATATCCCCACGACACACCGCATAAGTCTATTCCTCCGGCTTCGTTACCGAAACGAGAAGAAGTCTCCATCGACATTCCGATATTCAGGAAATACTTGTTCATAAAACCATAATCCGCATTCAAATACCAAGACATGTTACGATCCATGTATTCCGTCCCGAAAAGATAACGCAAGTCACTCGTCGTATTGGACAAAGCTGTCATATAGTCAGAACCCGTATTGTAGCCCTGACCGTATGTATACTTGAAATAGTCGTTATAAAAACGATAACCCAAGGCTGCGGACAGATTGTGCCGGTATCCTTTCAAAATATCCCATTTCAAATAAGCGTCCAACGAAAGGGAAGTCTGCCGAGCCATAGAACTGCGAACTTCGTTCAATGCCGTAGCATACACTTCACCCAAATCATTGTAAAGCGGCTCATTCGCTACGCCTGCATCCGGAATGAACAAATCTTCATTCTCCTTATCATAAGAGAAACCGAAAAGAGCAGCAGCTTCCAAACGGTCGGTAATTTGGTAAGTCGGACGCAAGTTCAACGTGAAACGATATTTATCGAGTGTCGGCATATTATCTTTCTCCAACAAAGCCAACGGGTTACCATAATTCAACTCGTCCACATCCGTCAAACGACCGCTTAAAGAACCACTCTCATTATATTGATAAGGAGAATAAAGTGGCGACTTTACCAATGCAAGATAATACGGTGAGCGCATTCGATCCAATCCATCAAAAGTCACCTTATGTCCGGTCTGCGTATAAGCAATGTCGAACAATATCTTAAATTCGTCCGTCAACTTGATGTCTGAATTGAAGCGCACATTCAGACGATCAAACTTTGTTCCATCTATGTTTCCATTATTTTGAGCATACCCCAAAGAGAAACGGTAAAGAGCTATGTCGTCACCACCCGACACAGATATACCATAATTTTGGATAAAAGCTGTTTTGTTGATTTCATCCATCCAATCAGTATTATTATGTACAGCACGGTAAAAAGACCGCGAAGGGTCATCATTCGTGAACTGGAAATCTTCCACTTCATGCCGATCCATACCAGACATAACATCAGTGGCATAACGACGGTAGGCATCAGCTCCCATTACTGGCAATGTCTCAAAGGGTGTCTGAAATCCAAAAGAAATGTTAGCATCGATCTTCGTCGCCATCTCTCCGGCACGCTTAGTTTGAATCAACACAACGCCATTTGCTCCTCGTGTGCCCCAAATAGCCGAACCATTCTTCAATACTGTTACCTTATCTATATCTGACGGGTCAAGCAAAGTCAAAGGGTTATTGTAATAACCATCTACAATAGAGATTCCCTCATCCTGCATCTGCCAAACTACACCATCCACCACAAACAAAGGTTGGGAAGAAAGATTTAAAGAATTGTAACCACGCACAAAATAGGAAGCACTTGCCCCAGGCTCACCCGAACGGGCAGACGTACGCATCTGACCGGCCAATAAAGAATTCATATCTTCCGTCATGCTTAACGCGCTTGCCGTAAAACCGTCCACCACAACCCGTCCGTCCGACATGGACATTTCATCGTCATAATAAGAATGCCCCGTTACGGTATAGAGCGACACATTCACTTCTGTACGCCCTTTAACGGCTACCACTTGTCGGGAATATCCCGGCGCATCTACATAAAGCGGTACCCGCAAATCGGGCAAGCCTATCTCGTAGTCACCCTTTTCATCAGTCATCGCTGATACGTTTACATCAGGAGTTGTAATACGAGCACCGGCAAAGCCCAGCCCCGTCACGGCATCTACTACTCGCCCCTTCACATGGTAAGGCATCTGAACCTTTTCAGTCTGCCCAGTTTTTATCGAGTCTACGTGAGCCGTCTCCTGGCCCTTTAAGGCAAAAGAGAAGAAAGCTAAACCGGCCACAGTTCCCGTAAGTTTCAACAAATAAGAATTAAATATAGAATACATAACTCATCATGCTTTAAGGATTAACAAATCAAGGTACAGGCACAAAACGAATACGGTCTACTCGAAAACGACGACGATATTTCACATTTACCTCCGAAGCTTTCACATTGGTGCGAATACGAAGCGTTGTACGTACATTCACGTCATCTGTGGAATTATTCTCATCCATAAACCACATTCCATCATAATAATTGGCTGCGGGCAACTCCAATGCACTCCAAACTTTCAAAGTCTTCACTTTGTTATCGCCAACGCTGTCCCCGCCGATAATCAAATCCGGATCATCATCGTCGTCACGCGATATATTAGAAGTACCATTTCTGTCTGCACGTGGATAAACCAAACGGAACTCCAGCCGCGTTTTTTCCTCGGCCAAAGCAACTCCGTCAATGACTGGCGGGACAAAATCCACATATACGTCATATTTGCCAGCCAAGATCTGAGGAATTTCGAAAGTGACTTCCGCCGTACCTGTAGCATTGGTCACCTCCAAATAACTATTGTTGCTCACGCCTTGCACGGCACTATTTACATCAGTATTGCGCACGTAAGCACTCGTACTAGTACTCGTAGTCCGCCCATTCAAATACTCAGCTTCCACTAGAATTTCTTTATTCCAAGTACAAGTATCATCCAAAATCAAATCCCCCTCCGCTAAGTACATCAGCCCGTTGGAAGCATCCAGTTTCGTATAAGGTGCAAAATAACGGCCTGTCTGATAAATCACATTTCCAGTAACCGTTACTAAAGAATCCTTTGATGCCGGATCATCGACCTTTCCTCTGAATGTTAAGCCATTCAGAATAGCTTGCCCTGTCTGCACATCGCGAATGGAGTCTGCCACAGCTTCGTTTGCATTATATGTCGTAAAATAAGGACTGATATGAGCATAAGCTTTATCCCAAGCCGCGTTATCCGGCAGAATCATAGTATAGAGCGAGTCCTCATCATCGATATGCCCAATACCATAATAATAAGAATAAAGCATCGGGTTATAATCCACAAACACTGAGTCCGTTCCTACACTAGCTGACGCATCATACCTTTTCTCCACGAAGCGATTGATGAACTCATACACTTTGGAATACTCAGGATAGACAGACAAATATTCATAGAAATTATAACGGTAAGGAATAGTGTCCCTCAACTTATGCAAAACACCATTAATCGCCCGTTCATTACCATCCTCCAAAGATGTTCCATTGAACGACTCTGCATCATCATATGCCATACGCTTACCATTAAGCATATAAATATACTTTCCAGGCTGCGTAGAAGTAGGGTTAGTGTAACGAGCAATATGGTTTTTCACCAAACGTTCCAAGGCAGCTCGGTCTGTCATATCTACATTTGTTAGAGCCTCATTTACTGGTGCCCATACCGTGTAGGTTTGATTGGATACAAGCAAACTATCAGTCCCCGTTATCTCCACTATTTGCGTGAAAGTACTTAACGATGCATCATTACGGAGCAAATCCATCAAGCTGACCTGAGGCACACTACCATTCCGGTCATAGTGCGCATCCCACTCGTCATTACAGGAAACGAACAACGCCATCCCCGATAACAAACAGATGATTCCTTTATTTATTTGTTTCATTTGTTCTTACTTTCTTAATAGTTATTACAAGCGATCCTCATCACGAATCATATCCACCGGGATAAACTCGAAATAGTCAATGGAAAATTCACGACCTGCGAAATCCACACTACGCATACGCAACTTATGTGCCCCATAATCTTGGAAACTATACTGGTTTACAATGTAACGCAAAGCTTTATACCAATCCCTAAGCGGAATGTTATCATGTGCATACCAACAAGATTCTGGTGCCTTCATGTATCCCAAATTACGCATCATCTTATCATTTTCCACTCCATCGTCCGCAGTAGATTCATCGGCCACCCATCCCGTACGGGCATCGCCTTGCACGTCTCCGATTTTTAAATCAACAGGCGTCCCTGTGATAACCCCATCAAAATAGATTTGTCCCATACCACGCCATCCTTCGGCATTATAGCCGATACGGAACTCCCAATTTCCAGGCGGAACAGGCAACAAGCGCAAAGTGAAGTCATAATTGTCCTTCATATTGATTTCGTCACCTTGGAAAGCCGCCCATCCTTGACTTCCCCACATCAGGCACGAGCAAGCATCGTTAAACGTAAAATACTCCCCACAATAATCCGGAGTGACTGTATATCCATTTGCATCGGAAATATCCACATTATGCCAACGAATATTATTGTTAGTCAACTGCGGAGGTAATGACATGGCATCGAAACGGATACGTTTGTGTAATACATCATTACGCATTACTGCGTCGTCATACACCAATATATTCTTCAGTGTATGGATGTAACCGTTCAATGCTTCGATGTTGCTATTCGCCTCGTCTATGCCCACATAATCTCCATTGGATTGCTGGTTAATCTTATTACCGGCCTTGATTTCCATGATACGATAAGTGTACATGGTTTCATAATATTCTACCAATTTATCCGCATACGTCGGATTAATCAATGCTGCCGGCGTATCGAACACCATGTCATTCGTGGCCATCTGACGGTTCAGCAAGTGATAAGCGACGAAACGATGTAACGGATTCTTCTCGCTCCTATAATTACCCAAATCCTCAGAACCGTAATACGTACGAGCATAGTTCTCCAAACTTACCAAAATCTCTTCGCGAGTATTACCCGTAATTCCTGCCTGCCTCAACAATTCATCCGGCTCGCAAAAAGCAGTCCAACCATAACGGCGGCTCGTCGGCACATGCAACTTATAGTCGCCATATTGATACATATCCGACCCATAAGTATTCACATAACTTTCATCATAAAGTTTCTCCATCCCTTCATTCAAACCGGAAGCCTCATAAGCCATAGCCCATATAGTCAGGTTCTCATTATTTTGCATCACCTCCAAAAGAGTCATTTCTGAAGGTTGGATAACCTTGTTCACCACATGGATTACTCCGTTGTGCACTTCCTGATCTAAACGTTCCACACGAGCCTGTCCATTTACCCAAATCTCCCGTCTGTTATCCGTTGAAGTAGTAAACGAAAGAATCAAATGACGCTCAGACAAAGTCATAGAAGACAAAGAACCAGCAACAAACTCCTGTGAAGTATATTCCGCAGTACCTCTGATAACACAGTTGTACACAATCTTTTGCGCTTCCTCGACCGTGATGTCATCCAAGGACCTATTGTTCTCCGATAAATAAGCGGCAATGGCACCATTATTGGGTATAAAACAAGTATAGTGGCCATAAACCTCCAATAAAGCATCTGCCCCACACTTGGTTATCAGTTGGTAAAAGTCCGACAACTCTGGATCGTTCTGGCAAAACGATGCCACCGTCTCGCCCGTAAACGTGTACATGGCATCAGCATCAATATCATCGCTATTGCAAGACATCTGCATGCCAGAGAGGCACAAAACCGCCACCGACCACAGTCCCCACTTGAATAATCTATGTATTTTGTTCATAATCGTCAATTTTTAGAGATATCTTCCGAAGTTTTATAAAATGCATTCTGTTCTAACAAGGAATTCAAACGCAATTCATCCTGATGGATAGGCATATAAATGGCATCAATATCGTTAATTTTGCTGAGCACCGTAGTTTGATTCAAACTCATAGCCACATATTTGCGCAACAAGTACGTATTAACCAAGGCCGTCACACTACCTTCACGACGCGCACGACGTACAATGTCGAAATAACGCTTGCCTTCAAAAAGGAATTCACGCTGACGCTCATCGAAAACCAAATCACGAATTACCGATTGCGAAGTGGATGCCGGATACTGAGCCTTCAAACTTCCAGTCTCCAAATCCGGATGTGCCCTATCATAGGTATAAGAAACCATGTCAACAGCCCCGGCAATGTCACCAAGTTCAGCTAAAGCTTCGGCTTTCATCAAATACACATCAGCCAAACGATAAATTATCCAATTGGATTCATTATTTCCATACTGAAAATCATTGGCCTTCACATCCTCAAAATCCGTAGCATAACAATAAGAAGTATATTTCTTAATCATATACAACCCATCCTCTACGTAAGACTGGGCGTGGCGCATATCCAAGCCCCCCCACCAATCCTCTCCATTCTGTCCATCGAAATCAAGTGAAGACAGCAACGGAGAAAGGTTATTGGAACTCCCGTAAAACGTGCTGACCGCCCCATTAGTCGTATTGGGATCGAACTGCAACTCCCAAATACTTTCATCAGAGTTTCCCCTTGCAGGCCCAAACACCGTATTAAAATAGGTATCAGCAGGAAGAAGGCTCAACGGATTTGTCGCCGTTGTCAGAATCTTATTACAGTAGTCTACACACTGACGATAGTTCCCCCTCCACAAACTCATGTCAGCCACCAAGGCCCAAATGGCTTTCTGTGTTATGCGTCCGCGATTATATGCTTCGGTATCACCGTAGTCTGACACAGCCACATCCTCCACGGTCTTCAAATCACTTATCAAAGTGTCCAACACATTTTCAAATGAAGTCTGCTCAACTTGAAATCTTTGCGTATCGTCCACATAAGGAGTTTCCATATAAGGTATGTCTTTAAATGTACGTGCCAACGTAAAATAACAGAATGCACGGATACCCTTGGCCTCTGCCAAATAGTGATTCAAGTCCTCCTCCGTAAAATCCGCATCGCGTTCCCTCACCATCGGTGCGTTTTGAATCATGGTATTGCAGTAGTTAATGACCGTATAAAAATCATTCCACTTGCAATAACTATTAGCCTCGTTCAGGTTTGCATTCAATATATACCCTATTTCCGTATCAGTCCCCAAGCCATTTATCACATTGTCTGAACGCAATTCACCCCATACAATCAAACGACGCATAAAGCCGTCTTCTAGCATAGCCCTGTAACAAGCACCTACAGCACTTTTCACATCTTGCTCATCTTTCCAAAAATCCTCAGCCACCATCTCAGACTGCGGCATAATGCCAAACCAGTCATCACAGGAAGCCGTGACACCTAAAAAAGGCAAACTTAGGAAGAAGGCACCTATTTTATATATATACTTTTTCATCTCACATTTATTTTAAAAGTTAAATACCTATGGTCAGGCCAAACGTAAAGTAACGCGAACGTGGCGTACGGTTTTTATCCTCACTCACTCCGATATTATTCGGTGAAATCTCAGGATCCGCCCCTGTATATTTAGTCACAGTAAACATGTTATTCAACGTCAAAGAGAGATTAAGAGTATTCAGATGCGCCTTCTTCAACAATTTAGGATCGAAAGAGTAATTCAATGTCAACTGTTTCAAACGCAAGAAAGAACCATCTTCTACAAAGCGATCACTTCCCAACCAATTATATCCACTCTGGAAAAGAGCACGCGGAATTTCCGTCACATCGCCATCCTTGCGCCAACGCCAGTTCGTGGACACTGATTGATTCTCCGTATTATACATACTCTCGGAATACATTCGTCCGTAATTAATAATCTTACCTCCCACGCGATAGTTGAAGAACACGTTCAATGAAAGACGCTTCCAACGGATGGTCGTCCCGAAACCACCATCAAACTTCGGATTGGAGTTACCCAAATACACGATGTCCAACTCGTCTATCGTACCATCATGGTTAATATCCTCATAGATTGCATCCCCTCCACGGAAACGATACTCATTCGTCGTTCCGTATGCGAAATACATCGGAATGGGGTCACCGGAACCATCTAACACCACGTTACCATTTGCATCACGCACCACTGGTGCCGTAGCATCCGGTTTGTCTGGTTGGTAAGTATCGTATTGGTACACTCCTTTATAACGGAAACCGTAAATGGAACCGAAAGAGTTATTCACCTGGAAACGGTTCAGGTAAGAGCCGTTCGAGTAATTAAAGTCTGCATTGTAATTATGCAACACATTTTCATCCAGTTCGATGATGGTATTCACATAGTTCGAGAAGTTCAAACTCAAATCTACGGACCAATCTCCACGCTTTATCATATTGTTCGTACTGAACTCTATTTCCCAACCATCATTATCCATCGTACCTCCATTAATATAGGATATGGAACCAAATCCTGTTGAAGACGGGATAGACTGGTCTTTAAATAACAAGTCGTCCGTACGACGATGGTACACGTTCGCCACCAAACGGTAACGCCAATCGAAAAGGCTCAAATCCACACCCAGATTATATGACGTGGAACGTTCCCATTTCAAATCGGTCAATTGCAGAGACGAAGGTTTAATAGCCGGAATGTCGATGTAACTCGTCCCGAAACTACTGTAACGGGCATAATGCAAGTACTCGTAATCAGGACGGTTACCAGTTACACCATAACTTAAACGCAAAGCAAACTCATCCATCCAATCATCTGCAAAATCAAAGAACTTCTCTTCCGAGATAAGCCATTTCACTGATGCAGAAGGGAAGAAGCCCCAACGATTTCCCGGTCCAAAGCGCGTACTACCGTCCCAACGTGCCGTCACATCGAACACGTAACGATCAAGCAGAAAATAGTGGCCCTGCAAAAGAAAAGCCATATTACGCCCTTCGCTCCGCTCACTCTTGAAAGTGTTCAAGTGCCCCAAGTTCGTAACGTCCGTAGCAGATGTGGAAGCCAGTCCGTAACGTTCAAACTCCTGATTTCTGGAATTGGCCATGTCCATTTCCCACTTGCCATAGAGCATCAAGGAATGTGCATCAGGGAGCTTGGGTTGCCATGTCAAATCATGAGCAGTATAGATAGAAGAAGCTTCACTCTCTTTTCCGTATGCCTTATTCACACTTCCGTCGTTCCAATTCTTTGAAGTAGTTTCACGAGGCAAGAACTTGGTATCTTTCACATTCTCAGAATCGAACTTAATATAACCCGAATAACGAAGCTTGGCTTCTCCAGCCGGGTCTAAGATATCATATTGTAAGCGTAATGTCGGCATGATACGCATACTTGTCTGCTGATAAGAAGCCAGGTTACCGATAGCTACAGGATTACGCAAATTCTTCTGCGCGTCATCCAATTGAGAATTCTGCGCGATATTGAAGTATACATCCGTATTTTTTCCATTGGCATCCTGTCGGAAAACCGATGCATTCGGCATACGCTTACGGGCGATGTTCAATAAATTATCCTCACCGTACGGATCGTCCGTATAATTCTTGTCATTATCCGTATAAGTGATAGCAAATTCCGCAGAAAACATCATCCGTGAACTTACGTTGTAGTCCAGATTCATACGATTGGAAAAACGAGTCATCTCCTGACCGATAATGGTACCCGTCTGATTATAATAACCGAATGAAGCACGGAATTTGGCCTTATCACCACCACCGCTCACAGAAAGATTGTGGTCGTGGGTAAAACCATGCTTGATCACCTCATCCACCCAGTCTGTGTTATTATTAAAGTTCTCAAAATCCTGAGCCGTTCCGTATGCAGAAATAAACTGTGAACGATCATAGCTGAACTCCGGGATATTACAATCTTGCTGGGCACGATTAAAATAAGCCTGTTTCATGAGCATTGTATAATCATCGCCATTAAGCAATTCCGTACCTTTAGGCTGAGTATAACCTGAAAAACGATAGGAATAGCTTACACGTGTAGGTCCTGTTGCACCCTTCTTTGTCCTGATGTCAATCACACCATTGGCGCCGCGGCTTCCCCAAATAGCAGCCGCCGCACCGTCTTTCAAAACCGTGATTTCCTCGATGTCATCCGGACTGATACATAACAAGGAGGCAAACTCTTCCTGGTCGGCTGAAGCGAAATCAAACGAATCGTCGATATTGCTTTCAAAAGGAATACCGTTCAGCAAGATAAGCGGCTGTGAATTGGAATTGATAGAAGTAATACCACGGATACGCATCACCGTGCCACTACCCAAGTCACCGGAATTGGCCACAATATCCAAACCTGCAATACGTCCCTGCAAGGCATCATCGATAGAAGGTACGGACACCCCTTCGATAGCCTTTGTATTAAACTTCTGCATCGCCCCAGAGTATTCTCGTTCGGGAATAGCCAACGCACCGCCCCCCGTCACTAACTTTGACGCCTTAACCTGTACCTCTTTCAGCACATTCTGTGTCTCTAATTTCACATCAAACTTCCTCTGCGCCCCTATGGGTAGAGTTTTACGTTTATAACCCACAAACGAGAAGTTCAAAGAATGCGACGGGTCTTTCACCTTTAATGAAAAGTTTCCGTTAAAATCCGTCAGGGCAGATGAATATATACGTCCGTTCTTGTCCTGCTCCACAACGGTGGCTCCGATGAAACCATCCGGTTCATCATCGGCATAAACCTTACCGGTGACAATCACGCCACCGCTTTGGGCATAGGCTACCCCGGCCAAAAGGCAGAAAGCCAACCACAACACCACTGATTTTATCTTATTTTCCATAACCTGTCTGATTATTATTTGATTAACGATAATCTACTACATGATCTACCAGATGAATGACAGCATGTGAGGAGGCTATGATTTGAGTAGCCGCCTTGTAGTCGCTATTATTTACGATATAATCACGCGTAAACACATTATAATTGCTCTCATCCTCTGTTACCACATGAGCCTGTGTTCCCGTATTTTCAGAAGTAAATGTCAGTTGACTGCCATTTCCCGATACATTCAAATATACAAAATGGTTGTTTTCATCGCGAGCCGCCGTAGCATACGAACCGTTATAAGAAATACCCTCCCCCAAAGGAAGAATGCCATCCACGAAATGGTAACGCAGGAAGTTCAGCAGATAAAGTGTCTTTTCTTTCTTCTTACCCGCATCGGTTTCGGCAGCAATCTGCTCCCAAGTCCACAATTCCGGATCTTCTGCAAAAGCCCTGTCCAAAGCCTCCTTGGTCGGGACTAACACCGTATAACGGAAGTTATTAAACGAAGTCACAATAGGACCAAGCCCTGACGAAGAAGTCGTGGCATTCAAATCAAAAATAGGCTCCACATCGTCATCTTCTTCAAAATAAGTCCATACGCGTTCGTCACCTTGCAACAACTGATAGAAAGCCGCATAAGCTTCATGCGTTTCAACATCAGCCATCGTGTAATATACCGACTTATAAGAGTCTTGCAAAATACGGTTTATAAAAAACGTACGCCCATTGGTCATCTCATAACGTGCAGGATCACCATTTTCCAACGCAATTACATGAGCCGAGGGCCATCCCATTTCCACATCTCCAAGCCCTTTGACTGACAGCGCACCGCCAACGCCTTCTGCCTGCAACACGGCACCGCCTTTAGTCAGGAAATAAGGTTGAACACCTTCGTCCAGATAACCGGAAAGAGGCTCCGCCTCATCATTGGCCACAACAATGTGCATGTCTAGCAAATCTTGCAACCGGTCATTTACTTGATTCCGCTCATCCCCCGTTTCATCATCCAACGTACGAAGGAGTTCACCCTTGGCTCCGTCTTCATTCACGGCATACACATCGGCTACGACACGCCCCATGTATACCCGGAACGACCATATTTCGCGATTATCTATTTGTTCATTCGCCCAAATGGCCCATGTGATGGGGTCACGATAGTCCGCCAAGGCTTGATCCGTGGGTACCAACAGATTGTAACGACTGTCAAGCGAACGGAGATAGAAATGGTATTTCAAGTTGTAATCATTATCCACATCATTCTTAATAGCAGGAGACATGATCGTCGTGGAATCGGAAATCAACACCGGTGCATACACGCTTTGGTAATCCACAGGTGCGAAGACCTTGTTGGTCACATAAATCAATCCGTTGTTTGCCGGTATGGTTTTTACTATGTCATTTTCGGTAATGCCCAACTCATAACCCGCATTATCAGCCACGATGTCCCAATTGTGCGGTAATGCACCGCTGAACGAACGTTGTTGGTGATTTTGCAAAAACGCAGAAATTACTTTCGTGTACACACTATCCCACTGCGGAAACTTATCAGCAAGAAATTTACCTTCCTCCGATGTCCAATATTCCTGCATGGCTTCATTCGTAGGAACAAGCATCATGGCCATGTCTGTATTCCCACCGTATGCATGCGAAGCTGGGTCGTAAAGCAACGTGCCATAGCCATTGATATCGACCTTTCCCTCCGGATCGGAATTAAAATCCGTTTGGTTGAAATAACGTTTGACAAATACAGTGGAATCCTCGTTAAAAACGCCACCATAGGCGGCTGCCAAGTTAGATTGGACCATGCCGTCATAATAAGGGAAAGAGAACATGTCCAACAATTCAGCAAATTGCGAAACCTCTGGCGTGGAGGTAATAGCTTCCGCCATATTCGGCAAAGGCGTCACCACACCGTCGGCCAGATGCAAATAACCATTCTTACAAGTCACGTCCTTGTTTTGAGCCTGCACATGGATACCATTCACATAGAAACCACTTGCGTCCCAAGGCATCCCCCACCCTTTGGAAATCACGTTCCAATCGGATTCCGTCAAATTTATCCTGGAAAAATACTGTGGCGTAAAGAATACAGACATTCGATTACCGTTATCTGCCAAAAAAGAACCTCCTTTTCTCTCAAAACGCTTCCAGAAACTTGTCTTTGGCATGTCTGCATAAGAAACATAAGGGACAGTGTCAAGGAGAGTCGCTGAGGAAGTCCTACGCACAGCAGTACCTTCGCTCAAACCATCAGCATCAGAAGTAACGTTTGCCAACATATTGCTTAAATATGCCATATTAAGCATTGTAGTATTGAACAAATAGCGTTTTTGTGAGGCCGGAAGGCTATGCACAAATTCCGCTCCACTACCATTCATCCCATTGGCTCGGAAATAATTAGCAAACGCCTCGTCTGTGGCAGGGAACAAAGTCTTGCTGCCCGTACGACGCAATGTTTCTTCATAACCCAAATCCTTCACGAGTGCCAAATAACTCGTGTACTGCCCCTCATGCTCCAAATACTCGTAGATGTTCTCACCCAACCAAGCAGGAGCCTCATCGTCATAGATGTAGTCGTCTTTGCACGAACTGAACAAAGACAAGCACACTGCGGCACAGAGGCAAGCGTTTAAGTTATTCATCTTATATTTTCTCATATATCTTATTTTATTAATAAACTATTTATTTAAAAAAATCCAAATATTCATATGGTACTGCATCAGCCTTATACCACTCTACGACCATCGTTTCAACCTGCGGATACTGTGACGAATAAAAAACAAAAGCGAATGAGCAAGGCATGAATATTCTGGCGGGAACAAATTCTCCACCGATAGAGTTTACAGGAAAATCCATATCAAACCGATCATCATGCACTTTCAACAGCACTGTTGTATGCGCCCTATCGGGTTCTTCGCGAGTATACATCACAATAGATTCTATTTGTGGTATTTCAGTCATCTCACTTCCATATTCAGCAGGCCGAAAAGGATAAACTTTTAATGCAGAATTAGGATATTTTGTAAGGTCAATATTCTTAACTTCTGCATAAATATAGTCATACATTTCACTTCCCCTTCCACTTTTTTCATCCACTTTATCAACAGAAGTATTAGAATGCAACACATCATCCATGCAGTCCGTCGCACAAGAACAAAACAACATACCACCCAACAAAAGCGATACGAATATTTGTCTTACTTCATTAAAACGACTATACTCTTTCATTCCATGATATTTTTCATTTAACATTTCAAAACTCTACGATATACACCTATTCAATTTTATCGCAATACAAAAGTAAGCACAAAGAAGCCATACGAATGATAGGAATGCGTCAAAAAAAGAAATTCATGCTTCAAAGCGGCTCATAAAGCACGACGATACACGATTTTATCATTTTTACATGCACAAATAACACTGCACTTTCCTGCCACAGACGTAAAGTGTTTCTTTGACACTTTATAACAAAACCTACAATCGTTTTCGGCTATCTTAACATACTACAATCGTCATGCCGTTGAAGCCACCCTATAGTCCCAAGAAACGTCTATAGCTTTCCGGCCTCTGAATATAAGTGTCAAAATGCCAAATCTAACGTGCCGAGATTCGCGTATTTCCGTCCGTTGCCGGGAATAAACGGAAATAACGTATTCTCGCGCATTGGCATTTTATCATTTTGAAAACCGCAGAGGCGTCCTAACGACATTCTGAAACGTTTCAGGAATATTTGTCCGCACACAAACAAAATAATGAAAGCATCCAAGTGATTCCATAAACATTTTGCATTACTTTTCTTACCGTTTTTTTTCGTCAATTAGATGAAAAAAGGGCGATAACCGAGGGGATATCCTCCATTTTCCAAAGGAAATCTTCGTATTCTGCAAAGAGAGCCGAAAAGTTATGCGGCAAATGATTTTTCAATCTAAGCCAAACGAAAAATCATTCGCAGCAGAAAAGTGGTCCTAAAAGAGGAAAAAAGACCGGAATCAGGAGGTTTTGACCCTTATTTTTTGCAATAAAGTCACTTTATCTGACCGTAATTCGAACTTCTCAAGACGAAAAAAACGGCTATCCGACTAACTTTTTGCAATAAAAATGCTGCGTCCCGCTACAAAAAGACAGGACGCAGCATTCATACGTTTCAGATGCCCCCACCGCAAGGAAGAGCGCACACCTGTTACACTATCGCAAATCCAACACTTTCCCTTTGGGCCGGGCCACCATCTCAAACTCCAGCGTGCCCCCCTTCATGATGTCGGCATGTTTCAGCACATAACCATCCAGTTTATGTCCGTTCAACTTCACGGATTTCACATAGGCCGCACCGGCTCCGCCCTTACGCTTCACCACGATGGTGAACTTCTTCCCACCGGGCAGCATGATTTCCGCATGATCCACCGTAGGGCTTCCTATCACATACTCTCCCGATGCCGGATTTACCGGATAGAAACCGAGGGCTGAGAAGACATACCAGGCCGACATCTCGCCGCAGTCGTCGTTGCCCGCATAACCGGAAGAAGAGGTATTGTATAAGGTACGCTTGATGTGCTCCACCAACTGTTGGGTCTTGGCCGGCTGACCGGCCATGGCGTAAAGATAGGCCACATGATGGCTGGGTTCATTGCCATGGGCATACAGGCCGACAAACCCCGAGGCATTGTCATTTTTCGCCCCGCTCGTTTCGTCCGATGTAAAGAACTCGTCCAAACGCTTGCAGAAAGCGTCTTCACCCCCCGTCAGTTCAATCAAATCCGGAATGTTTTGCGGCACATACCAATAATATTGCCATCCGTTTCCTTCCGTAAAAGGATATCCTCCGTTTGCCCCATATTTATAAGGATCGAAAGGCAATATCCATTCGCCCTTGCTGTTTTTGGGCTGGAAGAATTTCGTCTCGGGATGATGCAGGTTGCGGTAGTAGGCCGAACGCTTCATAAAGAACTCATAGTCCTTGGCCTTATTCAAATGCTTGGCCAACTGCGCCGCACACCAGTCGTCGAAGCTTTGTTCCAGCGTGATAGACACCGATTGCGTCTGCAAGTCCTCCGGCATGTAACCGTATTGGTCCCAAATCTCGAAAGGGGAATTGAGATGGGGAGTCGTCAGACTCATTTTCACGGCCTCATACGCTTTGTCCACGTCGATACCCGGCAGCCCCTTCAAGATGGCATCTACCACGACGGGCACGGCATGGTTGCCAATCATGCAATAATTGTCCTGCCCCCACAACTGCCAAATCGGCAGATACCCGTAATAGTCATATTGGCGTATCATGCTGTTCACAAAATCCGTGGAGCGTTCCGGTTCCAACATCGTATAAAGCGGATGGGCGGCACGGAAAGTGTCCCACAAAGAAAAAGTGCTGTAATGCACCTGCCCCACGGGCAGACGGCGCACGGAATAATCCGCAGCCATATACTCCCCATTCGCGTCGGACATCACATTCGGCTGAATCATGGTATGGTAGAGTGCCGTATAGAATATCTCCTTCTCATGCTCCCCGCTCTCCACCTGCATTTTCCCAAGCTCCTTGTTCCAAGCTTCGTATGCCTGCGACTTGATGGCATCGAAAGACTTTCCGTCGGCCTCCGTACGCAGGTTCAGACGGGCATTTTCTATCGAAACCGGTGAGATGGCCAGTTTGCATTCCACCACGTCCTGCCGGCCGAAATCGAAAACAGCCTTAAGGTTCGTGCCGTTCACCACCGCGATATTCCGGTGCGTCCGGTTGTCGTTCATCATTTCCGAAGCCACGATGGGTTGGGAGAACTCCGCATAGAAGTAGATTTTACGCAATTTACCCCAACCGGTGATGATGCGGTAACCCTCGATGGCCGACGGTCCTACCTGCCGTATCTGCGCATTGATGACGCGCCGTCCCCAACTGCCTTTGTTGGCCGAGTGGTCCAGGTCGAGGAATACCTTGGAGGCTTTCTCCTTATTATAATAGGTATAAAATGGAAAACCTGAAAACAAACTGAAAACTGTCGGAAAAATCAAAAAATCCCCGCAGCCAACAGGAAATTGGCTGCGAGGAAATTGAAAACATTCTGAAAACAGCAGGATTTATTCTGTTTTTTCTCAAAAAAATTGCCCACTCCCCTGCCAAATTCCAAAAAGTGGCAGAGAAAGTGGGCTTCAGGGTGGGCAAACCGCCCAAAAATGGTTGGACAACACTGTAAAACCGTGTTCAAAAATCGGTTGGCGAAATCGCCGATTTTCGACGCTACAACAAAGAAAAAAGACTGTGACATCTTTTTTATCACAGTCTTATGTCTGAGTGTTACAAAAGAGATACCCTGTTGTGAGACTCTTCGCAAGACGAACCATTTACATATTATCCAGAATTTCTTTCAAGGATTGCACAAACGGATTCATGTCCTCATAGACAACTTCCACAATGATAGACCAATTGATTCCATCATAATCATGTACCAACCTGTGGCGCAAACCCGCCACCATATTCCAAGGCTGTTCCGGATAGGATTGCTTAAATTCGGGGCTTAGCTGATAGACCTGTTCCCCGATATTATAAAGCGGCGTTGTAACCGCCCATTGGGAATACTCATCCTCCAAGAGTACTTCTGCTGTTATCTCATGAATTTTCATTTGCTTTTGCAAATCTTCCCATGTGGTTATAATTTTCTTAAGACGCTCTTTGTCAGACTTTTTCATGCGATGCGAACCCCCTCATTCATAACCGATTCATAAAAAGGAGTTCCCTTATTCACTTCTCGGATTTCAAAGGCATCCACATCTTTGTTTGTCATCTGGCGGAGATCCTCACCAAAAGAAAAGATGTCTCTTGCCTTGAAGTTTTTTCCGCCAACAACCACCACATCAATGTCTGATTCTGCCGTTGCTTCACCTCTGGCATAAGAGCCGAATAGTAATGCGTATTCCGCATTATACTTGCGGAGCAGCATTTGAATCAGTGTTTTTACTTCTTCCATTGTTAACGTATTCATCCTTACGCCCCCTCACGATTTTTTATATTTTTATATTTTAATCTTACCATAAAGCGTGGTTTTTATCAAGTTCCATTTTACCTTCAGATTTTTAATCTTCTGTTATCGGCAGTTCAAGGCATGTTACATTTATTTTTTTGTTGTTTTCACAAAGTAAAAGATATGGTACACTGATAAAAAGTGTAAACGAGGAGGAGTTCATATGGGAATCAACCGCAAGGAACTCGAGGAAAAGACATTCCAGTGGTTCAATAGTAGCATCAGCGATAAAGATTATAATAGTCTATCCATGTCTTACTTAGCGCATCGCAATTATCGACTGTATAAATACCAAAGCCCTCTTGCTTCCTTAGATACCCTCAGCCGCTTCTTTGAGCATCTGAAAACAAATTGTCTGCACCATCTGTGTTTAATGATCCTTTCGACTGTCAATTTTCCTATCCGCCTGCATTTGGCGAAGAGACTTTCGGTGAAGTCTACACTCTCATCGATTCTGTGTTCAGAATTGGCAGTCTTACAGAGCAGCCTGACAATTTATTAATGTGGGCCCATTATGCTGGAGCATATCGCGGTGTATGTATAGAATATGACTTTTCAAATTTTTCAGAAGAACACACAAAATGCTCTTTAATTCCAGTTTCTTATCAGACCGCACGCCCTTCTTTACCGAAAAAACTTCTAACTCCATCGCATCAAGAACCAACAGATGAAGATTTGAAGAAACTTAGTGAGGCTCTTTTTATCAAGAGCGAATGTTGGCAGTACGAGTTCGAATGGCGACTTTTAAAAGCCATTGATGGCGAAAGTGCAAACTCCAAATATTTGAAATTTGAAATGCCACCCATCAAAAAAGTATATTTGGGCGCACGCTTTCGAAATTCCATAACTGAGTCGAACTGGATTTATGATACTCTCTGTGAAATCTGCAAAGCAAAAGATATCGAAATTATAGAAACTCACTTAAACACAGAATTATATAAAGTTGACATTCCAACCTGATCTTTCTTTTGTACATTTTTTACAGTAGCATCATCACTTTCTCACATCCGCCAATGAACCGAATCAGAATTTCATTGCGAGATTGCACCACTATCTTCTCAATAATTCTCGCGGTCAGCGCATCGTCATA
>OGML01001026.1_pt1 | contig 26203 bp, 19 predicted proteins | sample 1572951 | NCBI WGS metagenome assembly OGML01 (sample SAMEA2581883, study PRJEB24529) | metagenome | biome: Human gut stool | place: China | collected 2011 | reverse complement strand
GGGAACCTCTACAGGCGTAGTGTCGGATGTGGACGGAAATTATACCATTGCCGTACCCGATGACCCGAACACTACCCTGCTCGTGTCGTTTGTCGGCATGAAAACCCAGGAGCAGAAAATTGGTAAGTCGACGGCACTGAATTTCATCCTGGAAGAGGATGCCACCGTCTTGGATCAGGTGGTGGTGAACGGAGTATTTGAACGTAAGGCTAACACTTTCACCGGTTCGGTGAGGACTATCGGGAAAGATGACCTGAAGCGCGTGGGGAACTCTAATGTGTTGCAGTCGTTGAAGAATCTGGATCCTTCCATCATGTTCTTCGACAACATGTCTTTAGGTTCGGATCCGAACGCTATGCCTGAAATGGTGTTACGCGGCAAGTCCTCCATTAATATGGAAGATGTGGATCTGAAGGCGACCTACCAGAACGACCCGAATGCGCCTTTATTCGTGCTGGACGGTTTCGAGACCTCCCTCCAGAAAATCATGGACCTTGATATGGATAGGGTGGAAAGTTTGACCATTCTGAAAGATGCCTCGGCAAAGGCCATTTATGGTTCGAAAGCAGCCAATGGTGTGATTGTCATTGAATTGAAGAAGAATCCGTCCGGAGACTTGCGCGTCACTTACAATGGAAGCATGGAAATCGAGGCTCCGGACCTCAGTTCGTACGATTTGTGCAATGCTGCGGAAAAACTGGAGGTGGAACAGGCTTTCGGGATGTTCAACGATCCGGGAGCCGATTTCGAATCACAGCGCATGATGATTAAAATGTATAACCAACGCCAGTCGGCCGTCAAATCGGGAATCAACACGGATTGGATATCCAAGCCGTTGCGGTTGGGTGTGGGCAACAAGCATAGCCTTTCTGTGGAATTGGGCGACAAGGCATTACAGGCCATCGTCGATTTGTCTTACCAGAACATCAAGGGGGTTATGAAAGGTTCGGATCGTACAAACATCTCCGGAGCAATCTCCCTGTTGTACAGGCATCAGAATTTTCTGTTCAGAAACCAGTTGACTATCACTTCCAACGAAGCGCACGACTCCAAGTACGGGACTTTCGATGAATACACCAAACTCAACCCTTATTACACACCCTACGATCAATACGGTCATTTGACCGACAACATCGTCCCTTCTTTGGATCCGGGAAACAGTGTCACGGTGAATGCATGGTATGAGGATATTGAATTTGAGGCGAATCCCCTGTACAATGCACAGTTGAACACACTCTTACAGGACAAATACGTCGACATCACCAATAATTTCGAACTACAATGGTTTGTCATGACCGGCCTGAAGGCTACAGCCCGTTTCGGACTTACAGAACAACGCAGCAGGAGCGACGAGTTTTATCCGTCGGATCATCTGAAATTCGCCTCCTACAGTACCGACCGTCTGACGGAAAAGGGGAGCTACGACCTGGAAAACGGCGAACAACATTCCTTGAGCGGTAAGTTCGACGTACAATATAACAAGAATTTCCTGAGTGTGCATGACATTTTTGTCAATGCAGGTTTTGATCTGTCGCGCAAACAGTCTTCCACCAATCTGCAACAGGCAGAAGGTTTTCCGAGCGACAAGATGACCGACATTATCTTTGCCCGGCAATATCTGAAAGATGCCAAGCCCAAAGGGACGGAGGAGACTGTAAAGGATTTCGGTTATTATCTGTCGGCAAACTATTCCTATGACAATCGTCTAAACTTCGACGCCACTTTCCGTCAGAGTGCATCCAGCATGTACGGAGCCAACAGTCGTTGGGGGAAATTCTGGAGTGTGGGAGGAAGCTGGAACATACACAACGAGAGCTGGATGGAAGGTTCCAACATCACCCAACTGCGTCTGAGGGCGACGACAGGCTCGACCGGTTCCCAAAGCTCGGCAGCTTATAACGCATTGGCCTCATACGAATATTTCCTTGACAAGACATACGGAGGCCAGTTGGGAGCGCAATTGCTGAACATGCGCAACGAGGATTTGAAGTGGCAGGAGAAAGTGGAGCAGAACTATGGTTTTGACTTCAATTATAAAAACCGTTATTCGTTTACTTTCGAATACTACCATTCCATTACAAACAATGCGGTGAACCCTCTGAGCCTGGCTCCGTCTACCGGTTTCACCACCGTTCAGGAAAACGTCGGAAAAGTATTGAACCGGGGGTTCGACCTACGTGCCGGAGCGACCGTATGGCAACAGCCGGCAGACCGTTCCTATCTGTCGTTCTCCCTTATGATATCGCGCAACAAAAACATCCTGAAGGAAATATCCGAAGCCATGCGTTCCTATAACGAACAGCAGGAGGAACTGGCTACTGAAGGTAATGTACCTGTCCAGAAATATTACGACGGTGTTTCCATGGATGCCATCTGGGCGATGCCTTCCTTAGGGATAGACCCGGCCAATGGCCGCGAAATCTATATCGCGAAAGACGAGAACGGCAATCCTTACCGGACCTATACTTACGATGCGGCCCAGCAGGTCATCTGCGGTGATGAACTACCCAAATTCCAGGGGAATGCCGGTGTCAATTTCGAGTACAAAGGATTCGGCATCAATGCTGTACTGACTTATCAGTACGGGGCCAAAATGTATAACCAGACATTGGTTGACAAAGTGGAAAACGCCGACATGAAATATAACGTGGACCGACGCATCTATACCGACCGTTGGCGCAAACCGGGAGATATCGCCTTGTACAAAGCAATCAGCGAAGAAGTGTATGTGTCCGAAAAGCAGCAGTTCGCTTCAGAGAAGACATATCCTACCTCCCGTTTTGTGCAGAAACGGAACGAATTGAAGATATCCTCCCTGCAACTGTCATACGACTTCTTCCGTCATGACTTTGTGAAGAAAATCGGTCTTGAAAGGATTCTGCTGCGGTTCAATGCAAACGACCTTTTCACCTTTTCAAGCATCGACATTGAGCGGGGAACCTCCTATCCTTTCGCCAGAACGTTCAATTTCTCCTTAAATGTGACCTTATAACACCGAGAACCATGAAAAAGAATATCATATATAGTTTGTCATTGTTCCTGCTCCTTTCCCTGTCGGCCTGCAACCAATGGCTGGAAGTGGAGCCTAAAACGGAAATCAAGAGTGACAAAATGTTTGAGAATGAAACCGGCTTCAGAGATGCCCTGATCGGATGCTACATGATGATGGCGGATTCCACCCTTTACGGGCGGGAATCCACTGTCTGCTTTTTTGATGTGCTGGCACAGCAGTATGACATGGCCACGAACAATCCTTACAACAATCTCAAGCAGTACCGTTATGAAAGCTATACCGGGACCATCGACGGTATCTGGCAAAAAACCTACCGCATCATCGCCAACCTGAACGCGCTGCTCGACACGCTCGCGCACGAGGCGGATCGAAAGTCGGTCTACATTTTGCAGCTGCCCGCGGTGACATACGAGGGTGGACTGACGATGAAAAATTTCTGCTGCGACCTGATCGGCAGCGAGAGCGGCACGACGTTCACCGGCACCGTGACGATTGCGACGCGCGGCATTCACCCCTCGAACATCACGAACGTCCGCTTTGTGGGCGACGGTACGGGCATCGGCCTTTCGGCGAGCGAGGGAGCGTTCCTGCACCGCTGCACGTTTGAAAACTGGGAGATCGGCGCTTACGGCGGCCTCGGCAGCTGGGTCAACGCCACGGGCTGCATATTTCGCGGCAACGACGTGGGGCTGTGGCTCGACAACCGCGGCGGCGCAACGTGCTCGGGCAGCTACTATGGCGACAGCGTGTACGAAGACAACGGCATCGCCGTGCGCATCGCCGCAATGCCGGGCACGGAGACGCTGGATTTCAATAACTGCGTGTTCCGAGGCAACGGGGTAAATGTCGAAAACGCGGCGGGGTACGCCGTCGACCTCTCGCAGATCGTAACGGCGGACAATTAAAGAGAAAAAGGAGGAAACGCGGCGTTTCCTCCTTTCTTGTGTTCATTCAGATGTTCAGCACAAAGTGCTCTTTATGATAGTCCAGCAGGCCTTCCTTTTTCATTTTTCCGAGCTCGAGCGACAATCCGCTGCGCTCAACGGCGAGAAAGTCCGCGAGCTGCTGGCGGGAGAACGGGATGTCAAACTCGACCGCGCCGCGCCGCTGCGCCTCGGCGGAGAGATAGGACATGAGCTTGGCGCGCGTCGTGCGCTGGGCGATGTGCGTGAGCTTTTCATTGAGCAGCAGGTTTTTGCCTGCAAGGTCGCTCAAAAGGTTTCGGATGATGCGGCTATGGTGCGCACAGGCGGAGGGACAGACCGTCAAAAGGCGCTTGACGTTTAAAAACAGCACCGCCGTCGGCGTTTCGGTCACGACGCTCACGTTGGAGACACTGCTCGGCGCGCAGGCGAAGGCCGCGGCGTAGGTCTGCCCCGGTGCGGTGCGGGAGAGAATGTTGCGGTTGCCCCAGATATCCTCCTGCACGACGAGCGCGCAGCCGGAGAGCACCATGCCGATCTCCTCGACCGTGTCGCCGGGATGAAGGAGAAACACGTCCTTGGGGAATTGCTCGGTCTTCGCCGCAAGGCAGGTGAGCATCGCGACAAGTTCGTCCTCCGTGACGCCGGAAAAGAGCGGCGAGGCGGCGAGAATGGGAAAAAGTTCTTTCATGAAAAATCGCCTTTCGTTGAAAATTCAACCGACTTGCTGGCCGCATTCTACTATAATACGCTTGAAAACGCAAGGAGGTATTGCAATGAAACGGAGAATCATTGAGATCGATCAAAATAAATGCAACGGCTGCGGCGCCTGCGCCGCGGCGTGCCACGAGGGCGCTATCGCCATGGTAAACGGCAAGGCGCAGCTGATGCGCGACGACTACTGCGACGGCCTGGGCGACTGTCTGCCGACCTGCCCGACCGGCGCGATTTCTTTTGTCGAGCGCGAGGCCGCGGCCTACGACGAGCAGGCGGTGCTTGAAAACAAGCAGAAGAGAATGCAGAAGGAGGGGATGACACTGCACCACAGCTGCGTCGGCATGCAGCTCAAGACCTTTGCGCACAAGGCGGCATCTGAAACGGCGGCTCCTGCTGCGCAGGAGAGCCAGCTCTCCCAGTGGCCGGTGCAGATCAAGCTCGTGCCCGTGAACGCGCCGTATTTCTCCGGCGCAAAGCTGCTCATCGCGGCGGACTGCACGGCGTACGCCTACGCGGCCTTCCACGAGAAATTCATCAAGGGCCACATTACGCTCGTCGGCTGCCCGAAGCTCGACAGCGTGGATTACAGCGAAAAGCTGACCGAGATCATCGCAAAAAATGACATCAAGAGCGTGACAGTCGTGCGCATGGAGGTCCCGTGCTGCGGCGGGCTCGAGCACGCGGCAAAGACCGCGCTGCAAAATAGCGGTAAATTCATCCCCTGGCAGGTCGTGACGATCTCGACGGACGGGAGAATACTGGATACGATTTGAGTCATCCTATGATCGATAAGACCACAGAATGAGGAGGATTTTTTCGGTGGACAACAAGATGTTTTGTTTTCAGTGCGAGCAGGCGGCGCACTGCACGGGCTGCACCGGCAGCGCGGGTGTGTGCGGAAAGAACGCCGAGACGGCAAATTTGCAGGACGAACTGACCGGCGCGCTCATCGGCCTTGCCCGCGCTGCGGACGGCAGCCCCGGCGTGAACGAGGGCACATGGAGCCTCATCATCGAGGCGCTTTTCACTACGCTCACGAATGTGAACTTTGACGCGGCGGCCATCCGCGATGTGACTGCACGCGTGAAGGCGGAGAAGAGCCGTCTTGTGCCGGACTGTGCGTCCTGCATGTCGCCCTGCGGGCACAACAATGACTACGATGTCTCGCGGCTCTGGACGGCGGACGAGGACATCCGCAGTCTCAAGTCGCTCATCCTGTTCGGTATCCGCGGCATGGCGGCGTACGCCTACCACGCGATGGTGCTGGGCTATACGGACGGCGAGGTCAACCGCTTTTTTGCCAAGGCATTGTTTGCCATCGGCGAGGACTGGGGCATGGATGACCTGCTCCCCCTTGTGCTGGAGGTCGGCGAGAAAAACTACCGCTGCATGGCGCTGCTCGACAAGGCCAACACGGAGACCTACGGCACGCCAGAGCCGACCACCGTGCCGCTGACGGTGGAAAAGGGACCGTTCATCGTGGTTTCCGGCCACGACCTGCACGACTTGAAGCGCCTGCTCGAGCAGACGGAGGGCAAGGGCATCAACATCTATACGCACAGCGAGATGCTGCCCGCGCACGGCTACCCGGGCCTTAAAAAGTATGCCCATCTCAAGGGCAATTTCGGCACGGCGTGGCAGAACCAGCAAAAGGAATTTGCCGACATCCCTGCGCCCGTACTATTCACCACGAATTGCCTGATGCCGCCAAAAGCGAGCTATGCCGACCGCGTGTTCACTACGGCGGTGGTCTCATATCCGGAACTCAAGCATATCGGCGCGGACAAGGACTTCACGCCGGTCATCGAAAAGGCGCTGGAACTGGGCGGCTATGCCGAGGATAAGGCGTTCACCGGCATCAACGGCGGCAGCACGGTCACGACGGGCTTTGCCCGCGGCGCGGTGCTGGGTGTGGCCGACAAGGTGGTCGAGGCCGTCAACTCCGGCCAGATCCGTCACTTTTTCTTAGTCGGCGGCTGCGACGGCGCGCGCCCAGGCAGAAATTACTACACGGAATTCGTCAAGCAGACGCCGCCCGACACCATCGTGCTGACGCTGGCCTGCGGCAAGTTCCGCTTCAATGACTTAGATCTTGGCACGGTGGCGGGGCTGCCGCGCATCCTGGACATCGGCCAGTGCAACGACGCTTACAGCGCCATCCAGATCGCGCTGGCGCTCGCCGACGCCTTTGGCTGCGGTGTGAACGAGCTGCCGCTTTCGATGGTGCTCTCGTGGTACGAGCAGAAGGCGGTGTGCATCCTGCTGACGCTGCTGTATCTCGGCATCAAGGACATCCGCCTCGGTCCGACGCTGCCGGCGTTCCTCTCGCCGAACGTGCTCGACTACCTTGTCAAGAACTTTGGCATCGCGCCCATTACGACGCCAGAGGAGGACCTGAAGGCCATTCTGGGGTAAAACTGAAACGTACCGGCGGGCATTTTGCCCGCCGGTATTTTTTGCAGAGAAAGAAACGCAAAAATTAAGCGTGACTTTTGACACGAGATCTGATAAAATAAAACAACTTTGCGCAACAGAGGGGAAAAGAGAGAAATCAACAGGAGAGATCAATGAAAAAACAGTTTGACCTCAGCGCCGCGGCGCTGCACATTTTAGCGATGGCCTTCATGCTGCTCGACCACCTGTGGGCGACGCTTTTTCTTTCGCAGGAGTGGATGACCTGCGTGGGACGTCTCGCGTTCCCCATTTTTGCCTTCATGGCGGTGGAGGGCTACTTCCACACGCACAGTTTCAAAAAATACGCGCAGCGGATGCTGATTTTTGCGTTGCTGTCGGAAATTCCCTTTGACCTGATGTACGGCGGCACGTGGTTCTACCCTGTGCACCAGAATGTCATCTGGACGCTGCTCATCGGCCTTCTCGGCATTCGGGCGATGGAGGCCGTGCGGGAAAAGGGGAAGACATGGCTCTATCTTCTGACTTGCGTTGCGGTCACGGTGCTGGGCTTTGCGCTCGGCACGCTCGGCATGGTAGATTATTACGGCATGGGCGTTTTGACGGTGTTTGTGTTCTATTTCCTCCGCGGCAGAGAGTGGTGGAAGCTGCTCGGGCAGATCGCGGCGCTCTATTGGATCAATGTGTCGCTCATCGGAGGACAGATTTTCCCGATCGAGCTTTTCGGACTGGAGTTTGAGGTCTGCGAGCAGGGGCTTGCACTGCTCTCGCTCGTGCCCATCTGGCTCTACCGCGGGCGGCAGGGACACCACAGCAAGGTGTTTCAGTATGCCTGCTACGCGTTTTATCCGGTACATATGCTCATCCTCGGCCTTATCCAGCTGTCTCTGTAACAGAATACGAAAAAAGCGCTGCCGAAAGGCGGCGCTTTTTCGCGCCCTTTTTTTGGAACGTTCACAATTTGTTTATTGACTTTGCAAAGGAAACAACTATAATGATGACGTTCTAAAATTAGAAGATTATCATTGGATGACGATGAATGATCGCGTCGCCGTCCGAGGGTAACGGAAAGGAGCCGACATGATACCGAAAGGGCCCGTACCGGGAAGAACGATCTTCAGCCACGCCAACAAGATGACACAAGCATATCACATTATGTTAACTCCACTGTGCAAGGAGACCGGCCTGCCGCCGTTAGCGATGGATATTCTGCTCTTTCTCGCCAACAATCCCGAGCACAACACGGCGAAGGACATCTGCCGCATGCGCGGGCACAAATCGGGTATCGTCTCCGTGCACGTGGAAAGACTGGTGAATGACGGCCTTCTCGAGCGGCGGGAGATGCCGGGCGACCGGCGGCAGACGCGGCTTATCTGCACCGAACAGGCGCAAGCGCTCATTGAGCGCGGACGGCAGGTGCAGTGGCAGTTCGGAAGACGTCTGCTCGAGGGCATCCCGGAGGAGGATCTGGCGACGATGCGCCGCTGCCTTGAAAGAATGGATGGCAATCTGAACGGCATCTGCAAGGAAAAGCGCTGAGGGCCCAAAGAAGAAATCAGGAGAACAACAATGCTGAAATTACTCAAAAACATGCGCCGTAAAGAGGTGCTCATGGTGCTGCTGTGCACCGTGCTTGTGGCGGTGCAGGTCTACTTTGACCTGCGGCTGCCGGATTACATGACCGATCTGACGACGCTCATCAAAACGTCGGGGGCGACGGCGGATATCCTGTCCGTCGGCGTGAAAATGCTTGGCTGCACGCTCGCAAGCGCCGTGCTGGCCGTGGGCTGCGGGTATCTCGCGGCCAAGGCGGCGTCGGGCTTCAGCTTCACGGTGCGCGAAAAGCTCTTCCGCCACGTGATGGACATCGGCAGCGAGGAGATGCAGGACTTTTCTGTCGCCAGCCTCATCACGAGAACGACGAACGACATCACGCAAATTCAGATGATCGTGGCGATGGGCCTGCAGATGATGATCAAATCGCCGATCATGGCCGTGTGGGCCATCATCAAAATTCTCGGCAAGAGCTGGGAGCTCTCCGCCGTGACAGCGGCATTCGTCGTGGTCATCTGCGTGACGGTGATAACGGTGATGAGCATCTGCATCCCGCGTTTCCGCATCGTGCAGAAGCTGACCGACCAGATCAACCGTGTGGCGCGCGAAAACCTGACGGGCATCAACGTGGTGCACGCGTTCAACGCCGAGCAGTACCAGAACGACAAGTTCAACAAGCCGAGCCTTGACATGATGAATGTGCAGGTAAAGAACCAGAAGCTCTTCGCCCTCGTCCAGCCGACGATGACGCTCGGTATGAACGGCCTGGCGCTCACGATCTACTGGCTGGGTGCGGCGCTCGTCAACAACATCGCGCTGACCGATTCCGCAGCGCGCCTCACGATGTTCAGCGACGTGCTGGTGTTCAGCACGTATGCAACCTACGTGGTGATGTCTTTTATGATGCTCGTGATGATCTTCATGCTGCTGCCGCAGGCGCAGGTCTCGGCCGAGCGTATCAACGAGGTGCTCGAGCGCAAGGCGAATATCCGCGAGGGCAGCGTGAGCGAATGCAAAGAGCACGGCACAGTGGAGTTCAAAAACGTTTCGTTCCGCTATCCGCACACTTCGGAGGATGAGCTTTCGAGCATCAGCTTCCGTGTGAACAGGGGCGAGACGCTTGCCGTCATCGGCGCGACGGGCAGCGGCAAGACGACACTTGTGAGCTTGATCCCGCGCTTTTACGACGCGACAGAGGGTGAGGTGCTTGTCGACGGCGTGAACGTCAGGGACTACACGTTCGACACACTCTACAACAAGCTCGGCTACGTGACGCAGAAGGCGGTGCTCTTCGCCGGCAGCATCCGCGACAATGTCTACTTTGGCGAGAGCGAAGCGCCGGCGGACGATGAGGGCCTTGCGCAGGCCGTCGAGCTTTCGCAGGCGAAGGAGTTTGTCGACAAGCTCCCCGACGGCACGCAGCACCATGTGGCGCAGATGGGCCGCAACATGTCCGGTGGCCAGAAGCAGCGCCTTTCCATCGCCCGCGCGCTGGCGAGAAAACCGGAGATCCTCGTCTTCGACGATTCGTTCTCTGCTCTGGACTACCGCACGGATGCGAAGCTGCGCGAGGGGCTATCCAAGCAGCTGCACGACACGACGAAGATCATCGTCGCGCAGCGCATCAGCACCATCCGCCACGCGGACAAGATCGTCGTGCTCGACCGCGGCGAGGCCGTGGGCATCGGCACGCATGAAGAGCTGATGAAAAACTGTGACGTTTACCGCGAGATCGCGACCTCCCAGCTCAGCGCCGCGGAGCTCGCGTAAAGGAGGCGAGAGAAGATGAAAAAGAAAAACAGCAATCCCGTCGGCGCGCTCAAGCGCACGGGCGCGTATATGAGCTCGAGCATGGGCATTATCATTTTTGCCCTCGTGCTGGCGGCGCTGAGCGCCGTGATGACGATCATCGGCCCCGACAAGATCGGCAAAATGGCGACCATCATGTCCGACGGCCTCTTCACCGGCATTGACCTCGCCGCCATTGCGAAGATCGGCGTGTTCCTTGCCATTATTTACTGCCTGAGCGCGCTGTTTGGCTTCATCCAACACTATATCATGGCGGTCGTGACGCTGAAAATGTCCTACCGCATGAGAGGTGAGCTCTCGGAAAAGATCAACCGCGTGCCGCAGAAGTATTTCAACACCACCTCGCAGGGCGACATTTTGAGCCGCATCACAAACGATGTGTCAACGCTCCAGCAGGGACTTACCAACAGCCTGCCGACCATCATCAGCGCCGCGACACAGTTTGTCGGCTGCCTTATTATGATGTTCGTGACCGAATGGCGCATGGCGCTCGTCGCACTGTGCATCACGCTCCTTGGCATGGTGCTGATCGTCGCCATCATGTCGAAGTCGCAGCGCTACTTCACCGCGCGGCAGAAGAGCCTCGGCGAGCTCAACGGCTATGTCGAGGAGATGTATTCCGGCCATGAGGTCGTGCGCATCAGCCGCGCAGTCGATAAGGTCCTCGACCACTTCGACGGCCTGAACGCGGCGGTCTATGACGCAAACTGGCGCTCGCAGTTCCTCTCCGGTGTGATGCAGCCGCTCATGAACGTGATCGGCAACCTCTCGTATGTTGCCGTGTGCGTGTTCGGCTCGGTGCTGGCCATCAATGGCACGATCGAATTCGGCGTCATCGTCTCGTTCATCCTGTATGTGCGCCTCTTCACCACGCCTCTGACGCAGATCGCACAGGGCATGACGAATTTGCAGACGGCCTCCGCCTCCGCGCATCGTATTTTCGACTTCCTCGAAAGTGAAGAGCTCGGCGACGAGAGCGACAAGACTGAGAAGCTCGACGCCGTGCGCGGCGCGGTGACGTTCGACCACGTGCGCTTCAGCTACCCTGATTCGCCCGACAAGATCATCATCAAGGATTTCTCCGCTGAGGTCCATCCGGGCCAGAAGGTCGCCATCGTCGGCCCCACCGGCGCGGGCAAGACCACGATGGTGAACCTCCTGATGCGATTTTTCGAGGTCAACAGCGGCCGCATTACGATCGACGGCGTGGCGACGACCGACCTGCGCCGCGAGGATGTGCACGAGCTCTTTGGTATGGTCCTGCAGGACACGTGGCTCTTTGAGGGCACGATCCGCGAGAACCTGGTCTATAACATGGAGGGTATCACGGACGAGCAGCTCGAAACGGTCTGCAAGGCCTGCGGCCTCGACAAATTTGTCCACTCGCTGCCACAGGGCTTTGACACCGTGCTCAGCGAGAGCACGACCATCTCGGCGGGACAGAAGCAGCTTTTGACCATCGCCCGCGCGATGCTCCAGAATGCGCCGATGCTGATCCTCGACGAGGCAACGTCCTCGGTCGATACGCGCACGGAACTTCTCATTCAGCGCGCGATGGACGAGCTGACGAAGGGCCGGACGAGCTTTGTCATCGCCCACCGCCTGTCGACCATCAAGAACGCCGACCTCATCCTTGTGATGCGCGACGGCGACGTCATCGAGAGCGGCACGCACGAGCAGCTGATGGAGCAAAACGGCTTCTACGCCGAGCTCTACAACAGCCAGTTCGCGCAGGCGTCGTAAAGAAAAACCAGCGCAGGTGAGCCTGCGCTGGTTTATATTTTCTGCGGAAGAAGTTAAAAGAAAGTTTATTGCCGAACTGGAAAACGGTGGTATAATAAGGAACATTCAAGGGCTGACAAAGCCCGCACCGCGAAAGGAAGCGGAAACATATGAATTGGTTTCAGGAATTGCTGTCGAATCCCTTTTTGCTCATCGGTCTCTCGTCGTGGTTCTGGGCGCAGCTCATCAAGACGGTCATTCACGCCATTGTGACGAAGAGCATCGACTTTACGCGCCTCATCGGCGACGGCGGGATGCCGAGCGGCCATTCGGCCACGGTCTCGTCGCTCGCGACCGCGGCGGCGCTCGTCTACGGGCTCGGTTCGTTTGAATTCGCGATGGCGTTCATCTTCGCCATCGTCGTCTGCAAGGACGCGATGGGCGTCCGGCTCGAAACGGGGCGGCAGGCCGTTATCATCAACGACATCGTCGAGGCGTTCAACTCGCTCGCGTCGGAAAAGCTTCCGGAGGCGAAGCTCAAGGAGTTCGTCGGCCACACGCCGCTGCAAGTCATCGCCGGTATTCTGCTCGGCGTGGCGAACACATTTATCATGTACTACTGCGTACTGTGAGGGAAAGGACATGACGCTTTTTATTAACTGCTGCCCGCGCGGAGAATCGCGCACGGAAAAACTGGCCCGCGCGCTGCTTAAAGCGCTCGGCGAATACGAGGAGCTGCGCCTTTATGACGAGCCGCTGCACCCGCTGGGGCGCGCGGACATCGCAAAGCGCGACGCGCTGCTCGCGGAAAAGAAGTATGACGATGAAATGTTCCGTTACGCCCGTCAGTTCGCCGCGGCGGACAGAATTGTCATCGCTGCGCCGCTGTGGGACCTGTCGTTTCCCGCGCAGCTCAAGGTGTATTTGGAGAATATCTATGTCACGGGCATCGTGACGAAGTACAGCGAGGCGGGCGAGCCCGTCGGCCTGTGCCGCGCAAGCGAGCTCTACTATGTCACGACCAGCGGCGGACCGTTCGACGGTCGCTTTGGCTACGACTACTGGAAGACCATCGCGCAGGACTGCTTCGGCATTCCGACCGTCAAGCTCCTGGAAGCCGAAAACCTCGACATCGTGGGCGCAGACGCGGAAAAGATCGTCGACGATGCCATCAAGGCCTACGGCCCTGCGTAAAATCAAACTTGTATAGCAAAAAAGCTCCGTGCCCTGGCACGGAGCTTTTTTATCGGGAAAAATCAGTTAGCGCTGCTCTGCTCGCTTTCGGGCAGGAGGTTCGTCATGCTCTTGAGGCCGATGGCAAGTGTGGACATGTTGTGCAGCAGCGCCGAGGTCGTCGGCGGCAGGATACCAAGCACGCCGAGCACGATGAGCGAGAAGTTGAAGCCCACGATGAAACGGTAGTTGCGGTGGATGCGGGCCATGAGCTCCTGGCTGAGAGAGCGCAGCGTGACGAGCGCAAACAGATCTTCGGACGAGATGGTAATATCCGCGATCTCGCGCGCGATGGCGGCGCCGGTCGAAATGGCGATGCCGGCGTCGGCCTCGGACAGGGCGGGGGAGTCGTTCACGCCGTCGCCGATCATGATGACCTTGCGGCCCGCGGCCTTTTCGCTGCGGACGAACGCGGCCTTGTCCTCGGGCAGCACTTCGGCGTAGACATCGTCGACGCCGACCTCAGCGGCGACGGCTTCGGCAGTCTTGCGGCTGTCGCCGGTCATCATCACGACCTTGTCGATACCGAGCTCGTGCAGCGCGCGCACGGCGGCTTTCGCCTCCTTGCGCAGCGGGTCATGAATGCAGATGACCGCGGCGAGCTCGCCCGCGATACAGAGGTACAGGTGCGAATACTCGGGCGGGAGCGATTCAAACTTCTCCTCTTCGTCCTCCGGCACGCGGCAGCCCTCGTCCTCGAAGACGAAGTGTGCGCTGCCGATGAGCACTGTTTTCTCGTCCACCATGCTCGAAATGCCGTGCGCCACGACGTACTGGACCTGAGAGTGATACTCCTCGTGCGTCAATCCACGGTCCCTGGCCTCGGCCACGACGGCGTTGGCGATGGAATGGGGATAGTGCTCTTCGAGGCACGCGGCGAGGCGGAGCATCTCGCTTTCCTCATTGCCGCCGAAGGTGACGATTTGCGCGACCTTGGGCGTGGCGTAGGTGAGCGTGCCGGTCTTGTCGAAGACGATGGTGTTCGCCTGGGCGACGGCTTCGAGGAAGCGCCCGCCCTTGACGGAGATGTGATGGCTGCTGCTCTCGCGCATGGCAGAGAGCACCGCGATGGGCATGGAGAGCTTGAGCGCGCAGGAGAAGTCGACCATCAGCACAGCCAGCATCTTTGTGATATTGCGCGTAATGAGATAGGTCAAGATCGTGCCGCCGAGCGTGTAAGGCACAAGTTTATCGGCAAGGCGCGAGGCCTTGTCCTCGGCCGTGGATTTGAGCTTTTCCGATTCTTCGATCATGCGCACGATGCGGTCGTACCGACCGCCGCCGAGCGCCTTTTCTACGCGCACGACACACTCGCCCTCTTCGGCGACGGTGCCTGCGTAGACATAGCTGCCCTCGCGCTTGGGCACGGGCATGGACTCGCCCGTCATGGACGCCTGATTGACCATCGCCTCGCCGGAGACGACCTTGCCGTCGAGCGGGATGAGGCTGCCGGTGCGCACGACAACGCAGTCGCCCGCCTGAATATCGCCGATGGGAACGAGCGTTTCCGTTTCGCCCGTCTTGAGCCAGACGTGGTCAACGTTGAGCGACATGGCGCCTGCGAGGTCCGCAACGGACTTCTTGTGTGTCCAGTCCTCAAGAATTTCGCCGAGGCGGAGCATGAACATCACGGAGCTCGCCGTTGAGAAGTCGCCGCGCACCATCGACACGGTGACGGCGGTGGCGTCGAGCACGGCGACGGAGAGTTTGCCGTGCAGCAGTGCGGAAAGACCCTCGCGGATGTACTTGATCGAGTGATAGATGGCGAGCGCCGTGGTGACGGGGAGCGGGAAGAAGAGCTTCGAGATCACGCGGCGGATCACCGTCCACGAGAGTTTGTCTTCAAATTCACGGTTGAGTTTGCGCGTCGTATGGTCGGGGACAAGGTCCATTGTTTCGGCCTTGTCGAACGAGAACGCCGCGAGCGCGTGCACGAGCGCGGCGCGGTCCGCGCGGTAAACGATCACGGCGTCCTGCGTGCGGTCAAAGACCGAGACCTCTCGCACGCCGTCCACATTGCGCAGATAATATTCCAGAACGTCCGCCTGATGCAGCGTCATGCGGCGGCAATTCAGATGCACGCGTATGCGCCCGGCGGATTCGTGCAGAATTTTGCATTTCATAGTGTATCAATTCCTCCGAAAGTGAAAGAGAGCCGCGCGTCGCGGCTCTCCTGCGATTTATTCCTCGTCCGCTTTTTCCTCGGACGCGTCCTCAATGACTTCGGCGTCCTCTTCCGCTGCGCGGCGCTCGTTGATGTCCTTGGCGTCGGCGTAGACGTCCTCGGCATCCTCACGGACGTTCGTGACGGCCTGCATCACGCAGTCCTTGGCACGCAGCACCGCGGCGGTGGTGTGAGAGTAGACCTTTTTGGCATCCTTGCTGGAAAGGATCTTGAGACCGGCGGTGCCGAACAGCACGCCGGCTGCAAATAAACCGAGATGTTTCATTGTGTAAAAACCTCCTGTCGATTTTTGTAAAAACGAGATGTTTTTCAATTTCCTGCACAATATAACACAGTGCTTTTTGAATTGCAAGTGGGGAAATGTTAAAAAATGACGAACAATGGGAAGCGCTGTTTTGTCGCGTTTTCCTCAGATGTTCGCGCGCTCGTCCCAGAGCGTCAGCGCGCCTGATTGCAGCGTTTTCGGAACGTCGATGATGCGCTGGTTCGACGAGCCGCGAAAGCGCAGCGAGATATCGCGCAGCGCGTCCACATAGCGCCCGTCGACGAGCACATCGAGCAGTGACAGCAGTTCGTCCGTCACCTCGCAGCGCGGATACGCGGTGGGGTCGTGCAGCTCCTCCCACGTAAAGCCTGTGAACGACCAGATCGTCTTTTGCGGCAGCTCACGCCTCACGCGGCGGAGAAACGGCAGCAGCGCGCGCTGATTTTTAGGCTCGAACGGCTCGCCGCCGAGCAGCGTGAGACCGTTGATATAGTCGGGGGAGAGCAGGCGGATGAGCTCGTCCTCCGTTTCACTCGTGAAGGGCTTGCCGTAGCAGAAGTCCCACGTCTGCGGCTGAAAGCAGTTTTCGCAGTGGTTCGTACAGCCGGAGACGAACAGCGTCACGCGCACGCCAAGGCCGTTGGCGATGTCGCAGTTTTTGATCTCGCCATAGTGCATGGGAAATGACCTCCTTATCAGAAAAAGGTGGGAGCGCGGTGCGCTCCCACCTAAACAGCAATTTTATGGCGCAGCCTTACAGATGCAGCACGCGCTCTTTGATCTCCTGCGTGCGGCCCTGGTTCCAGAACTGGGTGCCGATGTAGCCGCAGGTTCTTCTTGCGACGCTCATCTTGTGCTGGTCGCGGTTGCCGCAGTTCGGGCATTCCCAGATGAGTTTGCCGGTTTCATCTTCGATGATGCGGATTTCTCCGTCATAGCCGCATGCCATGCAGTAGTCGCTCTTCGTGTTCAGTTCTGCGTACATGATGTTTTCATAGATGTACTTCATGACGGTCAGGACTGCCGGGATGTTCGTCTGCATATTCGGTACTTCGATGTAGGAAATAGCGCCGCCCGGGGAGAGTCTCTGGAAGTCGGATTCGAATTTCAGCTTATGGAATGCGTCGATGTGTTCAGAAACATGGACGTGGTAGCTGTTGGTGATGTAGTTCTTGTCCGTTACGCCCGGGATGATGCCGAAGCGTTTCTGGAGGCATTTAGCGAACTTGTAGGTGGTGGATTCCATCGGTGTGCCGTATACGGAGTAGGAGATGTTTTCAGCAGCTCTCCATTCGGAGCACTTGTCGTTCAGTTTCTGCATGACAGCGAGGGCAAATTTTCTGCCTTCATCCGTTGTATGGGATACGCCGAGCATGCGGACGCACATTTCATAGAGGCCTGCATAGCCGAGGGAAATGGTGCTGTAGTTGTTGAAGAGGAGCTTGTCGATCGTTTCGCCCTTCTTGAGACGAGCGATAGCGCCGTACTGCCAGAGGATCGGAGCCACGTCGGAGACGGTGCCGAGCAGTCTTTCATGGCGGCAGCGGAGCGCTCTGTGGCAGAGTTCGAGGCGGTCTTCCAGGATTTCCCAGAATTTATCCATATCGCCGCCAGAGGAGCATGCCACATCGACGAGGTTGATGGTGACGACGCCCTGATTGAAGCGGCCGTAGTATTTATGCTTTCCGTTTTCGCCAAGGCCCTCGGTATCCGGGGTGAGGAAGGAGCGGCAGCCCATGCATGGGTAAACGTCGCCGTGCTTCAGGTTCTTCATGATCTTGGCGGAAATATAGTCAGGAACCATTCTCTTTGCTGTACATTCAGCAGCAAGTCTGGTCAGGTAATAGTACGGGGAATCATCATGAATGTTGTCTTCGTCGAGGACGTAGATCAGTTTCGGGAATGCCGGAGTGATCCAGATGCCCTTTTCATTCTTGACGCCCTGCATTCTCTGGCGGAGGACTTCTTCGATAATCATGGCCAGATCCTTGCGGGTACGTCCGTCCGGAACTTCGTCCAGGTACATGAACATGGTGACGAATGGAGCCTGGCCGTTGCAGGTCATGAGGGTGATCAGCTGGTACTGGATGGTCTGGATGCCGGATTTGATTTCTTCCTTCAGACGACGCTCCACGATCTTTTCGATGATGGATTCGTCCATGGATTCACCGGTTTCCTTGCGTTCAGCGATGACTTCCTTCTTGATCTTCTGGCGGCTGATATCTACGAATGGAGCCAGGTGCGCCAGTGTGAAGGACTGTCCGCCGTACTGGTTGGATGCTACCTGAGCGACGATCTGTGTCGTTACGTTGCAGGCAGTGAAGAAGGAATGCGGCTTTTCGATCATGGTCTGGCTGATGACGGTGCCGTTCTGCAGCATGTCTTCCAGATTGATCAGGTCGCAGTTATGTTCTCTCTGCGCATAGTAGTCAGCGTCGTGGAAATGGATGATGCCTGCTTCATGCGCCTTCACGATTTCTTCGGGGAGGAGCAGACGCTTTGTCAGATCCTTGGACACTTCGCCGGCCATGTAGTCGCGCTGGGTGGAATTGATGACAGGGTTCTTGTTGGAATTTTCCTGTTTGACTTCTTCATTGGAGAGGTCGATCAGGGAAAGAATGCCGTCATCGGTCGTGTTGCTCTTGCGGGAGATTTCTCTCTTGTAACGATAGCGGACATACTTCTGCGCTACTTCATAGCCGCGCATTTCCATGATGCCCGTTTCGACCATATCCTGAATGTCTTCGACATTGGCTGCGTGGGAGTAGCCTGCGATCTTGTGCGCAATGTTGTCTGCGACAGCGCGGATCTGGTAATCATTCATCTGGTGGACGTGATCGACTTCGTTATTGGCCTTGCCGATAGCGTTCACGATCTTGGTGATGTCAAAAGGTACTTCCTTGCCGTTTCTCTTAATGACATTCATCTTGACGTTCATTTCCATTTCTTCCATTCATAACACCCCTAATGCTTTCAAAATCCCATTTTTTCTTTTGTTTTCTCTATTTATATAAGTTTCTCATTCTAGTTAAAATAAATACAAAATATTGATAAGCGCACATAATGACGCACAATATCTTGTGACGAAATCTATTCTACAACAACAGGCGGAAAAAGGGAATAGAGAAAAAGCCCTTCTTTTTATTTCTAATGTAACGTTCGGCGAAGCTCCTTTAAGAAGGACGCCGGAAACGCCTTCCTGCCGTGTGTTTCACAAGATATATTTCGATATGGAAAAAATTTATAGTGACTAATAAACCCATATAGAATAATCTGAAAATCCTTTTTAAAAGTCCGGGCAATGAAAAAATGACTCTCAAAAGAGAGTCATCTTCCATCCGGTATCCACAAGGGATGACTTTTAGAGTGCTCTGACGATTGTGCCGCCGCCCAGGAGGAGGTCGCCGTCATAGAAGACGACAGACTGGCCGGTTGTGACAGCGCGCTGCGGTTCATCGAACGTGACGACAGCGCGTCCGTCGTCTCCGACCTTCACGGAGCAGTCATGGACACGGACGCCATAGCGGATCTTTGCCTGGCAGCGGAACTCTTCCTGCGGGATCTTGTCGTCGTAGAAATGGAGTTCGTTGGCGAGAAGGCGCGTGCGGAAGAGATCTTCATTCGATCCGACGACGACTTCTCTCGTGTCAGGACGCAGCTCGATGACGTAAAGCGGCGTCCTGGCAGCGATGCCCAGGCCCTTTCTCTGGCCGATCGTATAATAAGGGATGCCCTTGTGCTGGCCGAGCACATGGCCCTTTTTGTCGACGATATTTCCTGGCTGGAACGCTTCCGGCGCGTGGTTCTCGAGGAATTCCACGTACGATTTTTCGCTGGTCAGGAAGCAGATATCCTGAGACTCTGCCTTGTTGTAAGTCGGAAGGCCCTTTTCCTTGGAAATAAGGCGCGTATCCTTCTTGAACGTGCGGCCAAGCGGGAAAATAATATGCGAAAGCTGTTCCTGGGTCAGGTGGTACATCATGTAGGACTGATCCTTGGCGATGTCCAGACCCTTTCTGACCTCAAACAATTCCGTTTCCGGATTGTAGACGATGCGCGCGTAGTGGCCGGTCGCAAAGTAAGGCGCGTCGAATGCCTTTCTCACTTCATCATAGAAGAGACCGAACTTCACCTTGAAATCGCACATCATGCAGGGATTCGGCGTCATCCCTGCTGCGTAGGAATCGATGAAATAATTGAGGACGAACTTCTGGTACGCCTCTCTCACATCGATGACCTTGAACAGAATCCCGATGAATTCCGCCATCTTGCGGGCGCCTTCGATCTCCTCGTCCTGCCCGTCAAACTGATACATGGTAGCGCCGTAAACCTCATAGCCCTGATCGAGCAGGAGGCGCGCGGTCAGCGTGGAATCCACGCCGCCGGACATTGCCACGACGACTTTCTTCTTTTCTGCCATAATAAAATCCTTTCTGAAAACCATCATTCCCGGAAGCATTTCCGGAGAAATCTCATCGGAGTGAAAGTCCGAAGGATGCGATCCCGTCATTTTTTCCGCTGCGCAGAGGAGACCGCCCGGGGCGGTGCGCCTTTGGAAAGAGAGACAGAGATACCTCATTATTATACCATGGGAAATCAAGAGTTCCTTCCTTTTCATATAGAGAAATGGAAATGAAAGAATCCCTCCGTGATATAATAAAAACAGTGAATCCAGTTGAGAAACCCGGAAGATCCGGGAATCATTTTTGGCAGATCTGCCATGACAGGAGGAAATATCCATGGACTATACGAGAATCAGGACAAAAGTCGAAAACGGCATTGAAACGATTACACTCGACTACCAGCAGACGCTGAACGCAGTCGATCTCACGATGGCACTGGAACTCGAAGATGCGCTCACCAAAGCTGACAAGGACGAAGAAGTGAAGGTCATTGTCATGGAAGGTGCAGGACGCGCCTTCAGCGCAGGCGGCGACATCCGCTACATGAAAGCGCACTGCGAGGAACCGGACTTTGCCACGAAATCCATGGCAGCCCTGGCAGGGAAACTGGCAGAAGACATCATCCATATGAAGAAACTTTCCAAGATCATCGTCTGCGCTGTCCACGGTGCATGCGCCGGTGGCGGAATGAACCTGGCACTGGGCGCTGACTATGTCATCTGCTCTGATGATGCCAAATTCATCCAGGCCTTTGCAGGCATTGCCCTCTGCCCGGATACGGGAGCTGTCTTCCTCCTCCCGAGAATCATCGGCGCCAACCGCGCCCTCGACCTCTTCGTTTCCGGCCGTCAGGTCAAGGCAGACGAAGCTCTTTCTATCGGCCTTGTCAAAGAAGTCGTTCCAAAGGAGAAGCTGGATGAAACCGTCCATGCCTTTGCCAAGAAACTGACCGAAGGACCGCTCCTTGCTTACCAGAATATCAAGAAGCTCATGTACATCAGCCTCTATCAGGGTTTTGAAGACTACTCCAAGCAGGAAGCAGGCCTCGTCGGCGAATGCTCTGCCAGCGAAGACTTCAAGGAAGGCATCACCGCATTCCTCGAAAAGAGAAAACCGCAGTTCAAAGGACGTTAATAGAAAGGAAATCATGAAGAAGGAATCGTTTCAGGAAGGACCATACCGGGTCACGCTCTACACGCCCGAAGTGAATACGAAGGGGATCTGCTACTTCATCCAGCCTGCCGATATTGCTTCGGAGAATGAAAGTCTGGCGGATAGGCTTGAAATCGCCATCGCTGCCATAGACGGCCTTGACTGGAGCAATGACCTTTCGCCATGGGAAGCGCCTGGCATCTTCAAAAGGGAAGGCGAATTTGGAGGAGGGGCCGACGTCTTTGAAAAATTCTTCCTTGAAACGATTCTTCCAGACACTGAAAAAAGAGCGGGTCTTGATAATCCCGAAAGGCAGCTCGTCGGTATTTCCTTATCCGGCATGTTTGCGCTTTATGCGGCCTGCCATACCGATGCATTCTCCGGCATCGCCTCCATTTCAGGTTCCTTCTGGTTTACAGGACTCCTTGACTATTACAGGAGCCATCCTTTGTCGCCTGCGGTCAGGCGCGTCTACCTGTCGCTCGGTGCCAAGGAACCGAAAACGAGAAGGGAACCATTGAATACGATTCTGGAAAGAACAGAGGATGTCCTTGGTATCGTCAGGGAGGAAGGAAAGGAAGCCATTCTCCAAATGAACCGGGGCGGACACTACGTCCATCGGGGAGAAAGGCTCGAAGAAGCGCTCCGCTACCTCCTCTCCGGCGCAGAATGGAAGGGCGAGTTTTCCCTTTAGTTGCAGGAAGCATCCACGCATGCTATAATGAGCTCACTTAAGAAAGACGGCGATGGAGTTCGCCGGGCATATGCCGAACGCTTCGCGCTGATGACTCCTGTCCCTTAACCGGGGCAGGAGTTTTTTGTTTAAGGAGACAACATGCAGAACTACTTATTCCCACTCTGGGTAGCCTTTGGAGGCGCCCTCGGTTCCCTCTGCCGCTACGGCACGACGATTTACATGGCAAGAATGGCAGGCACCTACTTTCCCTTCGGGACACTTGCCGTCAATGGCGCAGGATCCTTCCTGATCGGACTCTTGTCAGTCCTTCTTGTCAAAGCCTATCCCAATCCCGCCGCTGCCGCCTTCCTCATCACAGGCTTCCTCGGCGGCCTCACCACCTTTTCCTCCTTCATGAACGAAACCATGCAGTACCTCCAGGCAGGCGACATCCTCCAGGGCTTCCTCTACCTCTTCCTCCAGCTCGCCGGCGGCCTCCTCTTCGTCATGCTAGGGTGGTTTATAGGAACTAGGGTGTTCCTTTAGAAAAGGCTCCCCCACGGGGGAGCTGCCGCGTAGCTGTGCGTAGCGGCAGAAGGGGTGGAGTAAATAGAGTTAACTGGTAAGAACAGAAAGTGAGATTTGTTAGGGGAAGCTGCCGCGGAGCCTCGCGCAGCGGCAGAAACATCATGTAATAGAGTTAACCGGTAAAAATGCTATTATATAATACTTATATATATGATATGCTTATCTACACTAAATTCAGCAAAAAAGCCTCGCGGAATTGACCGCGGGTCTTTTTTATGACCGGTATCGGGTTACAATAGATGGATAGGGAAGGTTCTTTGGATGAAAGAAGGAATTCACATGAAAAAGAATCATTTAGCAATATGGGTGACAGCAGCCCTGCTTTCGCTGCCTTTTAGTTCTGCTTTTGCAGCAGATGCTGCCGATGCCACAGCTCCTGCCATGGAGCAGGGGATGCAGCAGGGACAGATGCCAGAAGGACAGCCCCCGGAAGGGATGATGCCGCCTGGAGGTTTCAATCCGCCAGGAGAAGTCACGCAGGGGACTTCTGCCAATACGATTTCCAAAAATGAAACCGTCAAAGGCGCTGTCTACATGTCCAAGGGAGACAATGAGAATGCGCTTCGGATTACGGGCGCAGACGTTTCTCTTGACCGCATCGTCGCAGAAAAGATATCGGGCGCTACGTCCAATACCGAAGCAGGCGATTTCTACGGACAGAACGCGGCCCTCCTTGCCACTGACGGTGCAAAGGTTTCCCTGAAGAATTCCTTTGTCACTTCGAATGCGCAGAACGGGAACGGCGTATTCAGCTATGGCAAGGGAACGAAGGTCTACGTCGAAGATACCGTCATCACGACGCACAAGGATAATTCCGGCGGCATCCAGACGACGGGCGGCGGATATACCGAAGCCAGAAATCTGACGATCGTGACCGAAGGAAATTCTTCGGCCGCTATCCGGAGCGACCGCGGAGGCGGCACGGTCATCGTGAAGGGCGGATCGTTCAAGACGGGCGGTTCCGGCTCGCCTGCCATCTACTCGACAGCAGATATCCGCGTGGAAGGGGCAGACCTCTTAGCCACATCTTCCGAAGGCGCTGTCATTGAAGGGAAGAACAGCATTTCCCTCAAGGATTCCACGCTCGACGGCCACATGAATGCGGTCTGCAAAATGGGTGACCGCACCATGACCGAAGAAAATGTCCACACTGTCATGATTTACCAGTCCATGAGCGGGGATGCGGAAAAGGGCCGCTCTGATTTCTCTATGGAAGGAAGCACACTCCATTCGAGAGCCGGCGACGTCATCTACGTGACGAATACGGACTGCAATATCAAGCTGAAGGATACGGAAATCACGAGCGATGATGCAGATGGCGCTCTCCTTTGCGTCGTCGGGAACAGCGCATCGAGAGGCTGGGGGAAGAAAGGCGCCAACGGCGGCAATGCGGACGTTCTCCTTGAAAATGAAAAAATTAAGGGAAACATCATAGCCGATGATATTTCGATGCTGAATCTTACTCTCAAGAATACCCGCTGGACGGGTGCTCTTTCCATTGATAAGAATGCAGCAGCCACGGATCCCAAGGGAACTGTCAATGTCAAGATCGATGAAGGATCCTCCTGGGCGCTCACCGGTGACAGCACTGTCACGACGCTTGAAAACCACGGCACCATTTTGAAGAATGGTCATACCCTGACTGTATTGAAAGCGTAAAAATCAAAAATAAAAGTACAAAGAAAGAGCTTTATTGGAGTCATTATTCTCCAATAAGGCTCTTTTTGGCTGCCCAAAATTTTTAGTGTATCGAAAGTAAGCGAAAATAGAAAATGGAAACTGTTTCCATGAAAATCAAAGAGATGGATATGAATATGGAAGGATAAAGGAGAATAAAGGAGAATAAAGGAGATTTCATGTGCAGGTAAGTTCCGCATAGAGCAAGTATGGATGATAAAAAGGCATCCATAACATAAAATTCATGATTAAAGAGAATTTGATAAAAATTTTACATACGGTATACTATACATTATCACCCAAAAGAATAAGTATATTCTTCAATTCAGGAGGAAACAATTATGGAAATGTTTTTAGGATTTATGGTACTCCTTGCCTGCCTGTTCCTTGGAATCAAGCATGGCGGGATCGGATTGGCGGTCATCAGCGGCATCGGTCTGATGGCTTATACATTCCTTTTCGGATACAAGCCGGGCAGCCCGCCTATCGGCGTTATGCTGACAATCATGGCAGTTGTTACCTGCGCAGGCTTCCTGCAGACATCCGGCGGTCTGACCGTCATGCTGAAGTATGCGGAACGCTTCCTCAGAAATAACCCGAAGCATATCACGATTCTGGCTCCGGTCACCACATGGCTCCTGACTGTCCTCTGCGGCACAGGCCATGTCGTCTACACCATGTTCCCGATCATTTATGATATTTCCATCAAGGAAAATATCCGTCCGGAACGCCCGATGGCCGTTTCTTCCATCGCATCCCAGATGGGCATCTCTGCATCCCCGGTATCCGTTGCTGTCGTTTCCATCGTCGGATTCATGGCAGCTGCAGGCTATACCTACTCCCTGCTCCAGATTCTTGCCGTATCCATTCCGGCAACCCTGATCGGCGTCATCGCAGCTGCTCTCATGAGCTACAGAAGAGGCAAGGACCTCGCTGACGACAAAGAATTCCAGGAAATGATCAAAGATCCGGAACAGAAGAAATATGTGTACGGTGAAAACGAATCCCTGCAAGGCAAGGAACTTCCGTCTTCTTACTACCACGCTACCATCATTTTCCTCGTCGGCATCCTCTGCATCGCAGTCCTCGGCAATTTCCCGGATCTGCTCCCGCACTTCGCTGATGCCAAAGGCAAGATGAAAGCCATTTCCATGACAACCGTCATCCAGATGGTCATGCTCTTCGTTTCTTCGATCATCCTCTTCGTCTGCCACACCAAAGCCAAGGAAGTCGGCAACAGCCAGGTCTTCCGCGCAGGCATCGTCGCACTCGTATCCGTTTACGGCGTTGCATGGATGGCTGATACATACTTTGCCAACCACATGGCAGTCCTGAAGACATTCCTCGGCGCTGCTGTCACCGAATACCCATGGGCGTATGCGCTCGTCCTGTTCCTGACATCCAAGCTCGTCAATTCCCAGGGCGCAGCCGTTGCCATCGTCATGCCGATCGCTTTGAACGTAGGCATGGACCCGGTCATGGTCCTGTCCTTCATTCCGGCTTGCTACGGCTACTTCTTCCTTCCGACCTATCCGTCGGACCTTGCCTGCATCGGCTTCGACCGTTCCGGCACCACAAAAATCGGCCGCTTCGTACTGAACCACAGCTTCATGCTCCCGGGCCTCACCGGCGTGTTCACAGCCTGCGTTGCCGGCTTCATCATCGCTCATATTCTTTACTGATCAGCACCAATTTCAAAGGGGCTGTAGGAGTTCGGACTTGCCTTCCCAGACGGGGAAGGGGGACCGCGGAACGCGGGGGATAGGGTTGATTTCCACGGACGAAGTCCGGTTGTACGGTTTTCAATTAGCCCGAAACAGGGTTATAGGACAAAACGTGTTGGTAATTAATCCCAGTCATGGCTGGGATTAAAT
>OGML01001020.1_pt1 | contig 26367 bp, 25 predicted proteins | sample 1572951 | NCBI WGS metagenome assembly OGML01 (sample SAMEA2581883, study PRJEB24529) | metagenome | biome: Human gut stool | place: China | collected 2011 | reverse complement strand
TATCTTACCAAAGTGGAAGGAATGTCACTTGTGGATGCGGTAGGACAGATTCTCGGCCAAACAGCCGTAAAAGAGCCGGTTATCCCGCAGGATATACCAAAGGAAAAAGAACAGGGCTTATATATACCGGAACGGTCAAAAAACAAAGATATGATCTATGACTATCTCTGCAATCAGCGGGGTATCGACCGGGAGATCGTGAAGGACTTCGTGGATCGAGGCGAAATTTATCTGACCAATCAGCATGCAAATATCGCTTTCGTCGGTCACGACGCATACGGCAACGTGAAGCTTGTTGCGCTGCGTGGAACGAAAGGCGAGTTTAAGAATACAACAGCCGGCTCTAACCGGCGGTTTCCATTTCAGGCGCGTGCCGAGGACTGGGACGTGCGAAATAGCGTAGTGCATCTTTTTGAGGCACCGATTGACATGCTAAGCTATGCAACCCTGATGAAACAGATGGGTGTGGATTATAAAAGTCACAACATGATTGCTCTCTGCGGGATCTATAAACCGAGAGAAAATCTTGCAGAGAGCAAAATCCCGGTTGCACTGCAGCAGCATTTTAACGAGCTGCCGTATACAAATACGGTGTGTCTGCACTTAGACAATGATGGACCGGGAAAGCTGGCAGCCAGGGCACTGTCCATGGTTCTTCAAAAAGACGGCTATAAGGTATATAACCAGCCGCCGCCGGAGGGCTATAAAGACTGCAACGACTATCTAAAAAACGGCGCACCAATCACAACAAAAGCAAAAGAAGAAAGGCAGGTGATACGAAGTGAATAGAACAAGACAGAAAATGGTACAAAAGCACATCGAGGTAACCGATTACGAAAATAAGGCATTAAAAGCGTTGATGGAAAAAGGCGGCTACCGGAAGGAGGCACATCTGATAAGAGATCTGATCATGAATACCATCCCGATCGAGCTTCCGAAGGAAACCTTCGATGCACTTACAACAGAGCTGCATAAGATCGGGGTTAATATCAACCAGATCGCGCACGTGGCAAATGCAACCGGGCTTGTCAATGCAAATGAATACGCAGAGGAAGCTAAGAAACTGGATGAATTATGCTTTACGATTCAGAAAAGCGTTTTAGAGCCGTTCCAGAGACGAGAGGTAGATGATCTGATCCATGATCTGCAGTGGTATGATTTCGGCGATTTGGACAGGAACATGCGGAGCATTGAGATCCGGGCAGAGCTTATATCCATGCTTAATGCAAAGGACAGGGAGCGTGAGGAGCTTGGCAGTAACTAAGATCTGGACAATCCATGAAGGATCGGACATTAAGCAGGTGCTTGATTATGCCGCCAATGAAAAAAAGACGATCGTGAATATCCATGTGGAAACGGACGAAAATTATAATCAGATCGACCGACAGCAGTTTCAGGACGTGATCGATTATACGATGCAGGGATACCGGGATGCTTATGATACAGACGATATGGGAAACGTGATCGATTATGCAGCGAGAGGCGAAAAAACAGAGGAACGAAAGTATGTGACCGGAATCAACTGCTCGCCGGAATATGCGAGGGATCAGATGATGCTTACCAAGACGCACTATCATAAAAAGAGCGGGATTCTTCTATGGCATGGATACCAGAGCTTTAAACCCGGAGAAGTGACACCGGAGGAAGCACATGCAATCGGCGTAGAGCTTGCGCAGAGATTGTGGGGTGATGATTACGAAATTCTTGTCTGCACACATCTTGATACGTTGCATATTCATAATCACTTCGTCATAAACAGCGTTTCGTGGCGCAACGGGAAAAAACTAGATGTGAGATGGAAGGACATGGCAAGAGAATCCGACCGGCTGTGCAGGCAGTACGAAAAAAGCATCGTGGAAAATCCGCAAATTAAGGGTAAAGCCTATGCAGAATACCAGGCAGAAAAAGAAGGACGTCCGACATGGACGACTGCGATCCGACAGGATATTGACGAGTGTATCGCGGAAAGCCGGAACCTGCAGGAATTTCTTAAGAACCTGAAAAGCCGGGGGTACACAATCAAAGCCGGTGCAAAATATTTCACCTTAAAACCGCCCGGAAAAGAGCGGTTTGTCCGGATCGATCGGCGGCTTGGGGATAGATATTCGCTATCTGGCATCGATGCGAGAATCGAAGAATCTGTAAAATCCGGCCGGTACCGGATGCCAGAGGAAACAAAGACAAGGACGTTATATGCATCCCGGCCGAGATATAAGATTACAGGCATACATGCACTGTATGTCCGGTACTGCTTTTTACTTGGAGTATATCAGGGAAAGCATATGACCGCAAAGCAGGTCAACTACCTGTATCGGGAAGACCTGACGAAGCTGCATCGGATCCGGTCAGAAACACAGTTTTTATCCAAATATAAGATTGATAACCTGCAGGAGCTTGCCGATGCGGAATACGATATAAAGCAGGATTTAAAGCGGTACCAGGACGAAAAAACATATATCATAAACAGACTGCGGTCTGCATCCGGCGCGGATAAGGATACACTCGAAGAAAAGAAAAATTATTTATCCGGAAAAATCAAAGACTGCAGAAGGAAGCTTTACTGGTGTAAGGACATCAAAGAGAACAGCCGGAAGATGCAGGAAAAAGTAGAAAAAGTAAGAGAGATGGAAAGGGGGAACATGGAGCATGGACGAGAAGAAGAAAGAAAGCTGTAAGGCAGACTGCTTTGCCTATCACGAAAAAACGCATCGATGCACGGCATTAAATGCGCTGTACTGTGAAAAAGAAGAATGTGCATTTTATAAAAAATCAGGAAAGAAGGGATAGAAATGGAAGGAACGAGAGAAGCGGAAATGATCGTGCAGTTTGCTCTACAAGGCATGATGTACGCGCTCCGGCTTTCCGGAAGTGCGGCAAAAAATATCGCAGCCATGCTTGCGGCAGTCGCCAAGCAGCCGGACAAGTCGCCGGGGGCAACGCGGATGAAAGCCCTGCTTGATACCGGCGAGCCGCTCGATTATTACACTGTACCGGATGTTAAGATGAAGGAGTTTGCCACACTTGCAAAAGACTATGGCATCCAGTATTGCGTAGCATTAAATCAAGATGGTGCCTATGACCTTGTTGTAAAAAAGAGTGACAGTCCGAGAATCAACCGGATAGCGGAGCTTCTTGGAATCGGCGCCGTGCAGGGAAGCATGGACATGAATCTGACCGAGGAGGAACGCGCACAGGCACAGGATATCACACCGGAGCAAAAGATGATGCAGGACATGATGAGCCCTAATCGCGAAGAAAGAGAGCAGACCGAGCCAAATTTCAATTTGGAGCTGCAGGAGGGCGTACCAGTATCCGGCAGCTCATCACAAAGTTTTAATCAGCGTGAAAGCGTCATGGAGCAGGTAAACGGCTACAAAACTGCAACCGATTCCGCACGTGACATGTTTGCCAACGCGAGAAGCCTGCGGGAGGCTGCCATGAGCGATCTGCCGGACGGCATGGAGCCGGTCACAGTCAGTATCGGCTGGGACAGACCGTTAGAACGCTACAATGAGGATGGCGAACGGCTGTACCGCGGGAAGACTGCGGATCAGATGACGGATATCGACCGGATGCAGTATATGGTCGATCAGGAAATGCTTACAAATGGAAAATTGTCTGAGAACTTCATTAACAGCATGTACGAATCCGGTTACAAGGTCGATGAATCTGGAACTGTCTCAAAGGACGACACGAAGCTTACCAGCGAGGAAAGAAAGATGATCGCGGACATGATGCGTGATCCGGAGAGAAGCGCAGAAAAGACACTGCAGGCAGGAAGTGCGGCGGTGGATAAGATGAAGGATATAAAGGAGGCGGTGCGAAATGAAAATTGAAAATGACTGGATTGGGCAGATGAGTAAATGGGTGCTGTCTGATTCTGCAGCATTAAAACTGTATCTCGATGTTATCGGAAAATGTCCAGATTATTCGGTAAATAATCAGCTCCTGCTTATGTATGAAAGTCAGGAAAAGCCGTTTACGATGATCAAGGCGCATGATACCTGGGAGAATCAGGGCGTTGCCGTAAATCAGGATGCTGCAGCATATTACATCTGGGAGCCGGACAAAGATGCAAACGGCGAAGTAATCATGGCAGCAAACGGAAAAGAACCTGCAGGCTATCACTATAAGTATATGTATGATGTGGCAGATACAAATTACAGTTACCAGAAACCGGAGCCATCCGGGGAGCAGGCGTTAGAGGCACTGCTGACACGAAAAGATATCCCGATTCAGGTTGTGGATTCTATCAAGAACGTGTCTGGAGCGAGAGCTATGTATGCACCAAAGGATAAACTGATTTATGTTGTGCGATCAGGAAAGGTTCCGGCAGATGAATTTTTCACGGCAATCGCGACCGAGATGGGACATGCAATCTGTCACGGACAGATGAAGGACACGACTATGGCATATAACCGGGCGCAGTATCACTATACCTGCTGCGTGGCAGCCTATGCACTTGCGTCGCATTACGGAATCAGCACGGATGCGTTGAACATTGACGTGCTTCCGGATCGGCTTATCAAAATGGGAGATCGCGCAGCAAAAAATGAGCTGTCACGGATAGCTCTTATCAATAAGACGATTGACCGGGATATCCGGATGCCGCTGGACAAAATTATAACAAGGGATGCAGGAAGCCGGGAGGTGGAAAGGAATGCTGCAGGAACGTAGAAAAATGACGCTGCTGGTGCTGCTCATGCTGTACCCGTTTTTCGCATATGGCATGATCCGGGTTGCACCGTTTATTACAAATGACGGAATATCATATTTTATCGATCATCTGGAAAGGGATTTACGAGAACACCCGGTCCGGATTTTTTTTACAAAGCAGACACCAAAAGTTCTTGTAATTGGAACGTTTGCGTATATCCTGATCGGCGCTGTTATCTACGATTCCATGAAAAACAGCCGGCCGGGAGAAGAACATGGATCTGCGAGATGGGCGAGCGTCGCAGAAATCAATAAGAAATATGCGGCAAAAGAAGTGGTATTCCCGGAGGCTCCGAAGTGGATGCAGGATATGATACTTACAAACCGGGCAAGGCTTGGGTTCGATTTCAACCGGCATGGGAAGAATGGAAACACGCTGATCTGGGGTGGTCCGGGTACATGGAAATCGCGAGGTTATATTATACCTAATATCATGCAGATGAACTGTAACCTAGTTGTCACAGATCCAAAAGGCGAGCTTGCGAAAAAATGCGGCGATATGCTAAGAAAAAACGGCTACCGGGTACTTGTATTCGACGTGGCAAATCCGGAGAAATCGGTCTGTTACAACCCTTTTGTGTATTTCCGCAACGATATGGATGTGCTGGATTTTGTCAACAACTTCTTTTCGTCGCAGGAACAAAAGAATACTCAGAAAATGGATCAGTTCTGGGACGATCAGGCAAAAAACCTGATGATGGCTTTTTGCTTCTTATTATATCACGAGGCACCGAAGGAAGAACAGAACATGGCAATCGTGCTGCAGCTTCTTCATGCTGCAGAAGTATCGGAAGAAGATGGCTTTATGTCACCGGTGGATATGATATTCGCGAAGTTGGAAAAAGAAAAACCAGGGCACATCGCCGTTGGATATTATAAAGACTACCATAAGGGCGGCGCGAAAACGCTGCAGAGCTTCCAGTCTACTTTATCGTCCAAGTTGGCATACTTTAACATGGAAGCACTCCAGAAACTTACGATCACCGATGATATCGATATTCGGAGCTTTGCCACACAAAAGACTGCACTTTTCTGTGTGACGCCAGATTCCAAGGCGAGCTTGAACTTCCTGATTGGAACACTGTACCAGCAGATGTTCCAGCAGCTGTATGATTTGGCTGATAACGTCTATGATGGACCTTTACCAATACACATCCGGTTTTTACTTGACGAATTTGCGAATATTGCGCTTCCGGATGATTACCAAAAGATCCTTTCGACAGCGCGGTCACGTAATATTTCGTTTGCGATTGTACTGCAGGATAAGAGTCAGATAGAGAAGATCTACGACACAATATATAAGACACTTATGGCATGTTGTTCTGAATGGCTGTTCCTGGGAAGCAATGAGAAGGAAACATGCGAATATTTTTCTGCACTCGTCGGAAAAGAGACGGTTATGGTCAAGTCAACAAGCACAACACATGGCATGAATGCAAGTTATACGGTGCAGTATACACCGACACAGCGTGATTTGATGACGGCAGATGAGATGCGACGCAAGTCGAATGAATTGGCAATACTGATTATCGAAGGCGAGAATGCGGTAAAGGATGAAAAGTACAACATGAAGAATCATCCAAATTACTATATGATCGCCGAAGGAGAGAACTTGACACGAAAAAAAGAGCCGGCTAAGATCTACGACTGGGGCAGTACGGCACAGTCGAAAGGTCATATGCAATCGATTAGCCGGATCGATGCGGCTGATCGGGATAAGATCGTTAAGCTGGAAGATATTGAAGCAGACAGCGTGGTTATGACGGAAGAGGAGCTGTTTGAAAGACTGGCAGCATAGCAAAGATAATGTATTTGAACAGGAGGAAAAAATTTATGGATAGAAAATTAAAAATGAAAAAGAACATTCTTTTGTATATGTTCAGTATGTTAGCAGTCCTTATGGGCTGCTTTTTTTATACCCCGGAGAAAGTGAAAGCTGCAGAACCGCAGGGAGCGCAGATCAGCGCACAGGTACAGATGGCAGCTTATAGCAGTGATATTCCGGAAGAAGTTAAAAAACCAATCGAAAAAGGAAAAAATCTGGTTGCGTATTGTGTAGCTGCATTGGGTTTTATCACTTTAGTGATCGGTTTTCTGATGGAAGTTGCATCCTGGTTCGGACATCAAAACGACATGAAAATTCAGGGATTATACGCAATCGGAGCCGGTGCATTGCTTGGAAGTGCCGGAGCAATCGCAGCTTGGCTTTTGAGTTAGGAGCATGCCTATGAACTGGATATTGTCAACGCTGCAGGCATCTATCGCGTTTTTCGATGCATGGATGACCTCACTGTATGATGTACTGATGCTTGATCCCATATCGTATCAGAACGGTGCAATATGGACAACCGTCAGCAAAATCTATGATGCGCTTATGGCACCTGCAGTGTCTATATTAATCATCGGATTTTACATCGCCTTAATCCATGACAGCGGCGAATTTATTAAGACCAGACATTTCGGATCTGTAGTATGGACATTTGTTCTTCTATGCATTACAGCTTCGCTTCTGATGGGCGGGAAGTACATATTACTTTTAATCTTCTGGTGTTTCAAGGAAATCTTGCAGACAGTTACCGGCCCGGACGGAACAAATTTTCTGAATCTATCTTGGGTAGAGCTGCCGAAGCAGGTCAAACTTGCCACGTCCGGACTTGGAGCAACGAAAGCAACGCTGTTTTTTATTGTTGTGCTGATATTTGCATTGGTAATTATGGTGTGTTCCTTCACGATCATTATGGTTGTATATGGACGATTATTTAACATCTATCTTCATCTAGCGGTTGCGCCACTTGCACTTGCGTGTGGTGCTGCAGGACCGTTTCGGAGCACGTTTGTATCATATCTGAAATCGTTTGTTGGTGTGTGTCTGCAGGGCGTCGTCATCGTGATTGTCTGTATGGTATTTTCCGCTTTTGCGAATAACTTTGATTTTAATACCGTGCAGACATCCGACCAGCAGATAGTTGAATTAAAAGAGGATATGACCGAAGAGGAATTTCAGGCATGGTGGGAGCAGTGGGGCATGGACAACAAGGAGCTTGAGGCAAAGAAAGCAGAAGTACTTTGGACGTACCTGTCGCAAATGCTTTTCCTGTATCTGATTATGGCAGGCATGATCAAAGGAGCGGATAACTTTATTCACCAGAAGCTGAATTTATGATTATAAAAATATGACATGCCGCCACGTATCCGTGTGGCGGCAGGAAAGGAGATTTATGCTAGAAGCGAAACCGAACAAAGAGATATTAAAGATAAAGACATCGATGCTTGGATTTACGCCGGGGCAGATAGCAAGTGTAACGATCGGGCTGATCGCCGGATCAATCACCTACTTTGTCCTCCCGGTACCGGACTTTTGCAAGATTCCGGTAATCGCTGTAGTCGTCGTTTTCATCTGCAGCTTTGGATTTGTAACAATGGATGGAATGAACGTAGGACAGATCATACAGGCCATGTATTCAACGTGGCGGATGAATAAAAATCCGCTTGTACTTAGAGGAAGGAGGGAAGATTATAATGGCAGTGACAACAGTTATGCAGTACGACCTGTCGAAAGACCGGACGAAAATAACCAGAAGCCAGGACATCATACCGATTAAGCAGATTTGCGAAAACGGCATGTTTAAGCATGCCGGAGGCAGATGGAGCATGACGTATGACTTAAAGGATATTGACTATAATTCAGCAGCAAATGAGGAACGAAAGAAAGTATATGACTGCTGGGAGGAGCTGCTTAATTCGCTTGACAGTTCCAAGGCATCCATGAAGATCACGCTGCTTAACCGGAGGATGAACAAGAAAGACCGGCTGCAGCAGACGCTTTTACCAACTACGGTTGGAGATGGATACGATCATATCCGGACGGCATATAACCGGCTTCGATATGATGACATCGAAGGAGACAAGGGATTTATCCAGGATAAATTCATCACGTTTTCTACGGAAAAGAAGAATCAGGAAAAAGCAGACAGCTATTTCAGCCGGATGGAGAGAGATCTTAACAAAAAGTTTTTGACGTTTGATTCCGGGATTAAGCGCCAGAGCATCTATCGGCGCGGGGAAGTGCTGCACAGCTTCCTGCACGCAGGAAGGGAATCGGAATACAGCTTCGCATGGGATCCGGATAAAGGTGCAAGAACAAATACAAGGAAGTTTATTGACCGGTTAGCACCTGATATGTTCCGACCGCATGCAGATTATTTTGAGATGAATGATATGGTCGGACGGACGATGATGCTTCGCACGTGGGGCACAAGCATCCGGGACGACTTTTTTACAAGACTTGCGGATGTGCATACCAATCTGGTTGCAACCAGTGATATTGTTGCTGTGTCAAATTCCGAAGCCAGAAAGTTGATTGAGCGAAAAGATGACAGCGTAGAGACAAGTGCTAATCTCTGGTCCGGCAAGCGGAGCGTACGTGAGGGAGCTGCAGAACGGCTTCCAAGGCAGATTGCGAAAGATCGGAAGGTTATCGATGCATACAACAACGCAATGGATTATGATAACCAGAAGATGTTTTTAGTGCAGGTAATCGTCTGTTTCCTTGCGGAAGATATGAACCAGCTTGATGAATACACGGAAAGCATTCTGGACGTGGCAGGTGACTACAACTGCGAAATGTCTTATATGTACTTCCAACAGTTAAAGGGGCTGATGGATGCGCTGCCGTTCGGCGAGCGGACAATACAGTATCTCCGGGACTGCGACACAGATACCACCGCAATCATGCTGCCGTTTAACTCTGTGCAGCTTAACCAGAGTACCGGTATCCCTTATGGGAAGCATGAGGAAACGAAACAGCAGCAGTGGGTAGACAGGACAAAGCAGGGATCCGGGCATGAGTGGATTCTTGGAAAGACCGGCTTTGGAAAATCTGTCGATGCAAAGTTGAAGATATTATACGAGGTGCTTTTAACCCAGGGCGACAGCATCATACTGGATCCAGATGGAGAGTATGCACCGCTTGTCTATGCACTTGGCGGGCAGGTAATCAAAGTCGGTGTGGATCACATCAATGTGGCCGATATATCTGCAGACTATGGTTATGTTGACGAATCACGGCAGGACAATCCTGTGACGAAAAAAAGCAACATAATCTTATCCTTCATGGAAGCGATTCTGGATGATGGCACAAAGTTTGGTGAGACAGAAAAATCATTGGTCGATCGTGCTGTACGTACGCTTGCCGATGGTGTGATGAGCGGAATGTATCTGCAGATGACGCTTACGGATATCTATGAGATGCTTTTACAGTATCAGGAACCGGCTGCAAAGCAGCTTGCACTTGCGTCAGAGCGACATATCAAAGGATCCTTTAATTCCTTTGCTTTGCCGACAGACGTACAGATACAGAGCAGGCTTGTCTGCTACGACTTATCGAAGCTTAATAAGCAGGAAAAGGATGCAGGCATGATCGTTGTTATGGATCAGATCGACCAGCGGCTGATCTATAACCGGCGGCTTGGAAAGGCGACATATATAACTTTTGATGAAATGGATTACTTCTTTAAACATTCTGCAGCAACACTGATTATAGAAGATTTCTTTGAGCGTTGCAGAAAATACGGCGGATTCTTACGTGCCATCGTACAGAATGTAACGAAGATCTTACAGAATCCGGCTGCGGCCACGATGCTTAAAAACTCGGAGAATGTAATCATGTTCAAGCAGGATCACCTGGATGCAGTACAGCTTGCCGATATGTACAGCTTATCCGGCATCCAGATCCGAAAGCTTGAATCAGCAGAACCGGGACATGGAGTTGCGAAAATCGGAAATGTCATATTTACATTGGATGATACGATTCCGGAGGATTCGGAAATTTATCAGCTCGTAAATACAACAGTCGTAAAAAGTGCATAGGCGGTGGTCATATGCTTGTTAATACACAGAGAGATACCGATATCGTGTCTGTATCAAACAGGACAGCACCGGAGGAAGAAAAGGAAAGCCGGACACGGGAAAAGGCACTCCAACGAAATAAAAAGAAGCTGCAGGAAAAAAAGGAGGCGGTGACGGAGTATCCGGACACCGTCTCTTCCATACATGAGAAAATCATGAAACAGAAAGACAGTGACGAAAAAACAGAGAATCCGATGCAGACTGACTTTTCCGGATATACCGAAAAATCCGGAAAAAACTATACCGGAAAGACGACGAAAAAGAAACCGGCAGATGAAGTATTCTGTGTCAATGCAAAAGCGGCCGGATCAGTAACAGTAAAAGACAGTGTGACCGATCTTGTAAGCCTTTCGGATGCGGAATATTCTGGAAATAAGGAAAGGTCAGACAGTGATCCGGATTATGCCGGAATGAGTGTTATCCGAAGATCTGCGAAAGCTGTATCCGGCTTTATCATGAAGGAAGTTTTAGTACTGGTAAAAATGATAGCAACCACAGTCGGAAAGCTGATACTTGTATCGATCGGCGCGGCAATCATAGTAGTAACGCTTTCTGCAGGTGTACTTCATTCCATATCCGGTACGGAGAATGGAGCGGGGGAAGCTGCAGCACAGTATGACTATCACAGCTACAATCAGCATAACTATACAGGACAGGCGAATAAGGCATGCGGCGTGACAGCCGCAGCCTCTGCTCTGCGGAGTTTAGGGCTGCAGATTACGCCGGACATGCTGGAAGCGCATAACAATGGTCATGTAGGGCTTTGGTACGGTGCGGATGCGTGGGTAAACAATCATTATCCGGTTAATATAAGCAGAGCGGAAGTATCTGCAGACACGATCGATCAGGCGCTGCAGCAAGGATCGCTATGTGTAGTTTATCTGCATAATAACTGCGATGTATCAAGCGGGAGCAGTCAGTGGAACACCGGAAGGAACGTATCAGGAGGAGGCTGCCACTGGATTACGCTGATTGGATATACCGAAGCCGGGTTAATTGCAGCCTTAGATCCAGCAGACGGGAGTGGAAATGAAGAGTATTGTAAGCCGGAAAACTGCGAGGGTGGCACGACAGGCAAGGCAATATCCATGGACGAGGTCATGGAGAGCTGCAGCAATATCTACGTTATCACACCAACCGAGACGAGAGAGGATAATGAGAAGCTGCTTGCAGCACTGATCTACAGTGAAGCAGGAGCATCTTACGAGGATAAGCTTGCAGTAGGAACCGTAGTTATGAACCGATTGGATATGCAGTATGGAGATGCACTCACGCTGGAGGATGTCATATATGCCCCGAATCAATTTGAAGGAACGAAGACAGACAATTTCCGGAACGCCCTGGCAAACGGAGCACCGGCACAGTGCCAGCAGGTAGCATATGAGATTTTACAGGAAGGGAAGCGGTCAGACAAGATACCGTCTACCTGCGTATCGTTTATGGCACTTTCTATCAGTGAAAGTGAGATGCGCAGGAGAACCGGCTGTACGAATTTTATAATCATAGATCAGAGATTTGGCTGGTAATATCTGCAGAAGAATCTCTGGTACGGAGCATGGTTAATCCGGGTTCGATTCCCGGAGCTTCGTTTCCCATCCGGAGTCAGCACCCGGATGTTATGCAATATGACGGGATCAGGAAGAAGATCAGCCGTCGTTTTTTGTGCATTTTTCCAAAAAAATCAGCTTAAATATGCCAAGGGACAAGTGCACCCTTTTTCCAATAAGACCGAGGGAGTCGTCTGCGGTCATGTTCCCCCTTCCCACACCCTACCCCCTCATACCGGGATGTTTACCTGAACGAAAGAATGAGAGATAAAGATAGATGTTGGTATAATGTACAAGGGATGGCTAATGATAAGTAAAAAACATTAAAAAAAATGTAAAAATCTTGCGCGATTTATGATTTATAGGTATAATAACTATACATGAAATGCGGAGGTATCATTATGTTTCGATATAAAATTGACGTATTGCACGCCTTAAAGGAAAAAGGATATAATTCAACCAAGTTACGTAAAGAAAAATTGTTAGGTGAGAATGCCATTCAATCATTAAGAAAAGACGAAATGGTTGGTATAATCGCGCTTGAAAAATTATGCAGCATATTAGAAATGCAGCCGGGAGATATTATTGAATATGTCTCTGAAAAAAACATTAAAAATAATGTAAATAAGTGTTGAAAATACATTAAAAATAATGTATAATAATATTGTCAAAGGTAAGGATGACAATATCCCGAAAGGGGGAAAGGAGAAGTATGGAAGAAATGACTAAAGAAGAAATGCAGAGATTTTTGAATCGTGAGGCTGAAAAAGGAAGCTCAGAGTATGAAGCACTTCGAGCATTAGCAGACATTCTTGGAATTGCATTTCCTGAATTAAAAAAGAATCAGGAAGATGAGAACTGAAAATTTAAGAGGTGGTATATATGATTAAAAAATTAGAAAAGGCGGTAAAGGATTTAGAACAGAGAACAGGTTCAAGGCTTGCAATCAATGATTACGATTGTGATGATTGCGGAGGAATGCAGCGTATGACTTTTCCGGGTGCGAAATATGCGCTATGGTGTTATGCGACATCATACATCGACGAGAGCGGGAACAAGAGAATCATGGGGTGCAATGGTGGAATGGTTTTGGATCACTTTTCAACACAGGCAGAAGCTGCCGAAATGATAAGTTCTGGAAAATATGATGAACGGCTTACAATATCAAATTAAAAATAATGATAAAAGGCGCCTAAACAGGCGCCTTTTCCAATGTGGTTAAACTGTGTAAAATAAATTTAATTAAATTATTTTACATTCCAATATGGTTATATTGGTTGATAAATTGAATAGATTTATTCAACATTCCAATATGGTTATATCGTGTTTATAATATACATCCATAATCATAATTTGTCAATAAATTATATTGCCATTCTTAGTTTATATATCTGCTATGTGAGGTTGCCCCAAGGGATATAAGTAGTAAGACAAAGTACCAATATGAAACATTTGCCGGTTAGAGAAGTCTAGCTGGCTCTTTTTGTCTCTGGATTTTGTACAGGAATATAGCTTCGTTTTTGATCCCTTTTATTTTCGTCTCGGTTCGGAGAAGTGGATTTTACCGGTTAAAAAAATTCCAAAAAGTAGCAAGCAGGGGATTGGTGTACATTGTATGAATACAACGTACCCAATCCCGCTTGTTGGGGAGTTCCCCAATCCCCCCGGAGAAAGAAAAAAGGAAAGTGTAGCTGCGCTGCAGCATAGAAAAACTGGAAGGAAAAGAAGTGCATCGGCATAAATCTACAAACTTAGAAAAAAATTGAATTTGTACATTTTTATAAAAAAAGAAAGTCTGATACAATAAAACATGCAAGGGGCTGATTGGCATACCCTTGCATGTTCCTTGATAAGTAAATAAGTCACAGCGATTACGTTAATCACCACGAGCCCGCTTAAGTAACTTATTAGATTCAGTTCGTTTTTGATAATATCATAAAGTCTGTTGATACAAAAATGTATGAATACGAATAGTGAAAAAAGACGATGATACAGTCGGAAAGATACTACGGGGCGATGAAGGGGTGGCTGCAGGATATAACAATATTCACATCTGAGAAGGCAGCTTTTAGAGGACAATGATACTTACCGTGGAAAAAAGCACGGTCTGTGTGGGAAGCAGATGTCAGAGGACATATGCCAGAGTGAGGGATGAAACTCTGGATCGCGATGGACTATAAATGATATATGGTTAAAGACAAGGATAGCAGTCTGAGACCGCTATCCTTTTTCTTTGACTGAAATGTTATAATACGGTCAGGAGGAAATGGATATGAATTACAATTTTGAAAAACTTCGTAAGACCGCTAAATTTCAGGATCTGGAAAAATGGATATATGAATCTGTATGTGAAGCTGCGCGGAACATGACCAAGGAGCTTCTGGAAGAAATCGATAAGTTTTTGCAGCAAACAAGAGATACAAAAAGATATGCAAATAAGCAAAAAAGAAAAACAACGATAAAAACAGTATATGGTGAGGTCGAATATATCAGGCACATGTATTATGATAGAAAGACGAGGCATCATGTATATCTTCTTGATGAGAAGCTGCAGATGGAAAAAATTGGAACCGTATCAGCAAATCTGGCACAGGTAATAGCGGAAGCTGCGGTAGAAATGCCATATCGAAAAGCTGCAGAATTGATATCACAGACAAGCGGACAGACAATCAGCAGTCACGGAGCATGGAACGTCGTGCAAAAGATTGGGGAAGAAATTGGTCGGGAAGAAGAAATAATGTTGAATGAAATGGAAGAAGAGACAACCAGAGGGGAGACAGAAAGCCCGATCATCTTTATGGAAGCGGACGGCGTATATTTGAATATTCAAAAGAATAAGAAAAAAGCAAAATCACAGGAAATGAAGCTAGCAACCGTCTACACCGGATGGAGCAAGGACGGCAAAAAATTAGTTAATAAGAAAGTGCTTGCCGGAATGGCAGGATCAACGAAATTTAATACGAAAACTGAAGCACTCATTCAGAGTGTTTTTCATATAGAAGCAGATCAGGTGCGCGTGCTAAATGGCGATGGCGCGGCGTGGATCAGTAACACATACAACCCGGAACGAATTTTCCAACTGGATCGGTTCCATATCGTAAAAAAAATCAGATCAGCAATTAAGGTAAAAAAATTTGCAAATCAGATACTTGGAAAAATGATGTCCGGAGATTACAGCGGTGGTCTGCAGGACATAGAAACATATATCAACAGCATCGATGACGGACAGCATAAAAAGGAATTAAAGGATGTAAGAAACTTATATAGATATCTTACAAATAATATCGATGGACTTCCGCGCTGGCAGGAGCAGCTTATGGCGCTTGGTATTGTTCTGCAGGCACCGGAAGGACAGACTTATAAAAATATGGGCGTGCAGGAGAACCAGAACTGCAGCCTAATCACTAACCGGATGAAGGGACGTAAGATGCGCTGGTCAGTCGAGGGAGCGGATAATCTGGCAAAGATTATCTATACCCGCGAAAACGAAGATCTCGAAAAGATCATTGAAAAATACGATGGTGTGATTATTCTTCCGGATGATTACGAAAAAGAGATTCAGATCTTATCTGCAGATAAAGTTCAGAAGGTAATCGGATCCGGAAGCAGATATATAGAGATCCTGCAGGGCGCACTTCCGGTGCTTGGAAGCCCGATTGGGAACTATACAGATGCAATTAGAAAAATGAGCATGGTATAAAAAACTGATTGTACAATCACTTGCAATAAGTTATAATAACAGTGATAAGTTCATTCAGTTCAAATATATTTTCCTTGATGATTAAAATTTGTTTTTGATTCGGATTTCTCACCGAAAAAACAGTCCGTCGAAAATGACGGATATGCAAGGGAAATAAGCCCCCACACTTCGGTAACACATTCTATTTTCTGATTGCACTTGATGTATTCTGTCAAAACGGATATACTGATGATAAGAATCTAGATACACGGGAAACCATTGATTCAAATATGAATGATTTGGAAGGCTGGCTTTCTATCCTGACCGCAGAGACAATCGCGGATGTGGAGCGCGTGATCAGACGCTATCCGTGGAGCGAAACGATATTCCGTGAAATGAGTACATATGTTAATAAACCTGAGGAGGTGATTCACATGTTTTCAGAAGCGTTAAAAATTGCAGATAAAAATACAGTGAAATACATGATTGAAGAACTGCGGGATGAATTACAACTGGCTGAAAAAAAGCAAAAACAGGAAGCGGAATTGCGAAAGCAAGAGGAAGAAAAACGAAAGCAGGCTGAAGATGAATTACAGCGATCAAAAGAAGAAATTGCGCAGTTGAAAGCATTGTTAGCTAAAAAGCAATAATCCAGAATGGCACCGTTTTATGACGGTGCCATTTTATATCAAATAATTATTTCGTATTCTCAGCTTCACCGATACACAATCGTCTCCTGTGTCTCCCCGGTATTCCGGTTCCAGATTACCCGCATATCCACACCATCTTCATAATTGCCCGGTCCCAGATCATAGATAATGAAATCATCACTCACCACCAACGATTTTATGCTCTTATTCTCATCCGGGTTAATCGTAAACAGTTCGACTTCCGACTCACCATCGAACGATCTGTATTTTATGCAGACGCCATCATCCACGCTCTGTGCATAAAAGGCATCTCCTTTATAAACATTCAGGCAATACACGTCAGACGCAATCTTCTCCAATTCCTTTTCCTCTTCATTCCAAACCTTTAATTGATGATCCAATAAAACTACCGCATTGTCTGATAGTTCATATCTGCTTCCATAAATAACGCCCTCATATAAATCAAAAAGTTCCGTATCTACATTGAGCAAGTGCCGCATACGTCCAACCTCTATCGGCTGACTCCAATCCCATTTATCCAGATTCAGACAGTAGTATTGGCGCGCTTTTTGAAGCACCAGATGATGATCCCGGATTCCAAATGCCAGCGAACCTTCACCCATATTCTCATAAATGATCTGTGCACGGGTTCCTTCTTTGTCGATACGATAGATTCGATTTCCTATCTGAATATAGAAATACTCATTATAATAATAGAGCTTTGAACGGACAGAATAATAGATTGCATCCCCATAATCAAATGTATAAAATTCCTCATATGTACCTTCCGGAGAGAGACGATAAATTACATTATTCCCACATTTTTCCAATTCATTTACGTAGTCATAGTTTCCAAGGTTCACCCGGCTTTTATAGAAATACACATAGCCATCCACAACCAATGCCTCATTTGCGTAATTTCCACTTTGCAAATCGATCTCCTGATTGACTCCGGAAAACGGATTCTCAAACAGCCGGTTCTTTGCCTTTTGTGCAGAATGTCGTTTGTAAAATACCCCGCCACCAATGGCACAGGCAACAAGTATCATTGCAAATATAATTATCTTTTGTTTCCTGCTTAAAGACATCCCATTCTCCCTTCAATCTATCGTCAACCAAATCCGATCACATGCTTTCCCCTCCAATCCGGTATAGGTATCACGGAATGAAAAGATAATCGTGCAAGTTCCAATATTCGTCTCATACTCATAGTAGAGATCCTTCATTGAACTAATCTCTTTTTCTTCATCCGGTTTTCCCATCGCAGCAAGTATCTCCTCATACGTGCTCGTCTGACTGAGTCCATTGCACAACATAAATTGCTCATCGAACCATATCGTATGAATCGGACAATTCACAGCGGCTGTCTCCTTCGTGCCTGTATTGATTACCGATACATCAAACTCACTCTTAAAATCACGCGCCTCCATCTTGCAGATCGCTGTCTCATATGCCTTATATCCATCTATCATCAGAGAGGTTGGTTTTCCCAACATGATCTTCGCATCACTTTCATTCATGCTGTACCCTGCATCATACAGATCTGACGTTGTACACGGAAATGTCATAACCTTCCCGGCAATCGCAAATTCCATACTGGATACATCCTTCGTCGTAAATGGAATGTCCGCATAAGCAACCGGCGCTTTCTCTTTTCGAAGGCTTACCTTCTCCGATGCCTCAGGATCTGTCAGAAACCAAACGACAAAGCCAATTACTCCAAGTATGATCACAACCATGATCACTTCTCTGATCGTACGCTTTACCTGCCTTTTCTTCTTTGCCTGCAAGTCCTGCATGAACTGCTCATAGACTTCATCTCTTTCGGTATTCTCTTCCATTGCTATTTCCTCCCATGTTTACCGGTACGAGGTTGTTTGCTGTATCTCTCCGATATGCCGGTTCCAGATCACCCGCGTATCAACAGCTTCTTGCTTCCTTTGACACTAATCACCCACGTTTACCCACATTGCAGGTCTCACGCCGTTATAAGAATCTGGATAGTCCTGATCCCATTTTCCCTCGTATCCAATCACTAAGATCGTGTAATCCTTCATACCCGTTGACCGCAGCATCCACGGTAACCGCTCCGTACCATCAGGCAGATGTCGGGAATATGGATACATCGCTGGAAGCTCCTCGATTATAAGATCTGTAAATATCGCTTTCCGCTTCTGCAAAACTGCCCTCGATGGTCTTCGTCCAAGAACAGATGCATCCGTTAAACGATTTCCATAATATTGTTCTGCTTCCTTCCAACTCAGCAGGAATATTTTATCTTTTGTATCCGGTCTGCTCTCCCGTACCTGTACATCCCCGGATGGGTCTACATGCGCAGCAAATCCCGCTGTAGATAGATTCTCCAACGTTGTCTCCCGTATACTTGCCTGCTCTGTCTCGTCAAATGCCTCTGCATAGAACTCCTGATTCAGCCATGTCCGTATCTCGGAATCCTCCCATATTACACATTTTAGGTTATCCGAGAATCTCTGATAGGCGATCACATCATGCGATATAAGCAACACCGCATCCCCATCCTTATCCAGCACATCCCAGCAGATTGGGTCCTCTGTCTCTGCATCTCCGTCCTGTTCGTAGGTTCCCATCTGCACAATATCTCCAATTTTTGCATCTTTCAGTACCACTGTTTCCAATGCTTCTGTCGTAGCAGGTTCCGGTTCCTCTGTATTGGATTCCTCTGTATCCACCTCAGTTGACTCCGCCTGTTTTCCACATCCACTTAGTAAAAGCATTGCAAACGCAAGCATAATACACCATTTTTTCATTCCTTCTACCCCCTCATACCGAATCTGTCTACGCCTGTTCATTCTCCGATTTCTTCATTCCACAGTTGCAGATAAATATATGATCTGAGTCCTCTTATTTGTAACTAATAGATTTCCATTTCCCTGTATGCCGGTTCCATATTATACGTACATCCACATTCTCTCCATATTCATAATTTTGACCATACTCTGACGATCCAAGATCATAGATGATAAAATCCTCGCTGACGGCCAACGATAATATCCTCAATTTCCCATCCGGATTCACCGTGAGCAAATCTTCTTCCTCATCTGACGTCAAAGATTTGTATTTTATCGTGTACGCATGATTCTCAGCATTTTCCTGCACATAATAGACGGCATCCTGATAGATATTTATGCATTCAATATCTGTCTCTTCTTCTATTGCTGCATTCGCATCCTGCAGCCGCTTCGGAGAATGCTTGGTAACACCACTGATCATCCAATTATAAAAAGTATCTGCGTCCAGCGCATACACATATTTCAAAACACGCATCTGATCAAAGTCGATAGGCGTGCTCCAGTCCCATTTACGCATATCCAGATAACGCACTTCATTATGATTTGCCAGCAGCAGATAATGCTCCCGGATTCCAAACATCCGAAAAATACCATTGCCACCGGTATTTTCATAGATAACCTGCGCACTGCTTCCATCCTTTGTTATACGATACACCCGCTGACCAATCATGATATAGAAATGCTCATCATAATAATAAAGCTTGGAATTCACGTCATAATAGAGGGCATCTTCATCTTCAAATTCGTAAAACTCCTCATACGTTCCATCCGGGGAAAGACGATATATGACGTTATTTCCACATTTCTCTAATTTTTCTTTTTTATCATAATTTCCCAGCTCCACGACACTTCTGTACAGATATACATATCCATCCACAACCAGCGCATCCGCCTTGTAGTTTCCATATTGATATTCAATCTCTTTGTTATTGTCGAAGAAAAAGATATCCGCATGGTTTTTCTGAAATACGATAACCACCACCAGCAACCATGCGAGTAAAACGATACTTACGACTGTAATAAGAACATATAATTTTATTTTTTTCATTCCTGTAACGCTTGCCCCTCTCCGTTTTCATCACCTACATCGATCCACATAGCCGGACGAACACCCTGATAGTAATCTGCCAGACATTGTGAATAATACCCGTCCCCTCGAATAATGGAGATTTGATTCTGTGACTTTCCGGTTGACCGCAACATCCACGAAATCCCTTCCGATGCATCTGGAACACTTGTCACGAATGGTACTTTTTCACGCACGCGCTGTTGCTCTATCTCTTCGTAGCGCTGTAAAACAGCCTTGCTTGGTTTGCATAAAAGTGCTTCTGCTTTTGGTAATTTGTGCCCATAATACTTCTCGATTTCCTTCTGGCTCAGCAGGAATATCCGATCCGTCGCATCACCCCTCGACTCCTGATTTGCCTCATCTACTCCTGATGTGACGTATCCTTTGATACGCGCCTGTGTTTCCTTATCAAATGCGTCCGTATAAAACTCCTCATTCAGCCATGTCCGTATCTGGGAATCCTCCCATATCACACAATTGGGGCTGTCAGAAAACCGCTGATAGCCAATCACGTCATGCGAGATAATCAATATTGAATCCCCGTCCTTGTCCAATACATCCCAATAGATCGGGTCCTCTGTCTCCGTATCCCCGTCCTGCTCATAGGTTCCCATCTGCACGATATCACCAACTTCTGCACGTTTAAGCTCGACCGTCTCCAATACTTCTGCTTCCACTGCAGCGACCGTTGTCGCCTCTGTGGATTCTGTGCTTTGCTGTGCACACCCGCTGAGCAGGCACAGAATCACGAATCCCAATACACCTGTTTTTTTCATACCTTTATTTTTCTGCCTCATACCGCTCCTTGAAATATGCAAGCAGCTCCTTATAATCCTGCATAGAATGATAGAAGCGAACCGTGTCTGTATATTCACTGCCATTCCATTTATATGCATACGTAACTACGAAACAGGCACCCGGATTCTTGAACTTCAGAATCTTCTCAACCGGCAAAGCCACCTGCTCAAAGGTACCGTTCTCGATCATCTCCTGAAAAACCGGCTTCTCCTGAATACGCTTCAACAGGAAATCCTTATGCTGAATCATCTTGATTGCTTTCTGCTCCATGTCTCGGCTACCCATTGCCTGTCCGACATGTGTTACACTTACCCCCTGCGCCTAGACAGTGTGAACTCTATATGCACCCAGTCCGGTTGCTCCCAGAAAAGCATCCTTATTCAAATGTACAACATACGCATGTTTCGCATTATCAATCAACACCGCATGTAACACATCGGTATATGTAATAAGCTTTCTCTTATAATTTGTCTTGTAGATCAGACAGCAAATCAGCACGACAAAGCTTACGACTCCCAGTATCGTGTTTACCTTTCCATCCTCATAGTCGCCAGTCACTGTCATCCATGCAGTATACAGAAGTCCGCCAATCGATGCCAGCAACAGCACCAGCCATGTCAGAAATCCCGGAACTGACATATTCCGTATCGTTCTCGGTGGATAGCTGTACAGCTTCATATCCTGTGCGCTCGCAGGTGTCTCCCATTTTCTCTGATCCCAATTCACATCAAATAGTTTTTCTTCGCTCATCCCGTTACCTCTTTCCAATGTTTTTTTCATTCTACCGTCTGCATAACATTTTTTCGATTCATTTTCCGCGAATCGAAGATTTTTTCCGTTAACCCCAAGTTTTGCATGATTCCCTGTTCATTACAATTCATCTGTCCGTTTTTGCATAATCAGATGCAATTTTTGCATGAATCAAGTTAAATTTTTCAACAGCCGATTAAAATGATTATATACTATATTTTGTCGCTATACAATAACGCAAATATATTTTGTGGAAATATATTTATGTGAACACACTTTCTGCATGATGACTGATTGCGCAAAAAAAGAGGTGCTCTGCACCTCTCTCTTGTTTTCCTGTTTACTTATGCTTCCTTCTGCAAATTCCGTATCACGATCTGCTCCTGATTATAAATATGTTCCTTCATAATCTTCTGTGCTGTCTCTACGTCGCCCTTCAAAATCGCCTCTGTAATCTGATCATGCTCCCGGATCAGATTCTCATGATACGAAAAATCTTTTACATATTCAAACCGGTATCGGTACACCTGCTCGCGCAGATTCATCGCGATCGTAATCAGCTTCTGGTTCTTCGATGCCCGGTAAATCGTGTTGTGGAAACGCTCATCGCCCTCCACGATTGCCTGTACATTCTTCGATTTCACTGCTTCGCGAAATGCAACACACGCCTGTTTTATCTCTGTTTTATCATTCTCATCCAACCGCTCGCAGGCAAGCTTGACCGACAATGAATCAATTGCCATTCGAACCTCCAAGGCATCTTTTAAGTCACGCACTGTAATCTTCGCAACCTCCGCACCTTTCCGCGGAATCATAACAACCAGACCTTCCAGCTCCAGCATCCGGATTGCCTCACGTACCGGTGTCCGGCTGACACCAAGCTTGTTCGCCAGTGTAACCTCCATCAGACGCTCTCCCGGCTGCAATTCTCCCTGTATGATTGCTTTGCGCAATGTATGAAATACAACCTCCCGAAGTGGAAGATACTCATCGATATTCATATCCAACTTCATATCTGCTACCTCCTTACCTTCCTGTCAAAACTTATCCATTCAGATTTCCATTACCTTCTTCGTTCCCCATATACATCAAAATAAATTCAACGTGTATACAATATACATTACTATGCATAGACAAATATTTCAAGCATATTTTTTATTTCTACCAGAGTATTTTTCTCAAAAAGTATGATTATTTCTCACGATTCTGCAAAAATCTCAGCCAACTCTAACACGGCTGTGTCACATATACCTCGGAAAGTCCGTACTGCTGCCGGATTTTCTCTGCCGCCTGCTCTGCAGTCGCTTTCTCTGTATATAAACCAAACACCGTCGGTCCGCTGCCGCTCATGATCGCATTTTCGGCACCAGACTCTTTCATTGTCTGTTTGATCTCCTCGATCTGCGGATAAAGCTTCGTTGTGACTGTCTCCAAGACATTTTCCATGCGGCTTGCCACACCGGACAGATCTCCCTGCTTCAGCGCGTCCACCATACCCGCAACATCCGGGTGGTGCTGCAGCTCGTTCGCATGCAGGTTCTCATATACCATCTTCGTGCTGACCGATATCGTCGGTTTCGCCACAACGACAAAACAATCAGGCAGCGGTGCCACCTCTGTCAGCACCTCGCCGATGCCCTCGGAAAGCGCGGTTTTTGCCATGATACAATATGGCACATCCGCCCCCAGCTTCACACCAAGCTTCATCAATTCCTGATCACTGACGTCCAGTCCATACAACTCCCGCATCGCGTGAAATGCCGCGGCACAATCCGTACTGCCACCTGCCATACCGGCTTCGACCGGGATTCGTTTCACCAGCTCCACATGGACATGCCCGGTCAGATGATACGTTTCCCCCATCAGTGCGATTGCTTTGTAGATAAGATTACGCGCATCACACGGCACGAATGCCTTATCACACGCCAGTGTGATTGTCAGCGTATCCGCTTCCTCCACTGTAAATGTCAATGTATCATATAAGCTTAGATTCTGCATGATCATGCAGACATCATGATAACCATCCTCGCGTCTGCGCAAAACATCCAATGCCAGATTCACCTTTGCATATGCATTTCTTGTTAATGTCTTCATCCTCAACGGCCTCTCTTTCCTGTTCTTCCCACTGTTCCCTATAATCTATGTTTATTATACCAATGCCGTTGATTCTTCACAATCTATTTATAGAATTTATATTCTTCCTGATGTGCTTGTATCTTATAACCATAACAAAAATCCATGTCACATTCTGCAACATGGATTTTCATTATTATATCAACAATATCTGAAACTCTAAGATTTCATAATCAAAAACCGGTCACCTTCCGATACATAATCAGACTCCAGATTGTTCAACTGCTTGATAGCATCAATGGATGCATAATATTTTTTCGCAATGCTCCACATGCTGTCGCCCTTCTGCACGACATATCCAACGATGCCCGGCTGTGCCGCCTTCTTCGCCTCATCAATCGGCAGGATCTGCAAATCCGTCATCGCCTGACTCTCACCCTTTGCAAAGACGGAGATGTTCAGGTTGATCTGTGCCTTAATCTCGATTTCTTCACTATTTAATAACGACGCAGTAAGCTGGTCGATGCACGGATGGATACGCACCGAATCCTCCTGCGCGAGCGGTACAGTATCCGCCGTATACGAAAATGGAATCTCCACCTCGACACTGCTCATCGGATCATCTCCGGTCGCAATATACAGCACACAGCATTTTACAACGCCTGTGATCTCTGCCCCATTTTCCCCGACAACAACATCATCAATATCGACATCGCCATACACATGACAGATCTGCAGCAGCTTCGCCTTATCTCCACCGATCTGTTTTCTGGCAGACACTTTTGCCTTCGCTGCATTGCGCAGCAGCAGGTTCTCATAATCCATCACCTCAAACTGCGGTACAAGCTCCGCGCTCGGCGAATACACATCGGACAGCATCCGGCATGAACAGTCCTCATACAACTTGATATTCATATCAATATTATAGTCACAGCCAAACACGCGATCCTCACCATCCGCATCCTGCCGGATTGTGATCTCCCCCTTGCCAAGCACATAATCGACATCCAGCACCATGCCCTCTGCTGCACCACTGCAAGGCACCTCACGATAGAGCGACCGCACCGAGAAAATGGATTGTACCGGGAGCCGTTCCTCGCCCCCTTTATATAAGATGAAGATTTCGATTTCTCCACGCACCAGAAGCTTCTCATCGCCCGCCTTCGTCTCCATGTTCCGAAGTGCGACACATTGCCACAAAATCTCCTGGATATTCGGTTTGTTCTGCGGGATTTCCAGCTCCTCCCGCACCTTCAGGACATCGCGCTTGGCGAGCACGACCTGACTATATGTAACGTCGCGATACTGACAGGCAACGCCTTCCCCCTGCTCAATCCCTGTCGCCGCATCGATGCACATCTCTTCATACACATTAACACTTGTTCCGATCAGTCCGCGAACCTCCAGCTTGCGCGAATTGATCATGCTCACCGTCAGATCCTCCAACTGACTGTGGCAATCCACCCGACTGGAGGAAGACACGCCATCGCAGTTGACAACATCCTCAAATGGAATCTCACTCTGGAACTGGCACAGCCGCGGGATATCGCCCCCGGTACGATACAGCACACGCACGCAGACCGATCCGGTGATCCGCACTTTTCCATCCTCCGGAATCATGGACTCCAACAGAATATGACCTTCCTTGGCAACGATTTTTTCCATATCGCCTTTACTATCCGGAATCGTAAAATCATCATCAACTGTTATCTGTGAATATTTGGACTGCGTCAACACGCTTGTATGTATTTCCTTCTTCGAAAATTCCATAGCTCCCTCCACCAAACTAGATTCTTACCCTCTGCTTTATATGTATTCCAATGCTCTCTGAATTATGATAATTTACCGTAAATATTTTTGCGCGCATATAGAAGCCGTACTTACGATACATTCAATACCGGCAGCTCCAGCCGCGGCAACCGGATTACAATATACGGATACATCGACGATGTTCCTGTCTGCCCGTCAGGCGTGTTGGAATCTGTCCCTGATGCAACACCGGAAATGTCCCCCTCCATCTCAGCCTCGGTCTTCAGATCGGTCTTTATATAGATTGCCCGGTCAGTCTTATACAGTTCCTCCACAACCACACACAGATTGGTACGGTCGTGTTCCCCATATCCAACCACAATATACAGATGATCCTTCGTCGTATAACTCATCTGGAATGCATGCAGCTTCTTCTCCTCTATGATCTGCCGCAGATCATCCGGCAGTTCTGTCTCTGCGCACACCGTAAAATCCAGATCCTGCAGGCGTTCCTCGTCCTGCGTTTCCACACCACACCCCGCGAGCAGCAGCACTGCCAGAATAATCAGGCACCATTTTCTCATAAACCCGCACTTCTTCC
>OGML01001017.1_pt1 | contig 26380 bp, 23 predicted proteins | sample 1572951 | NCBI WGS metagenome assembly OGML01 (sample SAMEA2581883, study PRJEB24529) | metagenome | biome: Human gut stool | place: China | collected 2011 | reverse complement strand
CGGGTGTTCAGCGGGGGCCCCTGCATTGTGGACGCCGGCCCCTACGGGTGTTCAGTGGGAACCTCTGCATGCAGGCGGATGTAGGCATCGGCCCCTACGAGGGAAACAGGCCGTACCCCAAGGGCACTTGCTGCGCGGCGTGGGCATCCGCCCTACAGGGGTACGTGATTTGCCTGCTTTTTATGTTGTGTGCGGCGGGGAAAAGTGGTATAATACCGACAGAAATCAACACAAACGAGGAGGTCTTGTGATGAGATTGCTGTTCAAGGGCGGTACCGTGGTCACCGGCAAGGGCCCCCGCCGGGCCGATATCCTGGTGGAGAGCGAGAAGATCCTCGATGTCTGCCGCGACATTCCCGCCATCGGCGCGCAGGTGGTGGACGTGACCGGGATGCTGCTGTTTCCCGGTTTCATCGATGCCCACACCCATTTCGATCTGGACGTGTGCAACACCACCACGGCGGATGACTTCGCCAGTGGCTCCCGGGCGGCGCTGCGGGGCGGCACCACCACCATCATCGACTTTGCCTGCCCCAACAAGGGCGAGACGCTGCACGACGGCCTGCGCCTGTGGCATGAGAAGGCCGACGGCAAGTGTGCCTGCGACTACGGTTTCCACATGACCATCGACGACTGGAACGAGACCATCGAGCGCGAGATCGACGATATGTACGCCGAGGGTATCTCCTCTTTCAAGATGTACATGACCTACCCTGCCATGATGATCGGTGACGAGGCCATGTACAAGGCGCTGAAAAAGCTGAAGGAAAAGGGCGGCATCTGCGGCGTCCACTGCGAAAACGCCGGGGTCATCGACGCGCTGATCGCCGAAAAGAAGGCCGCCGGCGAGAACGGCGTCCACTGCCACCCGGAGACCCGGCCCGACATCATGGAGGCCGAGGCCGTGGGCCGTCTGCTCCGCATCGCCGAACAGGTAGACGTCCCCGTGGTCGTCGTCCACACCACCAACATCGAGGCGCTGGACGAGATCGCCAACGCCCGCTGGCGGGGCCAGAAGGTCTTTGTGGAGACGTGCCCCCAGTATCTGGTATTGGATGACAGCGTGTATTATAACGAGGACTGGCTGCAGGCAGCCAAATACGTCTGCTCGCCTCCTATTCGGAAACCGGCTGACCGTGAGGCCCTGTGGCGGGCCATCCGCCGGGGTGAGGTGCAGACCGTGTCCACCGACCATTGCAGCTTCACCACGCAGCAGAAGCTGGCGGGCCGCGACGATTTCACCGCTATTCCCGGCGGCATCCCCGGCGTGGAGACCCGCGGCGAGCTGATCTACACCTTCGGCGTGGCCAAGAAGAAGATCGGCCTGGGCGCCATGTGCCGTGTGCTGGCAGAGAACCCCGCCAAGCTGTATGGCCTGTTCCCGCGCAAAGGCGTGCTGGCCCCCGGCTCCGACGCCGATATCGTGGTGTACGACCCCAACACCGACCACGTCATCCGCGCCGAGGACATGGTGGGCGCGGCGGACTACAACCCCTACGAGGGCGTGGTCACCAAGGGCTCCATCCGCCAGGTGTGGCTCCGCGGCAAGCCCGCGGTGTCCTCCGGCAAGGTGCTGGCCGGGCCGGACGGCAAATACCTGCCCCGGGGCAAGTGCCAGCTGTAAGGAGGCGAGGCCATGTTGGACAAGACGTTGGGCTATATCCTCTGCTGCCAGTCCCCGGCGCTGTTTCTGGCCGCGCTGGCGCTGCTGGTGGCGTATCTGGCCGGGCGCAAGCACAAGGTCCTGGCCTTCTTCCGCCTGCTGCTGTGCATTTTGTGTGCCGCCGGCGGCGTGGCGCTGTATTTCCTGGGCATCTACAAGGAGTATTTCACCATCCGGGACTTTTTCCTGATCCGCACTGCGGGCTGGATCGGTCTGGCCATCGCGGCGTTCTTCGTGCTGCTGGCGCTGGTGCGGGCGTTCTTTGCCGCCGCCGACGCCCGCCGCGAGCAGAAGGCCGCCATCCGCGAGGAGAACGAGCGCCTGGCCTGTGAGGCCCATGAGGCCCAGGAGGCCGCTGAAGCCGCGCAGGTGGAACCGGCCCCGCAAGTCCCTGCTGTGCCAGAGGCTTCCCCGCAGGAGCCGGTACCCCAGGCGGCGCTGGAGCCCGCTGCCGATTCCACCGTCGAGACTCCGGTGCCAGAAAGTGAGCAGCCACAGAAGTAAGTTGACGATAATACTAATTATGGTAAACCCATCGGCCGCGCTTTTGTGCGGCCGATGGATTTTTCTGTAGGCAAAGCAAGGCGCCCGGGGACGGATATCCGTCTCCCGGGCGCTTCCCCTCCTGTCGCGCGAGGCCTGTACCTCACGCCCCCTACGTTGTTTTATGGTAGCACTCTATGATTGTAGTTTCAAGAAAATTGGTGATTTCTTAACGCAGTTTTAACAGAACGCTAACGGAGGCACGAAAAAGCCCTCCCCCTGGGGGAAGGTTTTTGCCCATTTTCATGGGCTTTATCGTCATTCTGCACAACAATCCCCCTTAAATTTCTGCCTATTGCGAATTGAATTGTTCGGTGACCGGTGATAAATTTAGGTTGGTATTTGCCGAAAAGTGGTGAAACGGAGGGGTTTTTAAGATGAAACGATGGTTTTCCGGGCTTTTAGCGGCGGTTATGGTACTGCTTTTACTGCCGGCGTCCGCCAGCGGCGTGGATCCGAAGTACTATGTCTCTCTGGGCGGCACAGCATCTGCCGAAGTAAATAAACCAGTGTCAGTGGCGCTGTTCATGCATCAGGAGCCGGGGGATCTGACCTACAACACCTTCTTTTTTCAGTTCTCCTACGACGCGGAAAAGCTTACGTTCACGAGTGTCACTATCGGCAACGATAGTGACGTCCCTGACATCATCAACGACAACTCTAACGCCGGATCGCTGACCATAGGCGGCTACGGAGAACCGCGCTCCGACAGTTCTATCATGCTGAATTTCACCGTAAAGGCTGCCGGTGAGGCCACTGTGAAATTGGTCAAAGCGCAGATGGATGTCCGCGCCAACGCGGCAAAGGACGCCCAAACTGCCAGTGTACCGGCCGGCCAAAGCGACACGGTGACGATTCTCTGCGGCGGCTTCCCTGTTGTGCTTCCGGATTGTGCCACCGGCGCCGCTTATGTGACTGAAAACGGCGACTACACCTTCACCGCCGATCCCGGCTATAACTACGACTTTTCGGCCACTGTGGATAATGAAAAAGTTGACATCATCAACAACGACAACGGCAGCTACACGATCGAAAATGTTACCGGCAAGCTGGTCATCAGCGCCAACAGCACACCCACTGTCAAAACATACGCGGTGACCGTTGAGGGCGACGGCTACGGTGACGTCAGCGCCTCCACTCCCGCAACGCATGGGCAGGAGTACACCTTCACGGTCACGCAGGCCGCCAACTACGACTACGCGGTGGCCGTAACGGTGAACGGCCAGCCGGTGACGTGCACTGTCAGCAGCAGCGGCAGCCTCTATACCTATATGATCCCGGCGGCTGTCACCGGCCCGGTGGTCATTACGGTGAAGAAGGCCCCGCAAAGCGGCACCACACAAATCGTGCTTACGGGCAGCGGCGCCGCCGATGTCTGGGATGGCGTTACGTCCTATACCGTAAAAAGCGGTGAAGCTTTTACATTCGGTATCAATCACCAAGAGGGATTTGACTACACGGTCACCGTCATGGCCGGCGAGGAAGCCCTCACGCTCCAGCGCAACGAAAATGCCAGCACTTACACCATTCCCGGAGACTACATCAAGGGCGGCATTATCATGGTGAGCATCACCAAAACGGCGCAGCTTGCATTGACGGTGAACGCAGCCGAGTATGTAAAGCTCATAAATGGCAACGCCGTGTGGCTCATCACCACTGTGCCGGAAACAAAGCTCCCTGCGACCAAGTCCCTCTATTACGGTGATACGGCTATGTTCTGGTCAGAGAAATACGAAGCCTACGCCTGGCTGCTGGTGGACAAGGGTACGGCGGCAGATATCGCCGCCGCGGCGAAATCTGCGATCTCCGTTAAGGGCAACTCCACTGTGTCGGTATCCTACGGCGGCGATGTCAACGGCACGGGACATACCGATATCAACGACGCCCAGTATGTCTATGACCTCTATAATGCCAAGCATTCCGCACTTGACATGGAGAAGTTCCTCCGCTGCGATGTCAACGGTGACCGCGGAGTTAACGTCGGAGACGTACGAATGGTTGTCAGCCTGCTGCTGCGCTGATAAATCAAAAGAGAAGCGCCCTTCAGGCGCTTCTCTTTTTCAGGCCGGTCAAAAAGCTTGCGAAAGCCGTTATGCAAGGCTCCACGGCGAAAGCCGCGGGGCTTTTTGTCAGGACTCCATGTGTTTGCCCAGAAAGGACGCCACGGTCTGGGCAAGCTTGCACTCCGTCTCCCCCGCCGGCTTGCCGTCGGGAGAGAGAAAGAGCACCGCGCCCAGCACGTCGCCGCCGCAGAGAATAGGTGCCGCCACAGCGGCCCGGAACTGCTCGTTCTCATCGCTGATGGCCACACCCTCGCCGCAGTAGAGGCCACGCTGGTCCATGACCTGCTCCAGCGCAGGGGAGACAGGCTTGCCCAGCAGTTCCTTCTTCCCCGCCCCGGCGATGGCGATGACCGCATCGCGGTCGGTAACAGCGGCGGAAAAGTCCGTGCTGCGGCTGAGGGTATCGCAGAACTGTGCGGCGAACTCCTCCAGCCCGCCGATAAGGGAATACTTCTTGAAAATGACCTCGCCGTCACGGGTGGTGTATATCTCCAACGGGTCGCCCTCGCGGATACGCATGGTGCGGCGGATCTCCTTAGGGATGACCACGCGGCCCAGGTCGTCGATGCGGCGCACGATGCCTGTTGCTTTCATATATGAAATTCCTCCAGTCAAAGCAGATTTTACATCCGTAGTCTTTGTCCGGTGTCGGAGGAATATACATCCGCCGCATATAATCGCGGTGTGATATACTATGAATTTCGACCTTACTGAAGAAATGAAAAAACAGCTGGACTACATGATCGCCCAGCGCCGCTGCCCGCATCGACACCCCTGCGTCTCCTTCCATGATGAGGACACCCGGGACTATCTGGCCGCGGCGATCGCGGCACTTGGCTCGGACGCGCTGCGCCCCCGCGGGAAAAACGGCCTGGTAGCCGACCTGTGCGGCTATATCGGCAGACGGGCCATCGCCTTCCGGGCCTTAACGCCGTCTCCCTGACGCCCAACGCCTTCAACTGCCACTCCACTCAGGAGTACCTGAGCATCCGCGAATGTCGGTACTTCTACGACAAGATGGTAGAGCTGCTGGAAAAAATGAAGGATATGTGATATGCAGAGGACGGCGCCCCACGGGGCGCCGTCCTCTTTTCTTCTTTATCCGCGGCAGGCAGCCAACTGCGCCCGTACACCGGCGATCAGCATCGTGGCATCCAGTCCGATGGCCACGCCGTCGAAGCCCTGGGCCAGCCGTGCACCGGCGGCCGCACCGTCCCCGGCAAATATCAGGCAGGGTTTGCCCGCCTGGCGGCAGGCCTGTTGTATCCGCGTCAGGGCCGCCTTGAAGCGCGGCGCCTCAAAGGCCCCCGGCAGCCCCATAGAGATAGACAGATCGAAAGGACCGATAAAGATGCCGTCCACACCCTCCATCGCTGCGATACTCTCAATATCCGCCAGCGCCTCTGCCGTCTCACATTGGGGGATCACCAGTGTCTCACCGTTGAAGTGCACCATTGTCTCCAGTACGCCGGCCGGCGTATCGGTGCCCCAGCCGTCCTTCCGGGACGGGCAGAACCCCCTCTCCCCCACCGGGGCGTACTTGGCGTAGTCCACCACACGCTTCACCTCCGCCGCACTGTGCACATCTGGAATAATGATCCCCTGCACGCCAACGTCCAGCAGCTTCAAGATCGCCGGGCGGCTGATCTCCCGCACCCGGGCCAGGGGCGTGATGTTCCGCCTTTCCGCGGCGCAGACCAGCCGGGCGGTTGTCTCCGCCTCGATGGGGCTGTGCTCATTGTCCAGAATGACAAAATCCAGCCCCGCACAGCCCAGACATTCCACCACGGCGGCACTGCCGGTACCCACGAATGTGCCCAGCGGCTTCTCGCCTCGGGCCAGCTTCTCCTTCAATATATTCCGCATCTCTTGTTCTCCTGCGTTGTTTTCTATTTGTCAACCGCGGCAGCTCAATAATCCGCATTCAGCCAGGGCTTCTGGACACAGTACAGCAGCTGCGCCAACTGCCGCGCCTTTTCGGCGTCATCTGCGGACGCCGCACCCAGCCGCAGCAGCGCCGTCAGACCGCAGGACCCCATCAGCAGCGCCGCCAGATCCCCCTGCCGGCAAATCACCGTCACGTCCGCGGTCCCCTCTGCCACGGCCCAGCGGCCATCGGCAAAGCCGATACGCAGCTCCTCCTCCCGGTCCGCCATCTCATCCCGATAGCGGAAGGCCGCCGTCAGCGTCCCCGCCGGGAAATTCCGATAGCCGGTCCGCCGCACAAAGTCCGCCCCGTCCGTCAGCTTGAACATGGTCCCCACGGCGGAAACATTGGTCTGCAAAAAGCCGTAGTCGATGTAGTTTCCGGACACGTCCTGCGGATCGTCCAGCAGATGGTGGAAATCCTCCTCCCCTGTCCGCAGTATCACTGTCTGGGCCAGATCCTCCTGCATCCGCAGGCCGCCCAGCAGCGCCCGCAGCACTGTGCCGTTCTCATACACCAGTTCCTCCACGCTGAGCCGGTTTTGGGTATAGTTGCACGCACTGGCGCTTTCAAACCGATAGGCCGCGTAGCCTAACAGGCGTCCGCCGTCGTAATAACCCATACGGCGCACCTGAATATCCCCCCGGGCTCCGCGCAGCTCCTCGTCGAACTTCTCCACCATGCCATGGTTTCGGGCGGCAAAGCGCCGCTGGCAGTCCATCGCCTGGTCAAACTCCTCCGGCTGCAGCAGGCGCAGGTGCGCCCGCACCTCTCCGTCCAACCGCGGCAGTGCCCCGGTTGGCAGATGGTATTCATATAACTTCCCGCCAAAGCCGTAGCCCATCCGACGGTAAAAGCCGATGTTGAACGGCAGCAGCATGGTCAGCAGCGCGCCGTTTTCCCGTGTATAGCGCTCGGCATACCGTATCATATACAGCGCCGCGCCCTTCTTCTTGTGCAGGGGGTGTACCTCCAGCGCCATCACACCGCAGGCAGGCTGCATGACCCCAAAGAAGTTCATGGAGAACAGGATCAGCTTCATGGTGGCGATCAGTGTACCGCCCTCAAACAGGCCCATCGTCCGAGTCTGGGTGTCCTCCCGCAGCTCCGTAAGATGCTTGCTCCGGTAGTGTGCCCGGCATTCCTCGTCCAGCGTCTTGTACGCCGGATAGGAATTGAGATAGATGTCCAGATACGCCTCTATGTCCGCCTCCGTCACCGGATGGACATCCCATGCGCGGTCCGCTGTCACATTACCCATAGGTTTCTCCTTTCTCGCCGTTCCGCAGTATGTTCTCCTTAGATTATACCTTTCCCCGGCCCGTTTCGCAACAGGTAGTTGAAAGCCCTCCGGCAGCTGCCGGAGGGCTCATTTCGTTGTCCGTATACACGTATCCCTCAGATACTCTTTTACAGCGGGGTCAGAAAGTGCCCGGCGTGTACGCCTGGTCCACGGCCGCCGGCCTTATACCAACTTTTCCAGGGCGTCCAGATCGCCGGCCTGCAGCAGCGGGATAGCCCGCCGCACCTGTGCCTCCGGCCAGTCCCACCACCGCAGCTTCTCCATCCGCGCGACAGTCTCCTCGTCATACCGCCTGCGGATGGGCTTGGCCGGCAGGCCGCCCACGATGGTATAGGGCGGCACATCCTTTGTCACCACGGCGCGGCTGCCGATGATAGCGCCGTCGCCGATGGTAACGCCCGCCAGGATCACGGCCTCATAGCCGATCCATACGTCATTGCCCACCACGATATCCCCGTGGTTATCCCAGGCGGCGGCAATGTCCTCACACGCCGTCCCCAGGTCCCACTCCTCGAACATGATGGGGAACGGGTAAGTAGACAGGCTGCTCAGCGTATGGTTGGCCGCGTTGAAGATAAACTTCGCCCCGCAGGCGATGGAGCTGTACTTTCCGATGATCAGCCGGTCATGGTTGCACTCGGGATAGTGGTACAGCACGTTGTTCCGCTGGAAGTCCCGGGGGTCATTGACAAAATCGTCATAGATGGTGTACGCCCCCACCTGTATGGCGGGATCTGTGACCACGTTCTGCAGGTACACGGTACTGTGTCCCTGAGAACGGGGATATATTTTCCATTCGGGTATCATAGACTCTCCTTTATTTTACAAAAGCTTCTCCCAGCGGGGCGTTCCCCATCCGGCGGTATCGAAGCACTCCCGCACAGCGCGGCACATCCACGTCAGCTTCTGCCGTATGGCGTCTGACTGGATCAGCAGCCCCGCCTCGTCCTCATGAGCCATGAAATACTCCATGATCCGCGCCCGGTCCTCCTGTGCCGCCAGCTTGGCGTAGCTGTCCACAAAGTACACGCCCTCGCTGTTGTCGAACATTGTCCAGCGGGCGTCGTACCGGTCATAGTCACCGCTGTCGTTCCAATAGGTAAAGCCCGCCGGGTTCAGCGCATTCCAGTCATCCCAGTTGAAGGCGGTATAATCGCGTGAGAGTATCTCGTTCTCCGTAGCGTGCCAGATCTCGTGGCAGACAGTGCCCTCCCGCATATAGTCGGCCTGCACGTCCAGTGCGATATACTGCCAGTCCGCCGAATCGTAGGTACAGCCTACCACACCATAGTCGCTGTCGATGTGAGCCACCAGCAGGAAGCACAGCCCACCCTCACCGGCGCGGTTGCGGAACTGCGCCAGAAAGCCCTCCGGATACAGGGCAAAGCTGCGGTCCATCGCCGCCAGCACGGCGCGGACGCCGTTCAGCTCTGCATCGGCGTCCATGGTGTCCGACAGGGTGATAGGATAGCTGCTCAGCGCCGCTGCCTCCCGGCACTGGGATGACAGCAGTATCCGCACGCCGTATCGCTGCTCCAACACATCCGCCTGCTGCCGCGCCTCCTGTAAGCTCTCTGCCACCGGCAGGCCGTTCAGGGCACCCCAATAGGCCTGCCGCAGTGTCTCATTCACCGTCAGCGGCGACGGGACGGACACCGCTGACGCTACCGGCTCGAAGGTCAGCTGCGCCGGGTCTATAACGTACAGCCGGAAGGCGCCGTTTTCATACATGCCGCCCACCAGCAGGCCTGCCTCCGGCAGAGCGCAGCAGTCGTACATCTCTCCGGCGATACCGTTAGCCGTCAGGTCGCAGGCCGTGATGCTCTCCCCCACGTTATACAGCGTCGTGCGGCCCGTTCCCACACCGATCAGCTCCTCCGCATCGCCGACGGCGTACAGCGCGCCTCCCGCGTCCAGAAACAGCGAAGCATCGGCGAACCAGAACGTATCGCCGCTGCCGCACAGGGCGGAATATCCCATTTTATCGTTGTCAAAGGCCAGCAGGCTCATGCCGCCCGCCGGCGCCAACATCACCTGATACCGCTGCTCCTGCAGCAGGCTGATCGCCCCCGTCTCCGGGTCAAAGACCGCCGTACCGCAGGTGCTGCCGTAGGGTGACAGGAGGAACAGGGCCGCCATCCGCCCGCTTGCCGCATCATAGGCCGTCAATTCCGCGAACCGCAGCTGTGACAGCGCCGTTACCGGCTGTGCCTCTCCTCCGGCTACGTTCTGACAATGCAGCACCCCGTCCCGCAGGAAGTAATAGCTCTCCCCGTCATATGAGAAAAAGCCATCCACGTTCTCCGCATCAAAGCTACCTGTCTCCGTCAGCGCATCGTCCAGGAGTTTCCAACGATTCGTCTCCCGGTCGCACAGCGCAAATCCATGCGCCAGGGCCTGCCGCTTCGTATCCCAAACCCCATCCAGCGTGACCTCACGCTTCACGGTGTCCGCTTCCGCATCCACCAGCTGCACAGTGGTCCTGCCGCTCTCATAGTCCGCCCAGCTGATCAGCACCACGCTGCCGCCCGCCGGATACAGCCCGGACAGGGATGCCGGGCGGGTACATTCCAGTGTCTGCACCGGCTCGCGATCCACCTTCTCCCCCAGGCTGCACCCGGGCAGCAGCACCAAAAAACACAGCGCTGCCAGCAGAGCCGCCGTATACGACAGCAGACTCACCAGGCCCAGCAGACACAGCTTCTGTGCCAATGTCTTATTTGTTTTCACTTCAATACCTTCTTTCCACCGGAGGAGTATACCGCCATTGTCCCATGGCAGCCATTGCTTTTCCTTGCATTTCCTGCGACTTTCTTACAATTTTGTTTGCAAGACGGCCTCTTAGCGGAATAATTGATGCGCTGCATTCTCCCTCTCTGCAAATTCCGGCAGCTTCTTCGGCGGGCCGTAATACGCTGCCAGTGCACGGAACTCCCGTCGAAAAGCTTCCCGAAGCTCCGTCTCTGTCAGCGCCAGATGCCCGGTGTTGGCGAGGATGGCCAGTCCGTAGGAATAATACGTCATATCCCGGTGAAAGGCCCGAGCCGTGACCTCGTCATAGCCGAATTCGTCCATGACGGTCCGGATGATCTCCGGCTCCAGCACGTCCTCCTGATGGCGGCCCGGCCGGTTGTCCTCCAGGTACAGCCAGCGGAACAGCTGCTTTTCCTGGGCCGCGAACTGCACAAAGCCCATGCCGTAGCTGCTGTACCGACTATCGCACCCCTCATGCGCCCGCAGAGATTCCCGTACCCGCCGGGTATGCTGCTCGATGGCCCGCTGGGTCAGCGCGGACTTCAGCTCCTCCATATTACGGAAGGACAGATAGATGGGCTGGGTGGAGCACCCCAGCGCCTTCGCCACACTGCGGGCGTTGATCGCCTCAAACCCGCCGATGCGGAGCACCGCCGCTGCGGCGTCGATGATGGCCTCTTTGGATATCCGTTTTGCTGCCGACATTACGCTCACCTCAATAATCACTATATGTTATCAATAACAATACGTTATTATATGCCGCTGTGCGGCCTTCGTCAAGCGCAAAAAACAGCGCCCCGCACACACGGGCGAGGCGCTGTCATCCTTCTATTCCGGTTTGTTCAGCAGTACAGACACGCTGAAGCGCCCGTTTTTCGCCAGTGTCCGCAGGCATAAACACGCATGATCTGACCGCCCTCCGACGATGCCGGAGGGCGGTTTTACGCCGCTTGGGCTGTACAGCTATTTGTGAGAAAACGGTTGAGTTTCCCGTTAAAAACGTGCTATACTGAGCACACTACGCACAAAGGAGACCACACCATGCGAAAGCTTGAATGCCGCCGAGAGGCGCTGTTTCAATACCGGGGCCTGCCACCTGTTGGCATGGCCGTATCCATGGCGCTGCAGCACCTGGTGGCTATGATCGTGGGCTGCGTGACCCCAGCCATCATCATTGCCAACGTGGCCGGACTGACGCAGGACCAGCGGGTCCTGCTGATACAGGCATCGCTGGTCATGTCCGCCGTTACCACGCTGCTGCAGCTGTTCCCCATCGGCGGGCGCTTCGGCGCGGGGCTGCCGGTGATCTTCGGTGTCAGCTTCGCTTATCTGCCCAGTATGCAGGCCATCGTCTCCGGCAGCGGCGGGTTGGCCGCTGTGTCGGGCGCTATGATCGTGGGCGGCGCGGTGGCAGCACTGGTGGGCATCTTCATCAAGCCTATCCGCAGGCTGTTCCCGCCGGTCATTACCGGTACGGTAGTGTTCACCATCGGTCTGTCTCTGTACCCCACGGCCATCAACTATATGGCCGGCGGCACCGGCAACACATATGAAAGCGTTGTGGTGCAGCGGGGCCTGCCGGAAGCGCTGGTGTACGGATCCTGGCAGAACTGGGCTATTGCGGCATTTACACTAGCGGTGGTGCTGGTGCTGACCAATCGCGGCAGGGGCATTTTTAAGCTGGCGTCCATTTTACTGGGTATTCTGGCGGGCTACGCCGTCGCTTTTGGGGCCGGGATGGTGGATCTGTCCGGCATCGCGGGGGCCGGGTGGTTCTCTCTGCCGGAATTTCTGCCCTTTGGCGTGACATTTGAACCCTCGGCGTGCGTCGCACTGGGGCTGTTGTTCGCCATCAACGCCATTCAGGCTATCGGCGACCTGACGGCCACCACCGTGGGCGGCATGGATCGGGAGCCCACCACGCAGGAGCTGCGGGGCGGCATCGCAGCCTATGGCGTCAGCAACATTCTGACAGCGCTGCTGGGCGGTCTTCCCACGGCGACATACTCCCAGAATGTGGGAATTGTAGCCACAAATAAAGTTGTAAATCGCAACGTTTTTGCGCTGACCGGCGCGTTTTTACTGCTTGCCGGTATCATTCCAAAATTTTCCGCCGTACTCACCACCATCCCGCAATGCGTGCTGGGCGGGGCCACGACGGCGGTGTTTTCCACCATCGCCATGACCGGCATGAAGCTCATCGCCGCCGAGGGACTGAACGCCCGAAACACCACGATCGTCGGGCTTTCCGCCGCACTGGGTGTGGGCATTTCCCAGGCGGCAGAGGCCCTGGCACAGTTCCCGGAGGCGGTGACGACCATCTTCGGAAAGTCCCCGGTGGTGGTGGCCACACTGATGGCCGTACTGCTCAATCTGGTGCTGCCGCGGGAGGAAAAAAGCGAGAAATAGTGCTTTCTTTTGATACATTTGCTTTACTTTTTCTGTACCCGCCCTGTACTCTTTGGTTCCCTTTTTGTGCTTTTTTTGTAAGCAAAATGCAGCAAAAATGAAGTGACGGCCCCCGGCTAACGCCGGGGGCCGCTAAGTGTCTTTTTTGCTCATCCGATCATCCCCCCCGGCTGACGCCGGGGGCCGCTGAATGTCTTTTTCGTTCGCTCGATCATCCTCCCCGGCTGGTGCCGGGGCCGTCACCTCCACCGTCTGGTCGGCATCGGCCGGCACCGGGGCGGAATTCTGTACGGGGTCATTGGCGGATCAGCTGCACGGCGGAGATGTCCGCCGGCAGGGCGGCGGCAAAGGCCGCGCCGTCCGTCCTCTCCCCCACGATACAGCCGTAGTGGGTGGGGACGGCGATCTGCGGGCGGAGGGCGGCCGCCAGGCCGGCGGCCTGGACGGCGGTCATGGTGTAGGTGCCGCCCACCGGCAGGAAGGCGACGTCACACGACACGGACCGTGCATCGGGGGTATCGTCGGTATCGCCGGCCACATAGACCCGCCGGCCCTCCAGCGTGACCACATAGCCCACCCAGCGGTTCTCGCGGGGGTGGAAGGGCTTGCCGAGGTTATAGGCGGGCACGGCGGTGAAGGGCAGGTCCTTCACGGTGTATGCCTCTCCGGGGCGCACCGGCAGCAGCTGCGCCGAGGCAAAGCCGGCCCGCAGCGCCGCCGCCACACACGTCTCCGGCAGCACCAGCACCGCGCCGGGCTTCATCACCCGGCGGATATCCTCCGGGGAGAAGTGGTCATAGTGGTCGTGGGTGACGAAGACCACGTCCGCATCGCAGGGCGCGTCCGCCACGCGGAAGGGGTCGAACCACACCGTCGCCCCGCCGGCATAGCGGATGCTGCTGTGGCAGTTGATGGAAAAACGGCTCAAAATGTCATCCATGGAGCACCTCCCTTTTCTGTATCGCTTTCAGTATAGCACAGGCGGCGGAAAAGGGCAAGAAAGCCGGGGCGAACCCTTGCGTTTCCGGCCAAAATATGGTAAGGTAACAGCCGTTGAGTCGTATCGTGCGGAGGTGCATACATACATGAAAGTTCTCCAGTGGTGCCGCGCCAACGCCATGCCGGTGATCGCGGTGCTGGCGGCGGCCGTCACCGCCGTATTCGTGCCGCCGGACAGCGCCTATCTCGGGTACTACGACGTGAAGACGCTCTCATGCCTGTTCTGCATACTGGCGGTGGTGTGCGCCCTGCGGGGCGCGGGACTGTTCCCCCTGCTGGCGCAGCGGCTGGTGCGGGCGTTTCACACGGCCCGCAGCGCCGTGACGGCGCTGGTGGTCGTTACGCTGATCGGCTCCATGCTGCTGACCAACGACACGGCGCTGCTGACGTTTCTGCCCCTGAGCTGGTTCGTGCTGGAGGGCACAGGGCAGACGAAGCACACGGCGCTGACGTTCATATTGCAGAACTGCGCCGCCAATCTGGGCGGGATGCTGACGCCCTTCGGCAATCCGCAGAACCTATACCTATTTAATCATTATACGATCCCCAATGGGGAGTTCCTGACCATCATGCTGCCGCCGTTCCTGCTGTCCACGGCGCTGATCCTGGCGTGCTGCCTGCTGATCCCCCGGGAGACGCTGACGGTACCGGCGCAGGAGACGCCGGTGGACAAGCGCCGGTGCATCGTGTACGGCGCGCTGTTCTGCACGGCTGCGGCCATGGTGCTGCGCGGCATACCGTATTGGCTGGGGCTGGCCGCCATCACGGCGGCGCTGCTGGTGCTGGACCGCCGGGCGCTGCTGGGCGTGGACTGGGGGCTGCTGGTGACGTTCGCGGCGTTTTTCACCTTCTCGGGCAATATGGCCCGGATAGAGCCGGTGCGGACACTGTTCCGGCAGCTGCTGGCCCACGGGGCCATGCCGGTGGCGGCGCTGACCAGTCAGGTCATCAGCAATGTGCCCGCGGCCATACTGCTCAGCCAGTTTACCGACGATTACCCGGCGCTGCTGGTGGGGGTGAACATCGGCGGGGCGGGGACGCTGGTGGCATCGCTGGCCAGTCTGATCACCTTCCGGGAGTATACGAAGCACGTCAAGGGACAGACCGGACGGTTCCTGGCACTGTTCTCCGCCGTCAGCTTCGGCTTTTTGGCCGTGCTGCTGGCAGCCATGACGTTTTTGACGCAATAGACCGTGCGCCGGGGCTGCACGGGGGAAAGGAGGCCGATGGGTCATGCTCAGCAATCTGCAAGTCTGCTTTAACGCCGTGATGCCCCTGTTTCTTATTATGGGACTGGGCTACGGGGTCAAGTGTCTGGGCGGTATCCGGGTGGAGGACGTGCCCGGATTGAACAAGATGGCGTTCCGGTTCTTCATGCCGGTAATGCTGTTCTGGAACCTGTACACCTCCACCATCGACCAGGCGGTGCAGCCGAAGCTGCTGCTGTTCGCCGTGGGGGCCACGCTGGTGATGTACGGCCTGTCCCTGGCCATCGTACTGCCCACGGAGAAGGACCACGAGAAGCAGGGCGTGAAGATACAGGGTATGTACCGCAGCAACCTGGCCATTATCGGCCTGCCGCTGGCCACGGTGCTGGTGCCCGGGGCGGACATGGGGCCGGTGGCCATGCTGGCGGCCATCATCGTGCCGCTGTTCAACGTGCTGGCGGTCATCACCCTGACGGCGTTCCGGGGTGAGAGACTGCCCGCCGGAAGGCTCATCAAAATGGTGGCCACCAATCCGCTGATCCTGGGTTCCGCCGTGGGGCTGGTATTCCTGGGTACCGGCTGGAGACTGCCTACGGCGCTGGAGTCGGCGGTGCACCAGGTGGCCGCCATGACCAGCCCGTTCATGCTGTTCCTGCTGGGGGCCTTCTTCCGGTTCAGCGGCCTGCGCCGGTACCGGAGAGACCTGATCGAGGTGTGTCTGGTGCGGCTGTTCCTGATGCCGGCGCTGCTGCTGACGGCGGCGTTTCTGATCGGCATACGGGGCGTGGGCTTCGCGGGACTGATCAGCGTGTTCGCCAGTGCCACGGCCATCGCCTCCTTCACCATGACACAGCAGATGGGCGGCGACGCGGAGCTGGCCGGGGACATCGTGGTGTCCACCAGCGCGCTGTGCATCGTGACCATGTTCGCCTGGTCGGTGCTGTTCAAGGCGCTGGGCGCGTTCTGAGGCTGAAAAAGATACAAAGACCGACGGCTGAGCCGTCGGTCTTTCAGTCTGTCAAAGCGCCTGCCCGGTCACAGATATCGGAGGGAAGGATAGTGTGAAAGGGAACCGTCAGGGTTCCCTTTCGCGTTCGATCACCCGCCGCAGCGACCAAAAAAGCAAAATAAAATGTTGTTTTTTATTTTGCTTTTTTGTTTGCAGCTTGTCAAAAAAGTCCCAACGGACTTTTTTTGACAAGCTGCAAGACCGACGGCTCAGCCGTCGGTCTTTGTGTTGTCCGGTTTTTGTCCGTGCCGACGGCAGACGGCGCGGTAGATCACATAGCCCACACCCGCCACAGCGAGGGCGAGAGCGAAGGCAATGACCGCCGCCCGGTAGTTCTGCTCCCCCAGGGCGCTGCCGCCCACGGTGGAGGTGACGATGGAGGGCAGGCGGCCCACTGTGGCGATCAGCAGCCAGGTCCCCCACGGCAGGTCCGTCAGGCCCGCGAAGTAGCACAGCAGGTCCTTGGGCGTACCGGGAACGGTGAAGATCAGCCAGAACAGGGCGGTGCGCTTGGGGGAGGTATGGAGGAGAAAATGGAGCTTTTCCAGCTTGTCCGCCGGGAAGAACACCTCCACCAGACCGCGGCCCCAGCGGCGGACCAGGGCAAAGACGGTCACGCTGCCCAGCACGGCACCGAGCAGGCACAGGGCCGTGCCCGCCCAGGCGCCGAAGGCGTAGCCCCCGGCGATCTCCAGCGGCTCGCCGGGTATAATGGCCACCAGCACCTGCAGAAACACCATGGCCGCGTAGGCCAGCGGCCCCCAGGCGCCGTGGCCGTCTACCCAGGCGCGGAACTGCTCCGGCTGGCGGGCAAAGCGGACCATGGGCCGCCCCACGAACCAGGCCAGCGCCGCCGACAGCAGAACGAATATGACGATGGCCAGTACGGACAGCGTTTTTTTCTGTTGTTCGGTCAGCGTGCGCTTCACGGGCGGCACCTCTTTTTCTTGTACTACCCGCAGGATACCACGATTTTCGGAAAATCATGTGAACGAAACGTTAAGATTTGCTTATAAAAATGTCAGCCCCCGGGTTCCCGGGGGCTGCATTTTACTCATGAGTATGCACATTGATAAACTCCGCCTTCAGCTTGGAGTAGAGGATGGTCTGGCTGCTGTAGAGCCCGCAATAGCCGGAGAGCAGATAGCTGATGGCGCAGGCGGCGGCGAAATAGACCAGACCGCCGGAGCCGAAGAGCTCAATGCTGAGGATGACGGAGGCGATGGGGCAGTTCACCGCGCCGCAGAACACGGACACCAGGCCGATGGCGGCGGCAAAGGCGGGCGGCAGGCCCAGCAGTCCGCCGAGGACACAGCCGAAGGTCGCGCCCACGAAGAACGAGGGCACCACCTCGCCGCCCTTGAAGCCGCAGCCGATGGTGACGGCGGTGAAGGCCAGCTTCAGCAGCCAGGCCCAGGGGTCCGCCTGGCCGGACAGGGCGCGCGCCACCACATCCATGCCCGCGCCGTTATAGTCCGTAGTACCCAGAAGCAGCGTGGCGGCTACGATCACGCAGCCGCCGGCGGCGGCACGGAGGAAGGGATCCTTCAGGACACGGGCGGCCAGGTGCTCGGTGATGTGCAGGCCGCGGCAGAAGAGGATACTCACCAGAGCGCAGCCCACAGCCAGCACCGCCACAAGGCCCAGGGTGGGCCAGGCCAGCGCCGGCATGGCCACGGTGAAGCGGGTGGGCTCCACGCCCATGAGGAGGGCGATGTAGTAGCCGGTCAGAGAGGCGGTGATGCAGGGCAGCAGCCCGGCGTAGTACAGCACCCCCACGCTGATGACCTCCAGAGCGAAGATGGTGGCCGTCAGGGGTGTGCCGAAGAGGGCGGAGAACACGCCCGCCATGCCGCAGAGGGTGGCCAGGGGCAGGTCCTTCTCCCCCAGGCGCAGCAGCGTGCCGGTGCGGTAGCCGATGCCGCCGCCGATCTGGAGCGCCGCGCCCTCACGGCCGGCGCTGCCGCCGCACAGGTGGGTGATGACCGTGGAGACGAAGATCAGCGGCACCAGAAGGGTGGGTATTTTTTTGCCGAAGTGGACGGACTCGATGACGGCGTTGGTGCCCGCACCCTCCAGCCGGCACAGCCTGTACAGCAGGGCGATGACCACGCCGCCCAGGGGCAGCAGGTACAAAATCCAAGGGTGGGCCAGGCGGACGTTGGTGGCACAGTCGACGCCCAGGTGGAACAGCGCGCCCACGAAGCCGCCCACGCCGCCCACCAGTGCGCCCACCGCCAGCCATTTCAGCAGGGCAGTGACGTACAGACTGTAGTGTGTGATGCGCTCCTTTACCTTCTCCATGGCCGTGCCGCCTCCTGTAACGTTCTCTTTGCAGACGATTATTTTACCATCTATGCGGGAGTGTGTCAAACCCTGTCGGATAAACTTTCAGCAGGGCTGAAAAATTTTCAGTTTATCTGACTTTTTTTCATTTTTCCTGTTGATTATGCCGCGGTGTTGCCGTATACTATATATTACCAAACGCAAAAGGCACAAGGAAGACCCAACAATATACAAATAGGAGGAAAACCACATGAAATACGGTCGTACTTTTAATTTCTCCGCCGGTCCCGCCATGATGCCGGAGCCCGTGCTGGAGGAGATCCGCGACGAGATGATGAACTACCGCGGCAGCGGTATGTGCGTCATGGAGATGAGCCATCGCTCCAAGGTGTTCCAGCAGATCATCGACGAGGCCGAGGCCGATTTGCGCGAGCTGATGAACATCCCCGACAACTACAAGGTGCTGTTCATCCAGGGCGGCGCTACCCTGCAGTTCGCCGCTGTGGCGTGGAACCTGATGAAGAACGGCAAGGCTGTGTACATCGAGACCGGCGCATGGTCCAAGAAGGCCATTGCCGAGGCTAAGAAGTACGGCGAGGTCATCGTAGCCGCCTCCTCCAAGGATAAGAATTACAGCTATATCCCCGACTGCTCCGATCTGGACATCCCCGAGGATACCGACTATGTGTACATCTGCGAGAACGAGACCATCCACGGCGTGACCTGGAACAAGCTGCCCAACACCAAGGGCCACGTACTGGTGTCCGACCAGTCCTCCATGTTCCTGAGCAAGCCCTGCAACGTGTCCGACTACGGCATGATCTACGCCGGCGTGCAGAAGAACGTGGGCCCCGCCGGCATGGTGGTGGTCATCATCCGCGAGGATCTGATCCGCGAGGACATCGACCCCAAGATGCCCGTCTACATGAGCTACAAGACCCATGCCGACAACGGCTCCATGTACAACACCCCCAACTGCTGGGCGATCTACTGCTGCGGTAAGGTGTTCAAGTATCTCAAGAGCATCGGCGGCCTGGAGGAGATGCACAAGCGCAACATCGCCAAGGCCAAGGTCATCTATGACTTCCTGGATCAGTCCAAGATGTTCAAGGGCACCGTGGAGCCGGAGTTCCGCAGCCTGATGAATATCCCCTTCGTCACCGAGAGCGCCGAGCTGGACGCCGAGGTGGTGGCCGCCACCAAGGCCGCCGGTTACGACAACCTGAAGGGCCATAAGTCCGTGGGCGGCCTGCGCGCCAGCGTGTACAACGCCATGCCCATCGAGGGCGCCCAGGCGCTGGTGGAGTTCCTGAAGAAGTTTGAGGCCGAGCACACGAAGTAACGTACAAGGGGGATAACATCCCCCTTGTATATCCCCCTCACCAGCTGACATCGGTCACTGGTGAACGCCGCCCAAGGCGGCTGGGCCGTGGTATTTTTGCCACGTACACGCCGCGGCAAAAATGATCGCATTCCCCTCTTGGTCGGCAAATTCCGACAACAAATCGTATTTTAAAAGGAGAGTATTACCATGCGTATTCTGGTTACTGACGGTATGGATAAGACCGCGATGGCGGAGCTGCGTGAGATGGGTCACGAGGTCGTAGAGCAGTTCTATGAGCCCGATCAGCTGGGCAAGGCGCTGCGTGATTTCGACGTGGTGGTGGTCCGTTCCAAGACCAAGGTCCGCGCCAACCACATCGACGAGGCCAAGGGCAGCCAGCTGAAGCTGATCATCCGCGGCGGCGTGGGCGTGGACAACATCGACGTGGACTACGCCAAGGCCAACGGCATCGACGTAAAGAACACCCCCAAGGCCTCCTCCCAGTCCGTGGCGGAGCTGGCTATGGGCCATATGTTCTCCTGCGCCCGCTACATCTCCATCGCTGGCCACACCATGCGTGAGGACAAGTGGGAGAAGAAGGCCTACGGCAAGGGCATCGAGCTGCAGGGCAAGACCCTGGGCATCGTGGGCTTCGGCCGCATCGGCCAGCACCTGGGCGTGATGGCCAAGGCCATCGGCATGAAGGTCGTGGCGTTCGACATCTTCCACATCCCCGGCATTGAGGAGCAGCTGGGCATCCCCTATGTGGAGATGGATGAGCTGCTGGCCATGTCCGACTTCGTATCCGTGCACGCTCCCGCTGTGGACGGCGGCGCGCTGATCTCCGCCGAGAACATCGCCAAGATGAAGGACGGCGTGGTGGTCATCAACACCTCCCGCGGCACCAACGTGGATGAGGCCGCTCTGCTGGCCGCTCTGGAGTCCGGCAAGGTGCGCGCCGCCGGTCTGGATGTGTACGCCGACGAGCCCGCCACCAACAAGGCGCTGTACAGCCATCCCATGGTGTCCTGCACGCCTCACATCGGCGCTGCCACCAACGAGGCCCAGAAGCGCATCGGCGCGGAGATCGTGGACATTATCAAGGCCATGTGACCTGCTGAAAAGCATATAAAAAAGAGACTGCTTCCGCAGTCTCTTTTTTTGCGCTTTTCTTTTGGCGGGCTGTGTCTCCGGATGGGACACAGTGTCCTTTTCTTTGTACATCCCTTAGATGCGCACAGGGCAAAAAAGGTTCCATGGCTTTTGAAAGAATTTTTCTGTCCGTTTTTTTGGACAGCAGCCTTGCTATGATGGGGAAAACACAGCAAGGAGGACATTTTTATGACAGCCATCACGATGATCTGCACGGTGTGCGGGGCGGCGGCGCTGAGCCGGGGCATACTGCGGCTGCTGGACGTTATCGACGGACAGGAACGCTGACGCAAGTAGACGTTGACAAGTTTTCTATCTGCCTATATAATATTTTCATTCAAAAAAAGCGATATCAGCTTGTTAAGTTCCTGTTAATGCTAATATTCTATATCAGATAGAGAGGTCTTGTATGGATATCTTTGAGAAGTGCTTTGCGCCGTCCCTGGCGGGGGAATTGAAGGAAAAGGGCGTGTACCCCTACTTTCACGCCCTGCAGTCCCGGCAGGATGTGGAGGTGCAGATGGAGGGCAAGCGCCGCATCATGCTGGGCTCCAACAACTATCTGGGACTGACTACGGACCCGGAGGTCATCGAGGCCGGCATCCGGGCGCTGGAGCAGTACGGCACCGGGTGCTCCGGGTCGCGGTTCCTCAACGGCACGCTGGAAATGCATCTAGAGCTGGAGGCGGAGCTGGCGAGGTTCCTGCGGAAGCCGGGGGTGGTGACCTTCGGCACCGGGTTCCAGTCCAACGTGGGCATTATCTCCGCGCTGGTGGGACGGCACGACTACGTGATCTGTGACCGGGAGAACCACGCCAGCATCTACGCCGGGTGCCAGCTGTCCTATGGAAAAATGCTGCGCTATCGCCACAGCGACATGGCGGAGCTGGAAAAGTGCCTGCAGAAGGTGCCGGAGACGGCCGGAGCGCTGATCGTCACCGACGGTGTGTTCTCCATGGGCGGCGACATCGCCAAGCTGCCGGAGATCTGCGCCCTGGCGAAGCAGTACGGCGCACGGGTCATGGTGGACGACGCTCACGGGCTGGGCGTGCTGGGCGAGGGCGGCCGGGGCACGGCCAGCTACTTCGGCCTGGAGGACCAGGTGGACGTGTACATGGGGACCTTCTCCAAGTCGCTGGCGTCCCTGGGCGGCTATATGGCCGCCAGCGCGGAGGTGGCGGATTTCGTGCGGCACGCATCGCGGCCATTCATCTTCTCGGCATCCATCCCGCCGGCCAACTGCGCCACGGCGCTCTCGGCCCTGCGGAAGCTGGAGGCGCATCCGGAGCTGCCGGAGCGCCTGCGCGCCCTGAGCCTGTATGCCCGGAAGGGGCTGACGGACCGGGGACTGACCATCCGGCCCTCGGCGCTGGAGGCGCCCACGCCTATCATCCCCATCTACACCTATGAGACGTACCGGACGCTGCGGGTAGCGGCGGAGATCTATGACCGGGGCGTGTATGTGAACCCCACGCTGCCGCCGGCCACGCCGGAGGGCGAGGCGCTGCTGCGGACCAGCTATATGGCCACCCACACGGAGGCCCTGCTGGACGAGGCCATGGACATCATCGGGGAGGTGATGGCCCATGAGTAAGGTCGCTGTCGTCACCGGCGGCACCTCCGGCATCGGGCGGGCTACCGCCCTGGCGCTGAAGGACGCGGGCTATACCGTGTATGAGCTGTCCCGCCGGGCGGAGGGCGTGGAGGGTCTGCACCACATCTCCGCCGATGTGACGGACCAGCAGGCCGTCAACGACGCCGTGGCGCAGATCATGGCGGCGGAGGGGCACATCGACGTGCTGGTGAACAACGCGGGCTTCGGCATCTCCGGGGCTATCGAGTTCACGGAGACGGCGGAGGCCAAGGCGCTGTTCGATGTCAACTTCTTCGGCATGGTGAACATGAACCGGGCCGTGGTGCCCCTGATGCGGCAGGCGGGCCGGGGAAGGATCGTGAACCTGAGCTCCGTGGCCGCACCGGTGCCCATCCCCTTCCAGGCCTATTACTCCGCCACCAAGGCGGCTGTCAACGCCTACACCATGGCGCTGGCCAACGAGCTGCGGCCCTTCGGCGTGACAGTATGCGCCGTGATGCCGGGGGATATCCACACGGGCTTCACCGCCGCGCGGCGGAAGGTCAGCGCCGGGGACGCTATCTATCAGGGACGCATCTCCCGGTCCGTGAAGCGCATGGAGCACGACGAGGAGACGGGCATGGACCCGGCCAAGGCCGGGGCGTACATCGCCAGTGTGGCCATGCGGGAGGGACACCACCACCCGCTGTACGCCATACGCTTCGACTACAAGTTCTTCACCTTCCTGGCCAAGGTGCTGCCGGCACGGTTTTTGAACTGGCTCATCTACTGTCTGTACGGAAAATAAGGTCAAAGGCCCTCCCCGGTGGGGAGGGCCTTTCTTTACACGATACGCCGCCCCCGGCTGAGCCGGGGGCGGCGTGGTTCACTTCTTCAGCTGAAGGGTCTTTTCGTAGGCGGCGATGACGGCGTTCATGGCGGCGGCGCGGAGGCCGCCCTCCTCCAGCGCGCGGACACCGGCAATGGTGGTGCCACCGGGGGAGCAGATCTCATCCTTCATCTGCCCGAAGGGCTTGCCGCTCTCCAGGGCCAGCCGGGCCGCGCCCAGCAGCATCTGGGCCGCAAAGGTATTGGCCTTGTCACGGGGCAGGCCGCAGGTGACGGCACCGTCGGCCAGGCCCTCCATAAACAGGCAGGCAAAGGCACCGCCGCAGCCGGCCACGGCGCTGCCCGCGTCGATCAGGTGCTCCGGCAACGCCTCCAGCCGTCCGGAGGCGGCCATGTCCGCCAGGAAGGCGTCCAGCTGTGGTTTCGTCAGCAGGGCGTTGGCATCGTACAGCGTCAGCCCCGCCCCCACGGCGCAGGCGGTGTTGGGCATGATACGCAGGATGGGGCAGCCGGGAGCAGCCTGCTCCAGCGCGGCGATGGTGACGCCGGCGGCCATGGACACCAGCACGGGCTTGTCCGTCCGCTGCGCTAGCGTGGGGGCCAGCTGGGCCAGCACGCCGGCGATGAGGTTGGGCTTGACACCCAGGAAGATATAGTCACAGGCAGCGGCGATGTGGGCAGCGGTGTCCGCCCGGGCCCCCAGCTCTGCTGCCAGGGCCTCCGCCTTGGCAGGCGTGCGGTTATTGAGATACACATCTGAGGGAGAGACTGTCCTGACCAGGGCGCGGGCCAGCGCCCCACCCATGTTGCCGGTGCCGATAAAGCCATAGGTCATGGTGATACACCTCGTTCCTGATTTTTTGTCCATTATAATGCAGCGCGAGACGGAGTGCAACAAGTAAATTCCCGCGGCGGGAGTTTCGCCGCCGCGGTGAGGACGAGGGACCCCTCATCCGGCGCTGCGCGCCACCTGTCTCCCTGCGGGTCGGTCGGTCCGCGGGTCTGACACGCCACCGGCGTGTCATTCAACACCGCGGACCCCCCAGGGGGAAGGCGAACGGGGGCGTCCTTCAGGGGTGCCTGTCTTCCCCGCTGATCCTCAGATGAAGGCTTGGGGTAGGTGCAAAAAAGGACCGCCGGAAAGGCGGTCCTTTTTGCGGTATCGGTTTACTTGGCGGCCTTGGCGGCTTCACGGCCGGCGCGGAAGGCCTTGAGGTTCAGCTCCTTGACCTTGGCGGGGACCGTCTCGGCCACGACCTGCTCCCAGTCGATCTCGGGGCAGCCCAGGGAGTCGCACATGGCGCCGAAAAGCACCACGTTCATGCACTTGGGATTGCCCAGCTCAATGGCGATATCGCTGGCGGGGACGGCGATGGTTTTAAAGTGCTTCTGCATGGCCTCGATGCAGCCCTCGGGATACGCCTCGGCACCGGAGGCGATGGTGGTGGACTTGATGGCATAGTCATTGATGACGGCCACGCCGTTGGGGTTCAGGAACTCCGCGTAGCGGACGGCCTCCATTTTCTCCAGCGCCACCATGATATCGGCCTCGCCCTTGCCGAACACGGGGCCGTAGACCTTCTTGCCCCAGCGGACCTGGGTGGACACGGAGCCGCCGCGCTGGGCCATGCCGTGGACCTCGCTCTGCTTGACATCGTAACCGGCCTTCATAAAGCCGTTGGACATGATCTTAGAGATCAGGATGGCGCCCTGACCGCCAACGCCGACCAACAGGCAGCTTTTCACATCGTTCATGTTACTTCTCCTCCTTTTCAATAGCACCAAAGGGGCAGGCCTGGGCGCAGACGGTACAGCCCACGCACTGGGTACGGTCGATGAACGCCTTGCCGTTCTCCATGGAGATGGCGGGGCAGCCCACCTTCAGGCAGCTCTTGCAGCTCTTGCACTTGTCGGCGTTGACGACGCACATACCGGTGTCGTGCTTCACGCGCTTGATCAGCAGGCAGGGACGGCGGGTGACGATGGCGGGGTGCTTGCCCTCGTTCAGGGCGGCCACAGCGTCGTCCACGGTCTTCTTCATGGCGGTCAGGTCCTGGGGATCCACGGTGAAGACAGGGGCGAAGCCATAGGCCTCCAGCACCTTCTCCACACTGATCATGGGGGCGGGCTCGCCCATCAGGGTGAAGCCGGAGCCGGGGTTGTCCTGGTGGCCGGTCATGCCGGTGATGCGGTTATCCAACACGCAGGGGATCATGCGGCCGTTGTTGTAGATGATCTCAGCCGCGCCGGTCATGCCGGAGTGGAAGAACGTGGAGTCACCCATGACGCCGAAGACCACCTTGTCGGTGACGCCCTCGCGCTGGAAGGACTTGGCCATGCCCATGCCGGCGGAGAAGCCGCCGCCCATGCAGATACACACGTCCATGCAGTTCAGCGGAGGCGCAAAGCCCAGGGTGTAGCAGCCGATGTCGCCGGTGACCACATAGTTCTTGTTCTTGGACAGGGTGTAGAAGAAGCCGCGGTGGGGGCAGCCGGGACACAGGGCGGGGGGACGCTTGGCGACCTTGACCTCGTCCACGGTCTTGTACGCGGGCTTGATGCCCAGCACGCGCTCGCGCACCAGCTCGGTGTTCAGCTCATACAGCTTGCCGGTCAGTTCCTTGCCGACGCAGTCGATGCCGGCGGCCTTGATCTCGTCCTCCATGAAGGGATCCAGCTCCTCGATGATGTAGAGCTTCTCCACCTTCTTGGCGAAGTCGCGGATCAGGTCCATGGGCAGCGGATAGGTCAGGCCCAGCTTCAGGAAGGACGTGCCCTCGGGGAACACCTCCTTGGCGTACTGGTAGCTGATGGAGGCGGTGATGACGCCCACCTTGCCGTCGCCCAGTTCCACCTTGTTCAGGCCGTTCTCCAGGGCGCGGGTACAGCCGTACTCGGCCAGCTTCACCAGGCGCTCCTCCACGATGGGGTGGTTCAGGTAGGCGTTGGCGGGGGCGCAGACGTACTTGCGGGTGTTGCGGGCGTAGGCGGGGGCCACGTGCTCCACACGCTCGCCGAACTCCACCAGGCCCTTGCTGTGACAGACGCGGGTGGTGGTGCGGTACAGCACGGGGGTGTCGAACTCCTCGGAGATCTCGCAGGCCAGGCGGACGAAGTCCTTGCACTCCTGGGCGTCGCTGGGCTCCACCATGGCGATTTTGGCGGCGCGGGCGTAGTGACGGTTGTCCTGCTCGTTCTGGGAGGAGTGGCAGGAGGGATCGTCGGCGGTGACGACCACATAGGCGCCGTTGACGCCCATGTAGCCGGCGGTGAACAGGGGGTCGGCGGCCACGTTCAGGCCCACCATCTTCATGGTGC
>OGML01001007.1_pt1 | contig 26482 bp, 25 predicted proteins | sample 1572951 | NCBI WGS metagenome assembly OGML01 (sample SAMEA2581883, study PRJEB24529) | metagenome | biome: Human gut stool | place: China | collected 2011 | reverse complement strand
GGCTGGCGATGGCCGCAGGGATCACGACCGACACGAGGCACGGCAGGAAGAGGTTGGCGATCAGGTTGGCGGCCGTGACGTTGCCGCGCATCCACAGCATGATGGTCGTCACGTCGCCGATGGGCGACCAGGCGCCGCCGCTGTTCGCGGCGATGACGATCACGCTGGCGAAAATCCACCGTTCCTTCTTGTTGGCGATCAACCGCCGCAGCAGCATGACCATGATGATCGTGGTGGTCATGTTGTCCAGTGTGGCCGACATGAAGAAGGTGATGATCGCCAGCAGCCACATCAGTTTGCGCTTGTTGCGCGTGGTGATGTGGTCGGTGATGACGTTGAAGCCGCCGTAGCTGTCGATCAGGTCCACGATGGTCATGGCCCCGATCAGGAAGACCAGGATTTCGCACGTGTCGCCCAGCTGGTCCACCAGCTCGTGCTGAATGTGCGGGTCGTTGCCCAGGAGGCTGAACACGGTCCAGATCGCTCCGGCCATCAGCAGGGCGACGGCCGATTTGTCGATCCTGGTTTTGTGCTCCAGCGCGATGAACAGATAGCCCACCACGAAGAGCAGAATCATTGTCGGAATCATATCGTTTGCGTTTATTTACAGGGTAACTGAAGCAAAGATACGAAAAATCCGGCAGAGGTCCGGTTTTGTCCCTGCCAATTTTGCATCCGGGGGTTGGTTTTTGCGATTTTTTGTTTATCTTTGCAGTCGCTTTCGAGCGAATGTTTGAGCTGTGGTGTAATGGTAACACAGCAGATTTTGGTTCTGTCGTTCTGGGTTCGAATCCCGGCAGCTCAACACGAAAAGGCGGTCATGCGACCGCCTTTTTCGTGCATACGTTTGTTTAGCGGATCTTGCGGTGTGAGATGAGCGCGGCGATCCACAGCAGGATGACCGAGCCGATGACGGCCGTCGCCAGACTGCCCAGCGTGCCGACGGGAACCCATCCGAAGAGCGAAAAGAGCCAGCCGCCCAGTACGCCTCCGATAAGCCCGACGATCAGGTTGACGAAGAGTCCCGAACCTCCTCCCTTGACGATCAGGTTGGCGATCCATCCGGCGGCCAGTCCGATCAGCAGATACCATAGAAAATACATAGTCTTGCATTTTGGAACGCTTTTCGGAGTGCAAAATCCGTACCCGGCCGGGCCGGGGCGTTTTATAAAGCCTTTTTCAGCGCTTTTGCCAGCTGATCGGGACACGACGTGCCGCGGCCCCGGCAGTCGATGCCTTCGAGCCGGGCGACGGCTTCCGCTGCCGTCATCCCGCGCACGAGCGCCGCGATTCCCTGCTGGTTGCCGTGGCAGCCGCCCGTGAAGGAGACGCTTCGGACGACGCCGTTTTCGAGTTCGACGTCGATTTGCCGGGAGCAGGTTCCCTGGCAGACGTGTGTTATTTTCTGTGTCATGGAGTTACGATTTTCCGGTTTGCGGGGGCGAAGATACGAAATTCGGAGCCTTTCACAAAATGTTGAAAACTTCCTGCTCCGGAATTTTGAAAGTCGGGGAATAATGGAGACTTTTGTGACCCGCAAAGGTATCCTTCGTCCCGCCGGGGCGGAGGATAAGAGGGAATCGGGTGCGAATCCCGGACAGTTCCCGCTGCTGTATGCACTTCAATGCCGCAGGCGAATCGTCGAGCCACTGTCCCGCTGGGGACGGGAAGGCCGCCTGCGGGTCGGTGCGAGTCAGAAGACCTGCCTTTGCGCATGCAATGTCGGCCCTGCGGGGAAACGGGGCCTGTTGTGAAACGTATATACTCATATTACAATGGATTACACGCAGATTTCCATCATCAAACGTGATGGTAAAACCGAGCCTTTTTCTCTGGATAAAATCGTCCGCGCCATCACGAAGGCCTTTCGCGCGGGCGGCATAACGGACGAGGGGCAGGCCGTCGAGCAGATCGCATCCGACGTGGCGGCGGCAATTACGAAGGCCGAGATTTCGGTCGAGGAGATTCAGGACATGGTCGAGGAGCGGCTGATGAAACGCAACCCCTCGATCGCCAAACGTTATATCATCTACCGCGAGTGGCGCAACGTCGAACGCGACCGCCGCTCGTCGATCAAGAGCGTCATGGACGGCATCGTGACCGTCGAGAAGAACGACATCAACCTTTCGAACGCCAACATGTCGTCGCACACGCCCGCGGGGCAGATGATGACCTTCGCCTCGGAGATCACCAAGGACTACGCCCTGAAATATCTGGTGGGCGTGCGCCACGGCCGCGCCCACCGCGACGGGGACATTCACATTCACGACCTGGACTACTATCCCACGAAGACCACGACGTGCATTCAGTACGATCTGGGTGACATCTACGAACGGGGATTCTCGACGAAGAACGGCTCGGTGCGCACGCCGCAGTCGATCCAGAGCTACGCCACGCTGGCCACGATCGTCTTCCAGACCAACCAGAACGAGCAGCACGGCGGGCAGTCGATCCCGGCGTTCGACCATTTCATGGCTCCGGGCGTGCTGAAAACCTTCCGCCGTCACCTGACCGACATGACGCTGTTCCTGTGCGGCGTGCGGGGCGGCGTGACGCTGGAGCGCGCCGAGCTGAAGGCCCTGGTCGCCGAACACGTGCCGACGATCGAACCCTGCGAGACGGCGGTGGGGCGTCTGTTCGCCGCCCTGCGCCAGTCGGGCGTGGAGGTCGCCGACGAGGACATCCGACGCATCTGGCGGCAGGCATACGACACGACGCGCCGCGAGACCCATCAGGCGATGGAGGGATTCATCCATAACCTCAATACGATGCACTCGCGCGGCGGCAACCAGGTGGTGTTCAGCTCGGTGAACTACGGCACGGACTTTTCGCCCGAGGGCCGCATGGTCATCCGCGAACTGCTTTCCGCCACGATCGAGGGGCTGGGGCACGGCGAAGTGCCGGTCTTCCCGATCCAGATTTTCAAGGTCAAGGAGGGTGTTTCGTGGTCCGAAGAGGACTATGCCGCAGCGGTGAAGGACTTCGACAAGGCGCTGGCCGGGGAGATCAAGTTCAAAACTCCGAACTTTGACCTGCTGATCGAGGCGTGCCGCACCACGTCGGTGGCGCTGTTCCCCAACTTCATGTTTCTCGACGCACCGTTCAACCGCCACGAGAAGTGGCGCATCGACGACCCCGACCGCTTCCGCTACGAGGTGGCGACGATGGGGTGCCGTACGCGCGTCTTCGAGAATCTGCACGGCGAAAAGTCGTCGTGGGGGCGCGGCAACCTCTCCTTCACGTCGATGAACCTGCCGCGGCTGGCCATCGAGGCGATGCGCGAGGCCGGGGACATGATTCCCGACGGCAACAAACACGCGATCCGCAAGGAGGCGCGCGAAATTTTCCTCGAATCGGTGCGCAAGACCGCCACGATGATGGCCGAGCAGCTCTACGAACGTTACTGCTTCCAGCGCACGGCCCTCGCGCGGCAGTTCCCGTTTATGATGTCGAACGATGTCTGGAAGGGCGGCGGCCGGTTGCAGCCCAACGACGAGGTGGGCGACGTGCTCAAGCACGGCACGCTGGGCATCGGCTTCATCGGCGGACACAACGCGATGGTGGCGATTTACGGCGAAGGCCATGCGACCTCGAAGGAGGCGTGGCAGACGCTCTACGACGCCGTGACGGTGATGAACCGCGTGGTCGAGGAGTACAAGGCCAAATACGGGCTGAACTATTCGGTGCTGGCAACCCCGGCCGAGGGGTTGAGCGGACGCTTCACGCGCATGGACCGCAAGCGTTACGGGGAGATTCCGGGCGTCACCGACCGCGACTACTATGTCAACTCGTTCCACGTCGACGTGCGCGAGCCGGTTTCCATCGTCGAGAAAATCCGCCTCGAAGCGCCGTTCCACGCCATCACGCGCGGCGGGCACATCACCTACGTCGAACTCGACGGCGAGGCCCGGAAGAATCCCTTGGCGATCCTCAAGATCGTCAAGGTGATGCAGGACGAGGGGATCGGCTACGGCTCGATCAACCATCCGATCGACACCTGCCGCAAGTGCGGCCACCGCGGGGTGATCTACTCGAAATGTCCCGTCTGCGGTTCGGACGACATCCTGCGCATGCGCCGCATCACGGGTTACCTGACAGGCAGCCTCGAATCGTGGAACTCGGCCAAGCAGGCCGAGGAGCGCGATCGGGTAAAGCACCGGTAATTTCGATTCTCACCGGCATCTTTTGCACTTCCCTTGCGGGGCGAAACAGTTACATACGTTCGTATGCTCCTGCTTCGCCCCACTTCACGAAGCCCGAAAACCGCTCTGCGATAATCGAAATTGGCGGCCCCCTGTCCGCCCGCCTAAAATCAAAATTCACCCGGCGGAAGAATCCCTTTTTGCCGCCGTCTCCGGTCGCGTGCGGCAAGTCCCCGCCTAAAGTTTAGAGGTGGGTCAGATTTGTAAACACGGCGTTCCGCCGTGAATCGCGACCGACGGAGTTGTATTCATGTTATGAAAACGCAATGGAATTATTAAGAATCATCGGCATCTATCCCGAAACCATCTCCGACGGTTACGGGCTGCGCTATGCGATCTATTTCGCGGGGTGCGCGCACCGTTGTCCCGGCTGCCACAACCCCGAGAGCCACGATCCCCGGCGGGGCGAGCCGCTGACCGTGGAGCGTGCCGAAACTATCTGCGCCGCAATCGCCGCGAATCCGATTCTCGACGGGGTGACGCTCAGCGGCGGCGATCCGCTGTTGCAGCCCGAAGCCATGGCAGCCTTTCTGCGGCTGGTGAAGGAGCGCACGGGGCAGAACGTCTGGTGCTATACGGGCTATACGCTCGAAGAGTGTCTCGCCGACCCGGCCCGCCGGGAGTGCCTTCGGTGGATCGACACGCTGGTCGACGGACGCTACGTCGAGGCGCTGCGCGATCTGTCGCTCGATTTCCGGGGGAGTTCCAACCAGCGGATCATCGACGTCGGGGCCTTGCACCTGTTCGGATAGGTGTGTGAAAAAAGAGCTGCAAATCCTTGCAGCTCTTTTTTATGCGCGGGTTATCTCTACTGACGCTGGAGGTCCGAATTGTCGGCTACGACCATGTTTTTGTCGATGCGCAGCGTCACATTGCCGTCGACCTCGATCAGCAGGGTGGTCTCCTTGATCTCCTTCACGACGCCGTAGATGCCGCCGGCGGTGATGACTTTGTCGCCTTTTTTCAGACCGTTGCGGAACTCCTGCATCTGTTTGCGGCGCTTGGCCTCGGGACGCCACATGAACAACCAGAGAACCAGCACCATGAGGCCGATCATAATAATGAAACTGTACTGCTGCATGAATCCCGGTTGAGGCTCTATGGGGACCGTCTGAAGAAAATTAATCATAATTGTATTCGTTTTAAGTGTTTATTCCATTGAACGAAGCAAAGGTACAAATTATTGCCGAATAAACAAGGATTTATTTTATGTCCGCTTCCACGAACAGCCGCAGGGGCCGCTGCCCTCCCGCCAGCGTGATGTCCAGCGCCTTGAGTTGCCAGCCCCGTTCGCCGCGCGAATCGAAGGTGAGCGTCACCTGCCGTGCGTCGCCCGGTGCAATCGGTTGTGCGTCAAATTCGAGCGTCGTGCATCCGCAGCTGCGCCGGTAGGAGGCGACGGCCACGGGACGGCTCGCGTCGTTGGCCAGCCAGAGGCGCAGCACGGCGATTTCGCCGGACCCGAGGCGTCCGAAACGCACGGTGTCCGTGCCTCCCGTGGTGAGAATCGAATCCGTTAGCGAGATAATCCGGCCCTTGCGTTCGACCGCACGGGGAGATGTGCCGCAGCCAACGGCGAGTGCCGCCAGGGCGAGGATCGCGAGCATGCGGGTCATGGCCGGCAGGGGTCAGATCAGGCCGCGCCCGGCCTTTTTGATGCGTCCTTCCGCGGTCAGCGACTCGACGATCTTGTCCAGCACGCCGTTGATGAAGGTGCTGCTGCCCGGGGTGGAGTAGTATTTCGAAATTTCGATCCACTCGTCGAGCGTCACCTTGACGGGAACCGACGGGAACGAAGTCAGCTCAGCCATCGCCGTGCCGATGATCAGGTTGTCCATGAAGACGATGCGCTCCACGTCCCAGTTGGCCGTGAACTTCTCGATGTAGTCCTGGAAGGCGGAGTAGTTGACCAGCGACTTTTCGAACAGCGTCTTGACGAATTCGGGGTCCTCGCTGCTTTTGAACTTCGCGGGAACCTTCAGTTCGGTGTGCGAGACGCGCAGGTTCGAAAGCGTGCGCAGGACCATGATCACGATGTAGGGAAGGTCGTCGGTCCAGAGGATCGACATCTCCTCCAGCACGTCGTCCAGCGCCTCGCAGCTCTGCAACTCCTTGAAGAAGTCCTCGAGCAGCTTTTTGTCGTCGTCGAACGAGCGCTCCTCGCGCTGCATGTAGTCCTTGTAGTAGTCGCTCTCGGTCAACTGCGCGTAGAGCGTGCGGATCAGTTCGGGATAGCGTTCCCATCCCAGTTTGCGGGCCGCCACGTGATCGTTCACCGCGTCGCTGTTGGCGATGGTGCGGATCACGGCGTTGTCCACGAACTTGGTGTTGGGGTTGAGGTCTTCGAATGTCGGCAGTTTCTTCTGTTTGGCCAGCTCCTGACGCTGTTCGGCGTAACGCGCGATCTCCACGGGGAGGATCAGTATCTGGAAATAGAGGTCATAGGCCTTGTCGACGGACGCCATCAGCGTTTTTTCCGACGCCATCATGTTATCCGCGCCCGATTTGAGATGGGCGAACAGCGCCTTGACGACCTTTATACGGAGTAATCTTCTGCTCAACATTTTTTTAGAACGATTTTTAACGGCCGCAAAAATACAACTAAAAATCAAGAATAAAAAATTAAGCCGGGAGAATTCTTTCTCCGGGCGATTTCCGCGCGGCCGTCGCGGCGGATTCCGGCGTATCCGAAAAAACGGGAGGCGCGATGGCCTCCCGATGCTGCAACTACTTTTCCCGGATCGACTTTTTCTTGCCTACATGACTTTGATAGACACAATAAACGATTCCGGCCACGAGCAGGACAAGGATGCAATAGCCGGTGCTTCGGGCGCTGGCTTTGAGCATGCTTTCGAGAGACATTTCCGGATAGAGAAGCGCGAAGACACAAAGAAAATAGATGAAGCAGGCGCCCATGTTTCGCAAGGTGAGGAACCGGGAAATACTCAAATCGTCGTCTTTCGTCTCTTTTGCATCGGGAACCGGACACGTATCGGGACGTTTATCCGGACCCTTTCTGATTCGGTTCCAAAAATAGACGGCCGAAAAGATCACGATGCTTACGATCGTATAAATGGTGATGCACCGCACGAGGCGTCCCGGAGAGCAATCTTTTCCGGGTGTGGGCAGAAACGCTATAATCATCAGAACGACGTAGAAATTAGCCAATCCTTTGAGAAACACTTTCAGCTCGGTTTTGTTCATGGCAGATTCATTTTAAATTCCCTCTTCGGCCTCGCCTCCGAAATAATAGCAATGGCGTTTTATATTGGTCCTAATTTAGGACATTGGATTTTGAAATAAAAGAGGCGAACGGAGAACGGATAAATAGAAAAAAATATACTGAATTGCGAAAGAAATATACTCTGCCGACCGCCTGCGGGGCTCTTTGCATCCTGATTTTTAATTTTTAATTCTTAATTTTTAATTTGCTTTTGCCTATCTTTGCACCCGTATGGAACAATTGGAAGAAAAACAGCCTTTCGACGTGATCGTCATCGGGGCGGGCGCTGCGGGCATGATGGCCGCGGGTACGGCGGCGCGCAGCGGCAGGCGCGTGCTGCTGATCGAAAAGATGGAGAAGTCGGGCCGCAAGGTCCGCATCACCGGCAAGGGACGATGCAACGTCACCAACGCGCGTCCGGCCGAGGAATTCGCCGATCAGGTGCGCACCAACGCCGAATTTTTCAAGGTCGCGTTCTCGGAGTTCAACAACCGGGCGGCGATCAAGTTTTTCGAACGTGCAGGCGTGAAACTCGACATCGAACGCGGCGACCGGGTCTTTCCGCAGAGCGGCAAGGCGTGGGACATCGCCAACGCCCTGCTGGAGTTCTGCGTCGAAAACGGCGTCAAGATCATCTACAATACGCGTGTTACGGAGATTCTGACCCTCGGGGACCGGGTCTTCGGTGTGAAATACATCAACAGGCGCGGTTTCGAACGCAAGGAGGAGTGCGCGCAGGTGATCCTCGCCACGGGCGGCGTCTCCTATCCCGCGACCGGATCGACGGGCGACGGCTATGCCTTCGCCGCCGACCTGGGTCATACGATCGAGCCGCTGCGTCCGTCGCTGACGCCGCTCTTGTCGTCGCACGCCCAGATGAGATACCTCGACAAGGTGCTGCTGCGCAACGTGCGCGCGACGCTCTATGTCGATAACGAACCCGTGCGCGAGGAGTTCGGCGAGATCGGATTTTCCGACCGCGGCATCGAGGGCGCCGTGGCGCTGCGCATGAGCCGCGACGCGGTGGACGCCCTGATCGAAGAGAAGCGCGTGAAGCTGGTCCTCGACCTGAAACCCGCGCTCACGGAGGAGGTGCTGCACGAACGCATCGCCCGTGAAATCGCCGGGCTGCAACCCAACGAGTTCTTCGGCGAACTGCTGCGCAAGCTGGTTCCCAAGCCGCTGGTGATGCCGCTGGCGCAGGAGGTGGACATCCGTGCGAACTGTTACGTCGGCAAAATCACCGAGGAACAGATCACGCGTCTGGTGCGTACACTCAAGGGGCTGACTTTCCCGATCACGGACTATGCGCCGTTCGAATACGCCGTGGTGACGGCCGGCGGCGTGCGCTGTGACGAAGTGAATCCCTATACGATGGAGTCGCTGAAAGTCAAAGGGTTGTATTTTGCCGGCGAGGTGCTCGACATCGACGCCAATACGGGCGGTTACAACCTCCAGATCGCCTTTTCGACGGGCCGCCTGGCCGGGTCGCTGAAAAAATAGACGTTATGAAGATCGTCGGCCATCCCATTTCTTTCCGGTTGCCCGGGCGGGTTTCCGAACTGCGCAACCGGCTCTCACGCGCCCGTTATTTCCGCGGTCACGGAGTCCATTCGCCGTTCGTCTACGACATTGTGCGCAGCGTCTTCATGCGCGACGACCTGCTGCCGGGCCGCCGGGACCTGTACGAAGCCCTGCTCACGGCGGGCGTTTCCCGCCGTCGGGCGGTGCAGTTGCAGAATCTGATGATTCATTGCGGCTATACGACCTTTGGCCTGAATCGTGCGGATGCTGAATTCTGCGTCGCCACGTGCGGCCTGCCGCGCCCTGCGACGCTCGCGCTGGTGCGTGCGGCGGCCGAAGCGGGGCATACCGTGGCGCTGATGTCGCCCTACGACGGCTGCGAACGGCAAGCGCTGTGCGGGCAGATTATCGCGGGACACGCTTCGACGACGGTGGATAACCGCGGTTACCTGCTGATTTTCAACAACCATTTGCCGAAACAACATTTCAGGATATGAAGGTATACACGAAAACGGGCGACAAGGGAATGACCTCGCTGATCGGCGGCGAGCGGGTCTTCAAGACCGACGAACGGGTCGAGGCTTACGGTACGGTCGACGAACTGGCTGCTTTCACGGCTCTGCTGGCCGACAACATGCGCGGCGACGCTGCGTTGGCGTCGTCGGTCGGCGACCTGAACCGCATTCTTTCGCGGCTGATGTCGGTCGAGGCGCTGCTGGCCACGGGGCAGTCGGGGAGCGACAAGGTCGCTCCGCTGGACCCGGAGACCGTTGCATGGCTCGAAGGGCGCATCGACGCCATGCAGGAGGTTCTGAAACCGATTGATAAATTCACGATTCCGGGCGGAAACGCTGTGGTGTCGATGTGCCACGTGTGCCGCACCGTCTGCCGGCGCGCCGAACGCGCCGCGCTCCGTGCCGACGCCAGATACGGCGTCGACTCCACGGCGCTGGTCTGGCTGAACCGGCTTTCGGACTATTTCTACCTGCTGGGGCGCACCCTCACGGCCCATTATGCCGTCGACGAGGTCCTGTGGATTCCCTGACCTGGCCGGGTATGTAAAATGCGAAGCGGCACATTCCGGGAATCGTGCCGCTTCGCATTGATTTATTTTGAGGCCGCCGGCCTCAAAATCGCTTTTTAGTATTCTTCCTCGTTGAAGAAGTTTGTCTGTATTGACTATCAGGGTATTATGCAATAATGATGAAATTTGTACAAACAAACTGCACTGTCTGAGACGGTCTGAGACGATGGAATTGGCAGTGGTAACAGACAGGATGTCCTACTCCATGATTCTATCTATACGCTCTGTAATCAGCTCTGCATACTTGTCTTTAAGTTCATCATTCAGAAATGAATTGCCGATAAGCTTTTTCATTTCAGGCAAAAGTTTTACATATTTGCCGATAAGACGTTCTATCGTTTTCTGTTCAATACCCATTGTCTGACCTGATATTATGAAATCCGACCGTTTCAACTTTTTCTTTTTCCCATTCAAGGTCAAGGCCAACTCCTCATCGTCTTTCGGATTAAGGATTACGGCACTCAGCATATCGTAAGCCGGAGTCAGGCGTATATTGCCATCATGCGGTTCAAATAAAGAAAAATTCTTCAGATGCATGTCATTGTTTCCGGTAATCCACGAGAACAATATAACTTCAAAGAAATTTATCACATCCATTTTGGGCATTGAAGAATATTGTACTATCGCTTTGGCGATACGTTCATAACTGCTTTTGTATTTATATTCAGTCTGTCTTTCGGTCAACTGGCACATGTCTTCCATAGCCACCTTTTCACCGGAATTTGAGCGATCAATCCTCTTTGTCAGATAACACAGGCTATTGTCGGCCATACGCATCAACGTATGAGACACCACGCCGATTTTAGCCAATTCTGCCAAATGCATGGTCAGGTCTTCAGTTTCTGGCATCTGTGCAAATTGTATCGTTTGAGGTTTGCATATAAAGCCTCCCCATAAACCCACAATGGTCAACCGTTGACTGCCTTCATGTTCATTGAGATGCAAGGACAATTTTGGCTGTACACCGGTGAGGGAAGTCTGGTCTTTTATAACCTGTATGGCCAGTTTTTCTAAATCTTCGCAAGTGTAGTTTAAAATAGGGACTTCCTTTGTACCAAAGAACTTCTTTGCACAGTTGGCATGAAAATCCTTCTCTCCCTTTTCAAGCGAACGGTAACAATACAGGCATTTACACATTTGTACTTTCCTCCTCAATTACAGGTTCAACACTAACGGCTCCTATACAGTCTCTGCAGCAAAGCAGCAACAGGGACATTCTGTCAAGCAGACTTATATCCGTATTGCGCAACGCCACATCCAGCAACCATCCCTCAGGTATGAGACCGTCAAAGAAAGGGAAGAGCACATTGCTTCTGAAAACTTCCTTCTGCAAAGGCATAGTAAGGCTGACAGGTTTCGCTTCATTTAATACCAGATATTCCGGAAGATAACAGAATTCATAACCGTCATCTCCTTCTGTAAGGACTCCAGCCAATACATTTTTATAATATATCTTTGCCCGTTTCATCGTTGTCTGTTCTGTTTCGGTTGTGGAACCATTTCATAATTGAAGAAATCAAGCAATTGGTTTACTTTGTCAAGGCGTAATGTGGATTTTCCCTGTTCCAAATCACGGACAAACCGTAGTCCGACTCCTGACTTGAGGGAAAGCTCCTCCTGAGTCATATTGAATTGCTTGCGCAACGATTTGACTGTGGCTGATAGCATATTCATATCGTAAATTATATCAGTTCGGGTACAAATATACTGAATTATTTTAAATTATACCATATTGGGTATAAATATTGCGTTTATGGTTTATATTATACCATTACGGGTATAATATACGGTTTATATTTTCTTTTGCGAACCGTTATAAGAACTCTTTTACGAACTGTTTACAAGTATTCGCGAACCCACATTTAGATTGGAGCAACTGTGTTAACCAAATACAAAACCCGCGACTCTGTTAAGGAAATCTACCACAATATACCGTTTTCCTAAACGAGATTTTAATTTTGCAGTTGGTGGCTGCATAATTTGTCCAATTCTTGACTGTAAATGCATATTATCAGAAACTTATATATTATCCAACCCAATATAAGAATGTTATTCTCCGTATAAACCAACATATGTTTTCTAACAATGTTTGGTACAACCGGTCATATATCCCCGAGGAAAACAATGAGGGGGATATTTAGACAAAAAATCCCGATTTTTCCTCCGAAAAACATATTTTGTCCAAACAAACCGCACCATCTGAGGCTATAAGACACCAGCGCGACAAACAAATTACCTTTGTTTGCCGCGCTGATATTCAATTATTTAACCTATCTGTAGGCTATTAATATTCTTCCTCGTTGAAGAAATTTATCAATATTGATTATCAATTAATTATGCAATAATCAATGAATTTTGTGCAAACAAACCGCACCGTCTAAGGCGGTCTGAGGCGATGGGAGGAATGGGTGAACAAACAAATAACCTTAACTACATTTGAAATACAAAGAACTAATAAAAATCATATTATAATTCTGGCTGACCTTTATATAACTTTATCTGTACAGAATCTATTTTGTCAGCATTGAAGAATGATGAATTATTAAAAGTCTTAGATTGAATCTCAACAGGTTTATATTTGTCTCTAAACAACCGGAACTCCCTATATATTGAATCTTGAGTATTTGATATTTCTTTTAATGGAGTAACTAAGTCATCCTTCTTTTCTATTTTTATATTTATTCCTAAAAAGACAACTGCAATTACCATTGTCAAAACAATTATACCTTCCCAAAAATGTTTCTCAATTCTTTCCCAAACAGACAACCATAATGACCAAAAAAATGTATAACCTTTATCTCTATAATAATGAAAACTCTGTTGTATCCTTCTATACTGAATAGTCCAAATTGGATAATTATTTGCATGATTTATATGACACACATAATCATTAAAGAATTCGTCAATTTCATATTTCATCTGCAAAAGTCTAGCTTTATGGGCTGTTATAGGTACATAATTAGAGCTAGAGTATTGATTATTAAAATCATCCCAATTTGTAATTTCACCATAATATCTATCAAGAACATCACTAAGTTCTGCAATCTGCAAATCTAATGATTTTCGAACTCCTTTATCTATCCCCTTAACATCAATACTCACATGTTCATACCAACTCAGAACTTTCCTGAATGAACTTTTACCAAAAGCTACCGTATGGAAAAAGCTAGCAACACGACCTTTAACTTCATTAATTTGCCCAATATAATAATCCTTTATAACCCTTGTCCTTGTATCCTTTATTGAATAAAAATGAGTAACAAAAAAACCGAAAACTATTGATACAACAATTCCGATGAAAGTAAGGATATCAGCTATTTGCATAATAATGTTCTCCGTTCTAACACACCATCCCCATTTATATAATAAATCTCATTATTTACTCCAGAAGAGTGGACTACAATATCCTTTTTCTTTCTCCTTTCTTCCCATTGAGGATAGGTTTCTTCTTTTACTTGAGCTACTCTTCTTTTGTACATACGTGTATCAAAATCGAGATATTTTTCTACAATCCCCAAAGTAAAATCAAATACCAGCTCTCCTATAGCCTCATCAAGAAAAGAAGAAGGGTAACCTGATACTCCATCTAATTCTAATACTAATAGTTTCTTCTCATTATAAGCCTGTGCAAATGCTTCATTTAATATATGTAGATAAAATGCCTCACCAGAATTTGATTCTCCAACCTTATCTTGTCTAATATATCGTGGACCAGGATTCTCTGTGAAATCCAAAACTTTAATTCTAATCTGTTCCATCATAGTGAATTCATCCATTTGTTATAATTATTTAATGAGACTGTCCATGAGAAAAGGACTCCATTAAAGCCCCGACTCAAAGAAATTGACTGTTTTGTTTCAAAATCTAATAATACTTTATTTGTTAAAACCTGTAGGTCTGATATAAAGCCCTCTTCAAATGATTCATATATTATTGGTAATCCTTTATGTCTATTTATTTCGCCTGTTATTGATTGATATAACTTTTTGAAGACATCTCTTAGTACATCTGCTTCACTCTTATGAAACATATCCTTAATTTTTTGAGATGTTTTCTTCCGCAAAGTTGCAAGAATTCCAAGACCTGTATCAGTTAAAATAAAGTGTATTTTATCTCCTTCTATAGAAATGGAAACCAACCAATTTTTTTCTTTCATATGTTCATTCGCATGCTCAACGGAATTTGCACTAACCTCACACATATTATCATAGACCGGAGGATATATAGTTGGCGTACCAACAAGATGGGTCATTGACTCGCGAACGGATTTCCCTATTCTATTACTATCTACACAGTCCTTTCCAACCATATAAATCTGGTTTCCCTTTTGACGGTCTTCTGGCTTCTTTATATTGGTCTTAACAATATCCAAGAAACCAGAGTCTATAATATATTGACGGCATTGAATATCATTCGGATATGTTCCCCAATATCTTATGTTTCTATAAGACAACTTATTAAGCATAGACAACATTAGAGAAATGGCATACATATCAATAGAAACAACATTATCTAAATTAACTTTTAGAAAATTAACTTTATGTCTTTTGCAAAAACTTTCAGTCTCTTGTAGGAACTTGATTAATTCATCAATATTACTAATATTAAATCTCGATGGAGCAATAGCTTCATATGTTTTTGGGCCTTGAGGACCTCGACGTGTTTTTTGTATATTTTCGGTCATTCTTCTTGGCTGCCGACATGCTCTTCTTTTATGAAGTTTTTTTTTAATACTTTTTCGACGTCGTATTTTCCGCATATCAGACTCTTGTTTGAGACGAATGTGGATTATTGGATGTCTTTTCATATTGATATTTTTTGATTAGTGCAAATGTACGCAAAACAATTCGATTTATCGAATATAATTCCCTATATTTGTGCTATTCTATCGAGGTATAATATGAAATTAAATAGAATAAAAGTTGTCTTATCTGAGAAAGGTATTTCTCAGACATGGCTGGCAAAGCGGCTTAACAAAAGTTTTAGTATGGTTAATGCTTACGCTTGCAATAGGATCCAACCCAATTTGGAGACTCTTCAGCAAATTGCAGAAATTCTTCAAGTTGATCTGAAAGATTTGATAACAGATAAAGATGAACGCCAATGATGTTTAGATAATAGGACCTATTTATTTTTGGCTATAACTTCCGATAATAAAATATTATATGAACTTGGGCATTAGTCATGAACTATCAGAGGAAGATATAAAGTTCCGCTATATCAACGATGCCATCACAAGTAAGGGATGGACAAAAGATAGTATTTTTATGGAACAGCAGGTTAAATTTACCGATGGTAAAATTAGCCTGCATGGTAATATTGTGCATCGAGAACCGCCGAAGTTCGCTGACTATGTGTTATATGTAAACAAGGCTACTCCAATTGCAATAGTAGAAGCAAAGGATGCCAAGCATACTGTTTCCTATGGTTTACAACAGGCAATGGAATACGCAAAAATGCTTGATGTCAAATTTGCGTTCAGTTCTAATGGGGAAGGTTTTGCCGAGCACGATTTTCTGACTGGGAAGGAACGATTTTTCAGTATGGATGAATTTCCAACCCGCGAAGAATTGATTGAACGATACAAAAAGGAGGTAAACGATGGAAGCGGACTTAATGAACAGGAGGTAGCTGCCATCAATCAGCCTCTGTGCAGCGGACAAAACATTTTCCCTCCAAGATATTATCAACTCAATGCTATAAATCGTACTATAAATGCCATCGCAAAAGGACAAAACCGTATTTTACTTGTGATGGCTACCGGTACAGGTAAAACATACACGGCGTTTCAAATAGTTTGGCGACTACTCAAAAGCGGATTAAAGAAAAAAGTTCTTTATCTTGCCGACCGCAATATATTGGTAGACCAATCCATTGAGCAGGATTTCAAGCCTTTGGAAAAAGTAATCCATAAAATAGATTATTCCAAAGACAAGAATAAATTGAAGGAGCTCCTTTCTCATCAAGTGTATTTTGCGCTTTACCAACAGCTTATTGGGCAAAATGATGCGAAAAACTATCAGGAGCTTTTCCCTAACCCGAATTATTTTGATCTCGTAATCATAGACGAATGTCATAGAGGAAGTGCCAAAGATGACAGCAACTGGCGCACTATACTGGATTATTTTTCCTCTGCCACACATATCGGCATGACTGCAACACCAAAAGAAACACGATATCAATCAAGTATTGGATACTTTGGCGAACCGATTTACACATATAGTCTGAAAGACGGTATAGAAGATGGATTCCTTGCTCCGTTTAAAGTTATAAATATTACAACTAATATCGGGGATGAGTGGCGGCCAATCAAAGGTCAAAAGGATATTTATGGCAATGAAATCGAGGATAGAATATACAACAACAGTGACTATGATTATAACATCGTGATTGAAGATCGCCATCGAGAAATAGCACAAGAAATAACCAACTATCTCAAAAGCACAGATCGTATGGCAAAAACCATTGTATTTTGTGCTGATGAGACACATGCAGAAAGAATGCGAATTGCACTGGTTAATGCCAATGCAGATATGTGCAAAAAGAATCCCGACTATATAGTCCGCATTACCGGTAGCGATGAATATGGTAAAGGGAAACTAGATTATTTTATTTCTGTAGCATCAAAATATCCGGTAATAGCTACGACCAGCAAATTACTATCAACTGGTGTTGATTGCAAAATGGTCAAACTTATAGTCCTAGACCAGCAGATCGGATCAATGACAGAGTTTAAGCAGATTATAGGACGAGGTACCCGAATTCGTGAAAAAGAAGGTAAAACACATTTTGTGGTAATGGACTTCCGAAATGTAACACGCCTCTTTGCTGATCCGGATTGGGATGGTCCAATAGAGGTTGATCCAGATTATCCTCCGAAGCCATGTCCTGTTTGCGGCAAGTATCCTTGTATTTGTTCTAAGACTACTATGTCTTCGGTCTGCCCAGTCTGTGGTAAAGATCCTTGTGAATGTCCGACACCACCCCCGCAGCCCAAACCGATTGTAGATAAAAATGGTTGTGAAGTAAAAGTTATTAATAAGGTAGTTTCCGTTTATGATACAAATGGCAAATTGCTTCGTACAGAAAGTATCACAGATTATACAAAAAAGAGTATTATTGACACATATGCGACAATAGAAACCTTTACCTCTAAGTGGAATGCACTAAAAAGGAAAAGTGAAATAACGGAAATGCTAAAAGAAGTCGGCATTGACCTTACTACCCTGAAGCATGACCGGAATATGGATGATGTGGATGACTTTGACTTTATCTGTTATATTGCATATGGGAAAAAGACTTTAACAAGACGAGAACGTGCAGAGGAGGTAAAGAAACGTGATGTCTTTAGTAAATATGGAGAGCAAGCCAGACTTGTTCTCGAAGCCCTACTTGACAAATATATGAACGAAGGAATTTCTGAACTGGAGAATATTGCGGTTTTGAAAAACGATCCGTTCAGAAAACTTGGCTCTCCAGCAAGCATCGCCAAACTGTTTGGGGGCAAGGAAGGTTATCTAAAGGCCGTAAACAATCTGGTTCAACTGATATATAATGCAGCATAAAAGAAAAGAAAAATATGAGTTTATCAAATTTCGTAAAAAGAATACGCAATATAATGCGCAATGATGCAGGTATCAATGGTGACGCACAGCGCATAGAGCAGATGGCTTGGATGCTTTTCCTAAAAGTTTATGATGAAAAGGAAAATGACTGGGAAATGGAGGATGATTACCAATCTATTATTCCAGAAGAATGCCGTTGGCGTAATTGGGCTCACGATGATGGAAGTGGAAATGCTTTGACTGGGGATGATCTGCTATCATTTGTCAACAATGTGGTATTTGATAAACTCAAGAAGATAGAGATTACCCCAGATACACCTATCCGACAAGCAATCGTGAAAACAACTTTTGAGGACGCCAATCAATACATGAAAGACGGAGTACAACTCCGACAGGTTCTGAATGTTATTGACGATCTCGATCTTGGCAATTACGAGGAAAGCCACGCTTTCGGTGAAATTTACGAAAGCATACTCAAGGAAATGCAGTCAGCAGGATCTTCCGGTGAGTTTTATACACCGAGGGCCTTAACTGAGTTTATGGCGGAAATAATCAAGCCGCAGATTGGAGAAAAGATGGCGGATTTCGCTTGTGGAACAGGCGGTTTTATTACCAGTTGGCTTGGAGAACTTGACAAACGTGTGGTTACTGCTGAAGACCGGGAAGAGTTTAATCAATCTGTATATGGCATAGAAAAGAAACAATTCCCTTATATGCTATGTGTGACAAATCTTTTGCTCCACGGAATAGATAAGCCATTGGTATTTCATGATAACTCTCTGACTAAAGATGTTCTCAACTATACAGAAGGGGATCAGTTTGATGTAGTGCTCATGAATCCCCCGTACGGAGGAAACGAGAAAGCCGATGTTAAGTCTCATTTCCCTTCTGATATGCGAAGCAGCGAGACTGCCGACTTGTTTATGGTACTTATTATGTACCGGTTGAAGAAGAACGGTCGCGCTGCGGTCATTGTCCCAGATGGATTCCTGTTTGGGGCAGATAATACCAAGATTGCTATCAAGACAAAATTGCTGCGAGACTTCAATCTGCATACTATTATCCGATTGCCGGGTAGTATTTTCGCACCATATACCCCTATTGCAACCAACATTCTGTTCTTCAATAACGAAAAGGCAGAAGATTCACCTGTAGATTACTCTACTAAGGAGACATGGTTTTATCGTTTGGATATGCCGGATGGATATAAGCATTTTTCCAAAACAAAACCGATGCGTCCTGAGCATTGTAATTCTATTAAAGAATGGTGGAATGACCGTAAGGAAATCATTATTGAGGAAGGAAACGAGAAAGCACGTTGCTATTCAGTCAAAGATTTGATTGACTCTGATTGCAATTTCGACTTATGTAAGTTCCCAAAAGAAGATGAAGAAATCTTACCTCCAGCCGAATTACTTGCTGATTATTACAAGAAACGGGCGGCTCTTGACCATGAGATAGACAAGACGCTGGCCGAGATTCAAAAGATTCTCGGCATAGAAATAGAAAGATGACTATTTAGAGAAACAACATGGGTACAGAAACAACGATAGCACAATATAAAGATTCGGCATACAGCGAACTTGTCAACCATATAACAGATTTGTGGACTGAAGCCAAGGTCAATGCCATAACAGCCGTAAATGCGCAACTTCTTGATGCGAACTGGAGAACAGGACAATATATTGTTGAATTTGAGCAGAAAGGACTAGTTCGGGCTGAATACGGCAAACAGCTTCTCGTAAATTTATCAAAGGATTTAACAATAAAATGCGGACGCGGTTTTAGCCGGTCAAACCTTACTTATATGCGTAAACTCTATCTTGCATTTCCAAAATGTGAGACGCTGTCTCACAAATTGACATGGAGTCATTATTTTGAATTACTGAAATGCGACGATCCTTTGGAAATGAAATTCTACTTCAAGGAATCAATTCGTCAGGGTTGGAAAGTCAGGGAGCTGAAACGGCAAATAAAAAGTGCATTATTCCAGCGACTTGCATTGAGTACAGATAAGGAGGGGATTTTAGCTTTGGCTAATGAAGGTCATCAAGTACTTACACCGCAGGATATTATTAGGGATCCATTTGTCCTTGAATTTACCGGACTTCCTCAAAAGAAGCGGTACAAGGAAGGTGAATTAGAGACGGCCCTAAAGGCTAATATGGAAAATTTCTTGTTAGAACTCGGACGGGGTTTTGCCTTTGTTGGACGCCAGTTCGTGATGAACATTGGAAGCCGACGTTTCAAAGTAGACTTGGTGTTTTATCATTGTATATTGAAATGTTATGTTCTGATTGATTTGAAACGAGGCGAAATTAAGCATGGAGATATAGGTCAGATGAATCTTTACTTGAACTATTTCAAGACAGAGATATGTCAGAATGATGATAATCCTCCTATAGGGATTGTATTGGGCGCAAAGAAAGACGAACTTCTGCTGGAGTATGCGCTCGAAGGTATCACAAATCAACTCTTTGCAGCCAGATACCAATTATATCTTCCAAAGCGGGAGGAATTGCAGGCTCAACTTGATAAGATTCTTGATGAATATCCTGAATGATAAATGATAAATATGTGAGACAACGTTTCACATTTCAATATAACAAATAAATGAACGGAAAACAACTAAAAAACAGCATACTCCAATGGGCGATACAAGGAAAACTTGTACCGCAAGATCCGAATGATGAACCTGCATCTGCCCTCCTTGAACGGATTAGGGCGGAAAAGGCTCGGTTGGTTAAAGAGAAGAAAATCAAAAAAGACAAGAATGAATCTATCATCTATCGTGGTGAGGACAATTCCTATTATGAGAAGTTTCTCGCCACTGGGGAGGTGAAGTGTATTGATGAGGAGATTCCGTTTGACCTGCCACTTGGATGGGAGTGGTGCAGAATGGGTAGTATAGGAGATTGGGGTGCTGGAGCAACCCCTGCAAAGGGAAATTCTGATTATTACGGGGGAAACATCCTTTGGTTAAGAACAGGTGAGCTTAATAATGGAGTTGTCTATGATACAGAAATAAAGATTACAGAAAAAGCATTACAGGAATGTTCGCTAAGATTGAATAAAGCGGGTGATGTTCTTATTGCTATGTATGGTGCAACGATTGGTAAGGTTGCGATTGCAGGGAATGAGATGACTTCAAATCAGGCTTGTTGTGCCTGCACTCCATTTGGTGTGTTCAATTACTACCTTTTCTACTATTTAATGGGTAGCCAAATGGACTTTATTAAGAAAGGAGAAGGTGGAGCACAGCCTAATATTTCCAGAGAAAAACTGATTTCACATTTAATGCCTATTCCCCCACTAAAAGAACAATATCGAATAGTAGAACAAATCCAAAAAATTCTGCCATTGATTGAAATATATTCTGCAAGTCAAGATACACAAGATAAACTTAATGCAGAAATAAATGAGAAGTTAAAGAAATCCATTTTACAAGAAGCTATTCAGGGCAAACTTGTTCCACAGATTGAAGAGGAAGGTACAACTCAAGAATTGCTTGAACAGATTAAGCAAGAGAAGCAGAAACTTGTCAAAGAAGGCAAGCTGATGAAATCAGCTTTGACAGATTCCGTTATCTTCAAAGGTGATGATAACAAGTACTTCGAGAAGAATGGTAAAATTGAAAAAGATATTACTAATGAGATTCCATTTGAAATACCTGATACTTGGGCATGGTCTCGTTTATCTAACCTCGTTATATTACTTTCAGGACGAGATTTAGAACCAAGTCAATACAATTCAGTGTCAAATGGCATCCCTTATATGACGGGAGCCAGTAATTTTCGGAATGGTAACCTGATAAAAAATAGATGGACAGAGACTCCTATTGTCATTTCTATATTGGGAGATCTTTTAATTACATGTAAAGGTACAATTGGAGAAATGTCATTTAATACTATCGGAGATATTCATATTGCTCGGCAAATTATGGCTCTTAGAAGCTGTTTTGTGAATTTAAAATATATTCAATACTATCTAAGTGCGAATATTCAAGAATTGCAAAAACAAGCAAATAGTATGATCCCTGGTATTTCAAGAGATACTCTTCTGAATGCACTTGTTCCATTACCACCACTAATAGAGCAAGCTCGAATCGTTTCAAAGATTAAGCAATTAGCAAGTATTATGAGAGGATAAATGGGCAAATCCTTGAGCTTGAACTTCCTTTAGAATATCCAAATAGCTGGGCTATATTGCGTTTGAAAGATATATGCCAACTGATAGACGGTGAAAAGAGAAACGGGAAGGGCATTTGCTTGGATGCAAAGTTCCTACGTGGAAAATCATCTGCAACCATTATAGAAAAAGGCAGATTTGTCTATGCTGGAGATAATATCATTCTTGTGGATGGTGAAAATTCAGGTGAAGTTTTTTCTATTCCACAAGATGGATATATGGGAAGCACATTCAAACAGCTATGGCTTTCTTCGACTATGTGGAAACCGTATGTCTTGGCTCTTATTCTGTTCTACAAAGAGGAATTAAGAAATTCAAAAAGAGGTGCGGCAATCCCGCACCTCAATAAAGAGTTATTCTACAATTTACCTATTGGTATTCCACCATTAAAAGAACAGCAACGTATAGCAGAACGCTTTAATGAATTATCGCAGTTGCTCAAATAGTTTTTCTATTTGGGTAACAATGCGTTGTTGCTCTTTTAATGGTGGCAAAGGCATAAGAGTATTATGTAGAGCTTTAGACGAAAAACCTTTAATACCTATGCCTTTTCCTCCAATTAATCCCGTCAATTTGTACAGATTAAAAATATAATAGAAGAATTTTGTACATATCGGAATATATGAACGCAACTTGTGTATGTGATTTTGCAGCATTATTGGAAAGTCGTAGTTCCAAAGACAAGCTCGTCCAATATCCCCACCTTCGCAAACTAATAAATCTCCTTTGACAGCCATACAGCGCTCTATTTCATTTTCTTCAAATGGCATCTCCTTTAGGTTATCAAGAACAAATCCATCCCAATAGAGGTTAGATGTTGTTATATATTTCATTAATTTACCTTTGGAATTTCCTTTATTGAGTTGTTTCCCATTATTGTGCATGAATATGGTTCCAATTCTACACCATTGCCATTTATTGGGTAAATCGAAAAGTATCTCTTCTGTTATTTCTTTAATTTCCTTGCCTATCTGCTCATAATACTTGTTATCATCACCTTTGAAGATAATAGAATCTGTCAAAGCAGACTTTTTAAGTTCGCCTTCTTTAACAAGACGTTCTTTCTCCTTGTGTATTTCAGCAAGCAGTTCTTTGCCAGTGCCTTCCTCTGCTATTTGTGGAACTAGTCTACCATGAATAGCTTCTTGTAATACGGATTTTTTTAAACATTCATGAAGCCTAGTATTAAGCTGATCTAAATATTCTTGCGATTTAGAGTATTTATCAATGATAGGCATTACCAAGTCTATCTTACTTACTATACGTACTTGCTCCGCAAATGGGGGAATAGGGAACAATTTATTTTCTAGATAACCTAGAATTATACGCTGCTGATTTGCAGTACCTTTGAATATTGCTTCATCTATGAAGTATGGAGACTCCAAAAAATATAGAATAAACCAACGATTTATTGTTTCTCCATAGGTGCGCAAAATTTTCAACTCTGTTGTTCCTGCCCCGACTCCATTTGGTAGTCCTTTAAAAATAACAGATTTCCTATTTTGAAAGCACGGTGTGATTTTGGCAAATGCAATATCATTGTCTGCAAAAGTTGTGTAGCCAGATTTTATTTCACCCCATACCTTCTCGTAATATTTAAATTTTGACCCATATCCTGCAGAAATTGCTTCCATAGGAACAAACGCAGCATTAGTAGTATCTCCAGCAACTACCTTTGGATTTATTTGAAATAATGATGATACTCTGCCCCATTCCCACCCCTGTGGAATCTCAAACGGTATTTCGTCATCAATGCATTTCACCTCTCCCGTAGCGAGAAACTTCTCATAATAGGAACTCAAAGTACTTGACACTTTCTACATTATTAGTGATAATGATTTGTTTAACTAATAATGTAAAAGACATGAACAATGAAGATTTTGAATTGTATTTGCGTCAGGGAAATATGGCGGAAAATACCATCAATGCTTATCTTTATGCTATTAAAGAGTATTATTCTAGGCATAGAGAATTGAATAAGCGCAATTTGCTTATATACAAAACTTATCTAATCGAGACCTTCAAGCCGAAGACTGTAAATTTACGCATACAGGCCATGAATAAGTATCTTGATTGTATTAAAAAGCCTCGTTTGCGATTAAAATCAGTCAAGGTGCAACAACGTTCATATTTGGAAAATGTGATTAGTAATGCTGATTATATCTTCCTGAAGAATAAACTTAGAAAGGAAGATAACCTGGCATGGTATTTTGTAGTACGTTTCCTCGCTGCGACAGGTGCAAGAGTCAGTGAATTGATACAAATAAAGATAGAACATGTTCAGATTGGGTACTACGATATTTACACCAAAGGTGGCAAAATACGTCGAATTTACATTCCAAAGACATTACGCAAAGAAACAGTTGAATGGTTAATCAAGACCAATCGTACAAGTGGTTATCTTTTTCTCAATCGTTTCGGAGAGCGTATCACTACAAGAGGTATTGCCCAGCAGTTGAAGAACTATGCTGTGAAGTACGGACTAAATGAAAAGGTCGTTTACCCTCACTCATTCCGCCATCGTTTCGCAAAGAATTTTTTAGAAAAATTTAATGATCTATCTTTGCTCGCTGATTTAATGGGACATGAAAGTATAGAAACTACACGTATATATTTGCGTCGCAGTAGTGCAGAGCAACAAGAAATTGTTGATAAGATTATAACTTGGTAGGACAACGAACCAGAGTATTGCCTTTTAGCGAAGACAGTATTCTGGTTCATTTTTGCTATCTCTTTCTTTGTCCATTTCTTTTTGTTTTACCAAGCCTTGAAGCGTATAGCAAGCACCTCCTCCTATATGCCTCTTCCTCCTCATCTGGCCTACGACCATCCCAGCGGAGGTCGGAGTTGGCGTTGCCACCGCCTCCGCCGGATGAAACAGCGACAGATTGCCCACCAATCAGCACATCAGCGAAAGAAAAGATCCGTTCCCGCACAGAAGGCTCAGCCAGCTGGTCAAGAAACGTCTGCATCTGTTCTGTCTGATTATTGTTGAGATCCGTCAGTCGTGCATACTCCTGTTGCAGCCATTTAAGCTCCCGATAGTCCAGCAACGCATTATTCTGCACCGCCTGTATTTGCTGTTCGGCATCTTTCCGATACAATTCTTCAATCTGACGGACAATCTTTACGAATCGGCTGGCGATAGACCTGTTCTGTTCCTCAATCCATTTGTCAACACCGAATATCGGAGGTTTGCCAGTGATCCGTGGCGGCTCAAAATCTATCTTGTGATTGCGGAAAGGTTGCGCCACTCTACCGACACGGTCTACATTCTTTGTCATCTGTTCCAGTTCCCGCTCCTTTTCTTGAAGCTTACATGCCTTGTCTTCAAGCTTTGACTGGTATTCGGAAATCTGTTTTTGTATCCTGGTCTTTTGAATTTCATATTCCTGAAGAGCGATTTTACCGGAAGCCAGAGACTTCTCTATTTCTTCAAGTTGGGATTGAGACCGGAATATCTGTGCTTCCAACCTCCGTATCATAGTTTGTAGCCCCTTGACTGCTTTCTCCGCCTGTTTCGCATCTTTGGCCAGTTTCCGGATATAATCGCGTTTACTAAGATGGCTGACGTTCCGATCTTCGATACTGTCACCACGTTCCAACCCGTACTTGCTCCCTACCTCTTCATATAGTGAGGTGTGCATTTCCCGAAGAATATGGCCATACCCATAACGGCTCTTGCCAAACTTAGCCGACCACATAACGCATTCGCGTCCACTTTTGGTTCGTTGTCCGACAGGAACAATCAAGGCATGGATATGTGGGCTGCTCTCATCAAGGTGAACCTGGAATCCTATGATGTTTTTCTGTCCGTACCGTTTGGTGCACCAGTCATAGACATCTTTTGCCCATTGTTCGATTTCCGGACATCGCTGGAGATGGCTGTTGTCTGCACCCTTTTCCAGATTTACGGTTTGGGTCCCAAATGCCATCTCAAGCGTACGGTCATGATTGCCTCCGAAGATAAATTTCGCACAACAGTTTGGTTGAATTTTGCTGTCCGGCTTGAAAGGTTTCCAGCCCAGTTCAGTCAACCGTTCCTGCAAACGTACTTCAAGCGATTTCTCTTGATAGCCTAACGGATGAACTTTCCCATCGGGCCCAATCTCGAAATTCAGTTTCATTCGGGTCTTGTCATAGTGATTGGTCGGATCCTGATTCTTTCTGTCAATCTTGTCGTCATTCCAATGCCTTTCGTTTTCATTCGCCTCTGCTGTACCGAATGACTTCCCAGCTTCAACATGCATGGCCTGTTTAATATCTGTGTTCATATAGGGTATTCTTTTGATAAATGATTAATATTTGAGCTTGCTCTTGTGCCAGTCCGCTCTGCGGGACAATGACCGGATTTTATTGCCGTCAGGTAAAAAGTCCTTATTGTGTTAAGGACTTTCTATAAATCCTCGGAACAAGTTCCTTTACTATTCAATAAGTTCCAAATCCAGTTCATCAATGAGCAACTGCAATGTTGGATTACGTTGTATCATCTGATGGAGTATCTGTCTCTTTGATGGTGAATACAGGAAGAAGTCTGCAATGTCCAATCCTTGGCTGCGTTGCTCTTCATCGGATGTACATTCCAAAACATTGGACACAACAACCCGTTTGCATATTCCAGACAACAAAGCAGACTTTTCTTTCCATTGTTCGGTTGCTCCTAAATCAGGGATGAGAGTAACCTCCCTGCCTTTGA